>JGI24023J19991_10001629_pt1 | contig 17021 bp, 18 predicted proteins | sample Cruoilmetagenom1_FD_19991 | JGI IMG/M metagenome (IMG submission 19991) | reverse complement strand
TTTCAATTTATACACAAAGGAACCCAATGAAAAAATTTATACTTTTAATACTAAGTATAGTTTATCTTCAAGCAGCAAATCCAATAGCTGTTTTAGAAACAACACAAGGTAATATAGAGATAGAACTTAGACCTGATTTAGCTCCACTTGCGGTTGAAAATTTCACAACACATATTAAAAATGGATATTATGATGGTATAATTTTTCACAGAATTATTAAACAATTTATGATACAAGGTGGTGATCCAACTGGTACTGGTCGAGGTGGAGAATCAATTTGGGGGAAATCTTTCAAAGATGAATTTACATCAAAAGCTATGTTTAATCGTGCTGGTGTATTAGCTATGGCAAATGCAGGTCCAAATACAAATGGTAGTCAGTTTTTTATAACAACTGTTGAAACTCCTCACTTAAATGGAAGACATACTATTTTCGGATATGTTAAAGGTAAGGATAGTTTTGCTATTGTAAAAAGATTAGAAAATGTAGAAACAGGATATATGGACAAACCTAAAGTTGAGCAAAAAATTATAAAAGCTTATATGAAATAAAAAGGAAATAAAATGCAAGTATGTAACTGTAATGATGTAGAGTATGATGAGATTAAAGACGCTGTAGAAAAACATGGTAGTGATATTGAAATTATCAAAGAGGAAACAAGTGCTGGAACTGCCTGTGAGTGTTGTTTAGAAGAAGATTGCGATATGGTAGATTTACCTTTACCACTTGCTATTAAAAAAGCAGTAGAAGAGTTATCTGCAAAATAATTTTTCTTAAAAAAAAGGGTTCAACTATTAAAAATTGAACCCTTTTTTAATATTTATACTTTTTTATTACACTAATTTTCCAATAACTTTTATCAAAAATTGTGCAGATTTTTTTGCACTAGATTCTAAAAATTCATCAAAATTAAATCCAGCATCCATATCAGCTGTATCACTAATAGCTCTTAAAATTAAACATGGAACTTGTAAAGCATCACATACAACAGCAACGCTAGCTCCCTCCATCTCTAAAGCATCAGCCTTAAAAGTATTTTCTATAAACTCTTTTCTTTTTTCATCTGCAACAAATTGATCTCCAGTTGCAATTACACCCTCCATGATTTTTATATCATTTTCTTTAGCAACTTCTAAAGCAATATTTTTTAATCTTGCATCATTACTCACATATACTTCCCCACCTGGTACATATCCATGTGGATGACCAAATGCTGTAATATCTAAATCATGTTGAGAAAGCTTATTTGCAACGATTAAATCCCCTATTTTCAAATCTGGATTAATACCACCAGCAACTCCACTAAAAAGTAATGTATCACAACCAAATTTTTGTATCATTGTTGAAGCTGTTAAAGTAGAGAAAACTTTTCCAATTTTTGAATATGCGACAACTACATCAAGATTTCCAAGTTTACACTCATAGTAAGTATTATTTGCGTAGTCATTTTTTTTAATATCTGTAAAGTAAGATAAAAGTGGAGTAATCTCCTCTTCCATCGCACCCATTATTGCTAGTTTTGTCATTTAAAAGCCTTGTAATTTTTTGTTTGGATTTTAACATATTTGTTTGTAAAATGAGCTTTGGTTATTTAAATTGCATAATGCAATATTTTTAACCTTCACACAAAATACTCGCTAAAATACCTATATTAAAATTAAGAGTATTTTATGAACTTAACAAATAATCACAACATAGAAACTACAATATATGAGATAAGAGATACAAAAGTTATGCTAGATAGTGACTTAGCAAAATTATATCAAGTAGAAACAAAAAGGATAAATGAAGCAGTTAGAAATAACCCTGAAAAATTTCCTTCTGATTTTTATTTTACATTAACTCAAAATGAATTTGATAATTTGCGGTCGAAAATTTCGACCACAAAATTTTCTAAAACAAGAACATTACCAAAAGTATTTACAGAACAAGGTGTTTACATGCTGGCGACCGTGTTAAAAAGTAAAATTGCAACAGAAGTTACCATAAATATCATGTGAACTTTTACAAAAATGAGAGAATTTGCACTAAACTACAATGATATAACAAAAAAATTACAAGAGATAGAAAAAACTATTAAAATAGATCAACAACGCTTGAACTGAAAGACAAGTGGGTATAACGGCTTTTGTATTTGAATTTAAAATATCTTACTGCGATACTTTAAAGCTATAAATTTTTGTTCTATACACTTGTTTCTTCCTGCGTTTTGTTGTAGATATATGGCAAATCATTGAACAAATTTTTTTATCTTAGATTGAGATTCATTCATAACAATTACACTTGATTCTAAACTATACATTTGTATTATTTTTCGCAATTTATTTTGTAATAAGTCACGAATAGGTCGTAAGTGTGATTTTTCTGCATTTTTAATAATTAGTACAAGTTGTACAGAACCTTTTAAGTGGCTCAATTTATCCATTTCGCTAGTAATTATACTTGGTTGTGTATTTTTTCTCTTTAATATTATACCTGTAAAGATAAATAAACTATCTATAAATTTTGTAACAATTTCAGTTACATAATCTTCTAGTTCTTGAGGAGAACTTGTCTTAGCTTCTACAAATAAAAGTTTTTTTTCTCTTTTTATAATAAAATCTACATCCTTAGTTCCAAATTTGGATGACATCTTTTTATAAAAAGTATCATCTTCCATAATATATGAATAATTGTCAAGTATAAAGTTCATCCCTGATTCATTTTTAATCATAATTCTAAGTCCAATTCCTCTTCATATAAAGCTATAGATGTATCAACGATAGGATTTTCAGGTAAACCGTCTTTTAAGTTTGAAATTTCATTTCCATTTTTGGATAAAGAAACTATAGGAATATCCATTTTTTCTTTTTTAGCTACAAGCATTAATTTATTTATAACGAAATAGGAATGTGTTGCTATGAAAATTTGAATATCATTTTTTGCTAATAAGGTAATAATATCTAAAAACTCTATTATTGCTTTTGGATGTAAAAAAGACTCAGGTTCATCAATAAATATAATACTATTTGGCTGAATAAATTTATTTGAAAGTAGTCTATCAATAATACCAATTTTTTTGATACCCTCGGCAGTGGAGTGGATAGGTATTTTCATTTTATTTTTTCTAAAAAACCAAACACCATTCTCATAAATAATCTTTCCTCCAAGTAGTTCATTTAATATGTTTTTACTCTTAGCAAAGTTTTTAAAGTTATTTCCTTTTTGTGGTTCTTTTTCTAATGCTTTTACTAAGTCAAGATATGTATCATCAAATCCAAATGTTTTATCAATTAATCTAGTACTTTTAATTACATTAAATAAAGAAAGAACTTCTTTTGCAGGAATAAAAATAGAGTTTTCAATACGATTTACAGCTCTGTCTGTCACACTACCAACTTGTTTACTAGAAGAGTCACTAAAAGATATTAGTAAGTTTTGTTTATCAATACAAGCTTGTAGTTCAAAGTGTTCTAATTTATCTTCTCTGTCTTTTGATACTAGATCACCTATTTTATCTATTTGAAATGTCCAATATATTTTATCGCTTATAATTTCTTTTAAGCTTCTATTTTCATCACCCTTATCAAAATTTTCAATTGACTTTGATAAGGTATATAAAATTTTTAATATCATTGTCTTACCTGTATCATTTTCACCAATTAAAACATTTATATTTGAAAGGTTATGTACATTTAGTTTTTTAATATTGGCTAAGTTCTTAATTGAAAAGTCTTTAATCATGAATATCCTTAATTATTTTAGTTATTATACAAAAAAGTAAATAAATTATTCTGTATTAAATTATAAATAATGTATCTACAACTATTAGTTAATCGACATTTTAGCATACATATAACAACAAAATTATAATACTCATAGAATAGATGAAGCTTTTGAGTTGTTAAATGAAATATTACGAGATACTCAAAAAACAAGTAACAATCTCATAGGATTTCGACCAAAAAAAGATAAATAAAAAAGCCCTATCTTTCGACAGAGCTTTTTAAAACTAAATATTCTATAAATATATTATGCTAAAGTTTCTAAAGTAGTCTCTAAAGATTTCATATCAGATACATTTAGTGTAGGTGTCTCTTTACAAATTTTTCTATTAAGACCTTTTAAAACTGCCCCATTCCCAAACTCAATAAACAACTCAATCTCACCAGCTTTTGAAGCAATAGAGTGTTTATATTTAACTGGACTAATTAGTTGTTTTCCAAGTAAATCTATAGCTTCCTCTTTTGTATTATAAGCTTCTGCTGTAACATTTGAGATAACTGATGTTTCAAAATTATCTTTTACAAACTCATTGAGATATGGATTTAACTTCTCTACTGCACTTGAAAGAAGCTCACAATGACTTGCAACACTCATATCAAGTACGATTGCTCTTTTAGCTCCAGCTTCTTTATAAACATCAGCTAAACTTTCTAAATCTGCTTTAATCCCAGCTACTACTATTTGACCATCCATATTGTAGTTTGCTGCCCAGATTTTTTTACCTTGGGCTCTTTGAGCTTCTGTCATACTCTCAACAGTTGCATCATCAAGTCCAACAAGTGCCATCATACCAGCCCCTGCTCCAGCACAAGCTTCATTCATAAATAGCCCTCTTTTATGAACTAACTCAATAGCATCAAGATACGATATAGCTCCACTTGCCACAAGTGCAGAAAACTCACCTAATGAGTGTCCAAGTACAAACTGCGGAGTGATAGTATATTTTGATTTGAATATCTCCAATGCTATACAACTTACAAGTAAAATAGCAGGTTGTGTAAACTCTGTTTTTCCTAAGTTTTCATTCTCAGTAAACAGTAACTCTTCAAAACTAAAACACAATCTTTCACTAGCATTTGCAATCATATCTTTTGCAATATCACTATTTTCAAAAAAATCTTTTCCCATACCTACAGATTGACTCCCTTGACCAGGGAAAATAAATGCAACTTTTCTCATATTTACTCCATATACTTTATTGTAATTTTTAAATCTTCATTTAAATGTTCAACGGATTATATTATAATTTTATTGAACATCAGTTTTAAGAAATTTAACTCCAATTTATTCATCCAATTTTATCACCTTTTTTTTATCTCTTTAAGCTTGAAATCAGTAAATAGATACTATTATTTAATAAATGACTGTTAGTCGTTTATAGTTATCGATTCAACAAATAAAGGGAACTTATGTTTGACAAATTTAAAAAATTATTTTTATATCTTCTAATTATTGCTATGGCTATTGGTTTTTATTTCATTTATAATTATCTACAACCAAAAAGCTTATCAGAAGAGTTCGCTCAAGGTAATGGAAGAATAGAAACTACACAAATAGATATTTCTGCAAAACTTGCAGGAAGATTGTTAGATATAAGTGTTGAAGAGGGAGATATTGTAGAAAAAGGGCAACTCCTAGCGACTCTTGATACAAAAGAACTTGATGCAAAGTTACAAGAGGCTTTAGCCTATGTTGAACAAGCAAAACAAAGCAAAAATTATGCAAATGCAATAGTTACACAAAGAGAAAGTGAACTTCACTTAGCAACAACAAATTACAATAGATCAAAAACTCTTTACAAAAATAAAAGTATCCCCCTTGTAGAACTTCAAAGAGATGAAACAACTTTTCAAACAGCACAAGCAGCACTTGTAGCTTCAAAAGCACAAGTTATTAGTGCAAATGCTGCTATTAATGCAGCAAAGGCACAAGTAGAGACTATAAAAGTACGAATTGATGAAAGTAAACTATATTCACCTATAAAAGGTCGAATCTTATATAAAATTGCACAAAATGGAGAAATGATTTCAAGTGGTGGTAGAGTGTTGGTAGCTTTAGATTTAATGAATACTTATATGACTATCTTTCTTCCTACTTCACAAGCAGGATTGGTAGATATAGGATCAGAAGCTAGAATAGTACTTGATGCTTTACCAAATGTTGCCATCCCAGCAACGGTTACTTTTGTATCACCACAAGCTCAATTTACACCAAAAGAGATAGAAACACAAACAGAAAGAGAAAAGCTTATGTTTAGAATAAAAATTAAAATAGATTCAAAATTACTTGAAAAATATTTCAATAAAATTAAGACAGGATTACCAGGTGTTGCATATATACAATTAGACTCAAAGATACCTTGGTCTGAGAGTTTAAATAAACTTCCAAAAAGTACACTTGAAAATAGTGTAAAATAAAATGAATTTTATTGCTAAAGTAAGTAAATTATCCCATAAATACGATGATGTAATAGCTTTAGATAATATCACTTTAGAGATCCCCTCTGGTAAAATGATAGGATTTATAGGTCCTGATGGTGTTGGTAAATCTACTCTTCTTGCCATAATATCTGGTGTAAAAAAAGTTCAGACTGGAAATGTTGAAGTTTTAGATGGAGATATAACACAAGATAATTTTAGAGAATCAATTTGCCCCCAAATTGCTTATATGCCACAAGGACTAGGAAAAAACTTATATATGTCACTTTCTGTATATGAAAATGTAGAATTTTTTGCAAGATTATTTGGTCAGGAAAAAAGTGAACGAAAAGCAAGAATAGAAGAACTTTTAAATAGTACAGGTCTTTTACCTTTTAAAGAGAGACCTGCTGGAAAACTCTCAGGTGGTATGAAACAAAAATTAGGACTTTGTTGTGCTTTAATTCATGATCCTGATTTATTGATACTAGATGAACCCACAACTGGAGTTGATCCACTTTCAAGAAGACAGTTTTGGGAACTGATAAATAGAATACGGCAAAGAATGTCCAATATGAGTGTTTTAATAGCAACAGCATACATGGAAGAAGCCCAATCTTATGATCATATTATTGCAATGGATGATGGTAAAATATTAGCATATGGTACTCCAAAAGAATTAATGAAAAAAACGAACTCAAATACTATTGATGATGCATTTATTGAACTCTTACCAGAAAATAAAAGAAAAGGACACAAAAAACTTATTATCCCAGAAAAAATTGAAAAAGAAAATGATACATATGCCATAGAAGCCGATAATTTAACTATGAAATTTGGAGATTTTATAGCTGTTGATGATGTAAGTTTTAAAATAAAAAAAGGGGAAATATTTGGTTTTTTAGGCTCAAATGGTTGTGGGAAAACAACAACTATGAAAATGCTTACTGGTCTCTTACAACCAACAAAAGGGAAAGCAAAGCTTTTTGGAAATTATGTAGAGGGAAATTCTTTAGAGATGAAAAAAAAAGTGGGCTATATGACACAAGGATTTTCACTTTATACAGAGCTTACTGTTCTTCAAAATATATCACTTCATGCAAAACTATTTCATATTGATAAAAATATCATAGATCAAAGAATTGAAGAAACTCTTCAACGCTTTCATTTAAAACAATATGAAAATACACTAGCCGAAGATTTACCATTAGGTATTCGACAAAGATTATCTTTAGCAGTTGCTGTTATACATAAACCAGAAATGCTAATCTTAGATGAACCAACTTCAGGTGTTGATCCTATTTCAAGAGATAACTTTTGGGAACTTCTAATAGACCTTGCACGAAACGACAATGTTACAATATTTGTTTCAACACATTTTATGAATGAAGGGGAAAGATGTGATAGAATATCTTTAATGCATCAGGGAAAAGTTTTAGCAAGTGATACACCAAAACAACTTATACAATCAAAACATAAAGAAAATCTAGAAGATGCTTTTATAACGTATCTAGAAGAAGCTACTTCAAAAAAAGAAGATACAACAATTTCATCTGTAAAAGAGATAAATTTATCAACTACAAGAAATAGAAAGAAGTCACATCAAAAATTTAGTTTGTTACGATTATTTGGATATAGCTATAGAGAGTCATTAGAGTTAATACGAGATCCTGTACGATTAACTTTTGCACTTGTAGGTACTGTTATTTTAATGTTTATTATGGGATATGGTATCTCTTTGGATGTTGATGATTTAAAATTTTCTGTTTTAGACTATGATAAATCTCCTCAAAGTAGAGAATATATACAACATATTTCAGGTTCCAAATATTTTTTAGAGCAACAGCATCTCAATTCTCAAGAAGAACTTGATATACAAATGAAAAGTGGAAAAATTAGTGTGGCATTTGTCATACCACCAAATTTTAGCAAAAATTTGCAAAAAGACTATAATGTAGAAATATCAGTATGGATTGATGGAGCAATGCCATTTCGTGCTGAAACTATTAAAGGTTATGTAAAAGGTATCCATAATACTTATTTGCAACAAAAAAAACAAGAACAATCAAACTATAAAGAAACCAAAAGTATAGTAAATATAGAATCAAGATTTAGATACAATCAAGATTTTAAAAGTATCTATTCCATGATTCCAGCTGTTATACCAATGTTACTTATTTTTATACCTTCTATTTTAATGGCATTAAGTGTTGTAAGGGAAAAAGAGTTGGGTTCTATAACAAACTTTTATGCAACACCTGTTACAAAACTTGAATTTCTTTTAGGGAAACAATTACCCTATATCACAATCGGTATGATAAGCTTTTTTGGTCTCTTATTATTAGCAATATTTGTATTTGAAGTTCCGCTAAAAGGAAGTGTTTTCATACTTTGTCTAGGATCTTTTTTATATATAATAGTTACAACTGGAATTGGTCTTTTAATCTCTTCTTTTGCAAAAACACAAATTGTAGCGATTGCTGGAACTGCTATATTAACATTACTTCCTACTATTCAATTCTCTGGTTTAAAAGATCCAGTAAGTTCACTTGAGGGTGCTGGTGCAATTATTGGAGAAATTTTCCCTGTAACATATTATATAAATATAAGTCGTGGTATTTTTAGTAAAGCTATTGACTTTAATGGACTCTATACTGAATTCATAGTTTTAACAATCTCTATTTTTGTTATAACTATATTATCAATATTAGCATTGAAAAAACAGGAGATATAAATGAAAAATAGTATTATCAATATTTATAATCTCATCATAAAAGAATTTAAAAGTTTATGGTACGATAAAACTATGTTTATTTTAATAGCATACTCTTTTAGTATCTCAATATATATCAGTGCAACTGCAACATCAACTGAAATAAAAAATGCCTCTATAGCTTTTGTTGATGAGGATAAAACTGTACTATCGCACCGTATTATATCTTCATTTTACAAACCAAGATTCAATACACCTGAAATAATACAACTATCGCAATTAGATGAAAGTATGGATAATGGAAACTATACCTTTGTTATTGTTATCCCTTCTGATTTTGAAAAAAATGTATTAGCTGGAAATAGTCCGGATATTCAAGTAAATATAGATGCAACAAGAATGTCCCAAGCTGGTATAGGAAGTGGTTATATACAACAAATTATTCATCAAGAGTTACAAAATTTTATATCAAAAACACAAGAAAATACTAGTTCAAATATTGAAGTGGTAACAAGATATAAATATAATCCAAACCTAACAAGCACTTGGTTTGGAAGTATTAACAAGGTTATTGACAACATTGTAATGCTTTCAATTCTTTTGGCAGGTGCTGCATTAATAAGAGAAAGAGAACATGGGACAATTGAGCATCTTTTAGTAATGCCCTTAACTACTATAGAAATTATGTTATCAAAAATTCTCTCCGTAACAGTAATTATTTTAGTTTTTGTTGTATTTTCTCTTCTATTTATGATTGAAGGGATACTTCAAGTACCAATTGCAGGTTCTATACCACTATTTTTATTTTCATCTTTCCTCGTTTTATTTTCAACCACTTCTATAGGTATCTTTATGGGAACTGTGGCTAAAAGTATGCCTCAATTTGGTATGATTTTTATTTTAACAATTCTTCCTTTAATGATGCTCTCAGGAGGGATAAGTCCATTTGAAAGTATGCCTGAAATTGTACAATATATTATGCTTTTTATGCCCAGTAGTCATTTTGTTGATATGTCGCAAGCGATACTTTTTAAAGGTGCTGGATTGGATGTAGTTTGGAGAAGTATGGTCAATATCTTTGCTATTGGAATTGTGTTTTTTCTTTTTACACTTTTTATGTTTAGAAGAAGTTTAGAATCGGAAGTGTAAACTCTAGACAAAAAAAATCCCCTTACTGTATGTAAAGGGATTTGTCTTTATTGTAAAATAGTTAATTAACTATTTTTACAACCTTCACCATCGTGTCCACCGCAACATTCGTGATCTTCACCATGTTTTTCACCTTCACAACACTCTACTTCATCTTCATGTGAATGTTCTGAACCACAAGATCCACCACCACAACAACCACCAGCTGCAGCCATACCACCAACGATACCTGTTTGAATCTCTTCTGCAGTTGCATCTCTAACATCAAGAATAGCAACACTAAACATTAAAGTTTTTCCAGCCATTGGATGATTATAATCAATAGTTACATCATTCTCACCTATTTCTTTTATAGTTACTTGAACTGTTTGTTGATCTTCACCTGTTCCATATAATGTCATACCTTGAACTAAATCAATTCCTGCAAATTGCTCTTTTGGTAAAGTTTGTACTGCTTCATCATTATATTCACCATATGCTTCTGCTGGATCAACCTTTACATCTGCTTTTTCACCAGCATTTAAAGTTGCTATCTCTTTTTCTAAACCTGGAATGATTTGACCCATACCACTTATAAATTCTAATGGATTTCCACCAACATTTGTATCTAATTGCTCTTTTGAACTTGCATCATTAAGAGTATATTCTATTGCTATTACTTTTGACATATTTTATTTCCTTTGTTTTATTTAAATTTATTTTGTTTTTTTAGAAGCTTCTGCTGCTTCCTTACTATCTGGATAAACATCTACAATTGTATTATAAAAATTATTTGCATTTTCCATATCTCCAATTTTTTCAAATGAGATTGCACTATGCAATAATAATTTTGGAAGATATTTAGCTTTATCATACAACATCATACTTGTCTTAAAATAATGAAGTGCATCTTTATAGTTTTTTCTATAATAATTAATTTCACCCATATAATAGTTACATTCAGCAGGTCTATGTTTTATACTGATTAAATGTTCTAAGATTGGTATAGCTTTTGTAAAATAATCTTTTTTAAAAAGAGTTCTAACCTCTTTCATCAATTCTTTATTTGACTTATTTGAACTAAACTTTTTACCGTTTGTAGTTTTTGTTTTGCTACTTTGTTTTTTATCTAACATTACTAGAAGTTTGTTAAACTCATCTTTTGTTACATATTCTTTATTTATTTTATTTACTAAAATTACAATTTTATCAAATGATTCTTTTAAGAGTTCAATATTATTACTATTTAACTCTTGTTGCTTTTTCAAAGATACTATATCTTCTTGTAAAAGTTCTATTTGTTCTGTTTGTGTATCTGTATTCTTTTTTAAAATCTCTAATTGTGTAGATTGTTGTTTAATATCCAATGATACATCATTTAACTTTCTACTTTCACCTTCAAATAGTGATCCTAAACCATCAACTTTATCGTAAATTTGAGTAATTTTTGAATCTACTTTTTTTATCTTTCTTTCATTATTTGTTGTTGTCTTTTTAGTTTTTACTATTACCTCTTCTGTAGGAGTAAGTCCATAAGGTGTAGGAGAATTTAAGTCTCCTGCACCAAACACAGATTGCTCTGCATAAACATAAGGACTAAATAGGAAAAATAGATAAATATATATTTTAATCAATCAATACTCTCAAACTACGGAAGTAATCTGTAATCTACTCTTCTGTTCATTTTCCAACAAGTTGTATTTTTTTGTGTACATATTGGATTACTCTCACCAAAACTTACCATTATAATTTTTTGTGCATCCACACCATCTGCTACTAAAGCATCTTTTGTGGTTTTTGCTCTTTTTAAACCTAATGCGTAGTTATACTCATCAGCTCCCCATTCATCACAATTACCTTCTAATTTAATTTTAAGACCATCGTATGATTGTTGTGTTGCACTAATTTTATTATAGTTAGATGTTGCAACTTCTCTCATATCATCAGTTAAATTATACTTATCAAATGCAAAATGTACAGATTCTAATAATACTGTATTTCCATCAATTTCACTTTCAACACTATTAACACCCTCATTTGTAACTGCTTTTAGTGTATCTGTAATTACCTCTGTGTTATTTCCAACCGCTTGTTCACTAGAACCAGCAATTTGTCCTGCTTTATCATCAACTGTTTGAGTATTGTTTGATGCTGTATTGTCATACTCAACATCTTTTGAACTACAACCTGCTAATAACCCTATTGCACAAATACTTAGTATTGTATTTTTCATAATTTTTTTCATAATTTTCCCCATTTATTTTAGTTCTTGTTATTTTACACTATTGATACTTAAACGAATATAACTACCAATCTATAGATTGTAACTTACCGCTTTTAAGTGGAAATAAAAAACTTTTGTTGTAATTGAGTCGTATAATTCCTAAATAACTTTTTGTGTCATTTTTAATAAACAAAATTGATTCGCCATTTGATGAAAATTTCGGAAATTGATTTCTACCATTTGTTGTTAATCTTCGCACATAGTCACTATAAGTTGACATCAAATAAAGATTAAACACATTATCTCCAAATTCATTATCTGTTTCCCTACTAGCATATACTATATAATCTTCATGTGTTGAACATTGTGAGTTGTTTTTACCATGATATACGAGTCGTTCAACTCCTCTTTGTCCTATTTTTTTAGCAAAGATATTTGGATATTTTAATCTATCTGATACAAAAATAATTTTAGAATCATTTTCAACAAAACTACCTCCTACATCAATACCATTGTACTGAGTAATTCTAGTTTTTAATTTATTGATAATATCATAAACATAAATATCTGGTTGAGAATTTGGAGCCATTGTCACAACGAGTTTTGTTCCATCTTTACTTACATCTGAACATACAATCATCCCATCACTTGATAATATTTTTTCAGATTTAGTTGTATATAAATTTTGCTTTACAAGTGTTGGTTTTTCATAATTGTATGTAGTAAAGTAAAATTCACTTTGCTCTTTATTAGCCCATTTAGGAAATATATTCAAACCGCCTTTTACTACTACTTTTTGATATGTTAAAGTATAATCTGAAACAACTATTTCACTAGTTTTAGAATCTAAATATCTTGAAAATACTATAAACTTATCCATCCACTCTATTGAAGGTGCATTTAAATAGCTGTTAATATCAATTGCAATCTTATGAGATAAAAAAGGATACCGTACAGATGCATTTGTAACATGCGATTTACTCAATACTAAATTATTAGAATTTATGTCATACAATTTAGTATTTACAACTATTCCATCTTGTTCATTCTTTTTTAATTGCAATACTAAATATAAATCTATCCCATTTTTTTGTAATACTTTATAATCTGCTATTTGTTCATAGTTGTTATCAATAACCATATCATTGTTATTAAAATGACCACTCACTAATAAATCTTTTTTTACTAATGCTAATATTTTATTATCAAGATTATTTTCTATTATTGTATCAGTGGATATTGCATAACTTATTGTTGGTAATGTAGATTTATTTTTTATAATCTCCATTGTTGCATCTAATGCAAATAAGTAGTTTACACATAGCAACCATATTAAAATCTGTTTTATTTTCATACTTTATCCTTTAGATTGAAATAATATTTCTATATTTGTAGCATTTTCATTTGGGTTGATTGGATATTTTTTTAAACTTTCACTATTTAAAAAATCTTTTAATTGTTTATCAAAACCAATGTTTTCAGAGTATTGTATAAACTTAAAACTAAAAATCCCATTATTTGATATTATTACAAGTATTCTAGCACTTAAGTTATTTGAAAAAACTGTTGGATTCCAGCGTGAAGAGAGCATCTGATAAATTTTAGAAAAATAAGGATCTGTTTCATTTTTAGATTCACTTAACACAACTTTTTTTACATTATTAACATTTTGTTTTTCTAATAAGTCAGATAATACAACATCTTTTACTTTTTCAAATTTAGATTTAAATCTACTTGAAACACTACTTTTTTTAACATTTAAAATTTTTTCTTTGTTTACTTTTTTTGCACTGGTTTTTACATCTGCAAATAAAGATTTTAAGTCAGATTTTTGCTTCAAACTATTTGATGTTGTTTTTTTCACAACTTTTTGTGCTAGTTTTGTATTGTTTTCACTTTTTATTTTGAGAGTTTGTTTTGTATTAACTGGTGTGTCAAATACAATATCTAGTTGCAATACTGTATTTTTTGATACTGCATCAATTTTTTTAATATTACTCTCTTTAAGATACAAGAGTAATAATAATACTAAAAAAACATAGACAAATAAAGCTAAAACAGCAGAAATATATAAATTTTTTTTATCAACCATCTGTTATCAATGCAACTTTAAAAAAACCAGCTTCTTTTACTGTCTTTAAAATATAAACGACATCTTCATATCTCAAATTTTTATCAGCTCTTATATGCACTGGTGTATTTCTATCTTTATCTTTAGCAAATAATACAAAATTATCAGAAAAATTAGCAAACTCATACTTATTATTTTTATTAATATTGATTATTTTCTCAGCATTGATAAGGATATCTATTTTATTATTTTCTTGAAGTTTAACTGACTTACTACCTTTTGGAAGATTTATATTTTCTTCATATTCCAATACAGGTGCAGTAACCATCAAAATAGCAAGGAGTACTAACATAACATCCACCAAAGGTGTGATGTTTAAATCAGGTTTTTTTTCGTAATCATACATTACTTTAATTCCTACTAAGAATAATATCTATTTGAGATTTTAAATAAGTATTTAACTCATAAACCTTTCTTGTTATTATTTGGTGAAATGTATAAGCAAATATTGCCACAAAAATACCAGCAGCTGTTGCAACAAGTGCTTCACTAATTACTGGTGCAATAGTAGCAAAACTCACTTTACTTGCAGTAGAAAATCTTGCAAATGATTCTAGTATTCCAACAACAGTACCAAATAATCCAATAAATGGAGCTGTTGAAGATATAATTGAAAGCCATGATATCCCACTACTCGCATCTCTGATTAATGTAGTTTCACATACATTTAAGTATTCTTTACTTACTGTTGTTCTACTTAAACATTGACCTAATCTGGAAAGTGGATTTATTNTTGATTCTCTNGCTAGCAGTGAGTTTAAATTATTGATTTCTGTAGCAACGTCAGATGATAGTTTGAAGTATTTATAAATAAATATCCAAAAAACAAGGATAAAATATAATGATAATAGTACTAATACCCCTATAGATATTGCACTACTACCCCCCAAATAATTTAGAGTTGAATCTATCATCTAAACTATTTACGCAAATGAGTTGATTTTTGATTCAACTGCTGCCATTGAAACATTTGAATCTTGAACTGAATTAACTAAAACTTTAGCTTCTTCTAGTTTTGCAGACATATCAGAATCTTGCCCTTCAGATAATGCAACAGCACCATCTACAAGAATATCTACAGAATTTTCAGAAACTTTTACATGTCCCCAGTTAATTGCAACAGCTTCTTTTAAAGCATCTTTTTTTAGTATCTCAATCACACCAACTGTTAAAGAAGATACAAGTGAAGCATGACCAGGCAGTACTCCAAACTCTCCTTCTTTTCCAGGGAGAGTTACTGATTTAACATCACTGTTAAATATCTCTCCATTTGGTGTAACTATTGATAATTTAATTGTATCCATATTTATACCTTTTTAAGCAATTATGCTTTTGCTTTCATAGCCTCAGCTTTTGCAATAGCCTCATCAATTCCACCAACCATATAGAAAGAATTTTCTGGCATATGGTCATAAGAACCATCTAAAATACCTTTAAATCCTTTGATTGTATCAGCCAACTCAACATATTTACCAGGGCTTCCTGTAAATACTTCAGCAACGAAGAACGGTTGAGATAAGAATTTTTCAACTTTTCTTGCTCTATCAACTACAAGTTTATCACTTTCACTTAATTCATCCATACCAAGAATTGCAATAATATCTTGAAGGTCTTTATATTTTTGTAAAAGAGATTGTACACCTCTAGCTGTATCATAATGCTCAGCACCTAATACATCAGCACTTAAAATTCTTGAAGTTGAATCTAGTGGATCAACCGCAGGATAAATACCTTTTTCAGCAATTTTTCTGTTAAGAACTGTTGTTGCATCAAGGTGAGCAAATACAGAAGCAGGAGCTGGATCTGTTAAGTCATCCGCAGGTACATAAACAGCTTGAACTGAAGTAATAGAACCATTTTTAGTTGTTGTAATTCTCTCTTGTAACATACCCATTTCTCTTGCAAGTGTTGGTTGATACCCAACAGCTGAAGGAATTCTTCCAAGAAGTGCTGACATTTCAGAACCTGATTGTGCAAATCTAAAAATATTATCAACAAACATAAGTACATCAAGACCTTTTTCATCTCTAAAGTACTCAGCCATTGTAAGACCAGCAATTCTATTTCTAGCACCAGGAGGCTCACTCATTTGACCATAACATAAAGCAACTTTGTCAAGAACATTTGATTCTTTCATTTCATAATAAAGGTCATTTCCTTCTCTAGTTCTTTCACCAACACCAGCAAATACTGAGTAACCATCATGTTTAAACGCAACATTATGGATAAGCTCCATAATAATAACTGTTTTACCAACACCAGCACCACCAAATAGTCCAACTTTTCCACCTTTTGCATAAGGAGCAAGTAAGTCAACTACTTTAATACCTGTTTCAAACATCTCTGTTGAAGTTGATTGTTCTTCAAATTTTGGAGCTTCTCTGTGAATTGACCATCTTGGAGCATCAGCACTAACAGGAGCACCATCATCAACTGGTTCACCAATAACATTAAAAATTCTACCTAGAACTTCTTCACCAACTGGTACCATAATTGGAGCACCAGTTGCAACAACTTTAGTTCCTCTTGTTAATCCCTCTGTCATATCCATAGCAATTGTTCTAACTCTACTATCACCAAGGTGAGCAGCTACTTCTAGTACTAATCTCTCTTTAGTACCAGGTACTTCGATTGCATCATTAA
>JGI24023J19991_10001626_pt1 | contig 17034 bp, 12 predicted proteins | sample Cruoilmetagenom1_FD_19991 | JGI IMG/M metagenome (IMG submission 19991) | reverse complement strand
CGATTCACCCTTAGCCAACTGGATACAGCCACGGCCCTGGAAACCGAACTGGCCCGGCTCAAACCGGCCGAGATAATCCATGCTGAATCCCTGGTGCTGGCAGACCTGCAACACGATTGCCTCAGCAGCAAGGCCCTGGCCGACTGGCAATTTGACCTGCCCCTGGCCGAACAAAAATTATGCAGTCAATTTGAGACCCAAAACCTGTCCGGTTTCGGTTGCGATGAGGTTCCCCTGGCGGTGATTGCCGCCGGTGGCCTGTTGCAATACGTCAACGATACCCAGCGGGCCAGCCTGCCCCATATCCATGGCCTGCATGTCGAACAGCACAGCGACAGTGTCATTCTTGATCCGGCCACGCGCCGTAATCTGGAACTGGAGGACAGCCTGTCCGGCAACCCGGCCCACAGTCTGGTCGGCGTACTGGACCGTTGCGCTACCCCCATGGGCAGCCGCCTGTTGCGCCGCTGGATCAAACGGCCTCTGCGTGACCACACCATCCTGCATGCACGGCAACAGGCCATCGGTCGTTTGCTGGATGATGTGGATAATGAATCACTGCACGAAAGCCTGCGCGGCATCGGCGATATCGAACGTATCCTGACCCGCATTGCCCTCAAATCGGCCCGGCCCCGAGACCTGAGCCAGTTGCGCGCCGCTCTGGCCCGTTTGCCCCAGTTACAACAACACCTGCCAGCAGGCACCGACGGTCTGTTGGCCATGCTGGCCAAACGCATAGCCACGTATCCCGAATTACATGAACTATTAAAAAGCGCCGTCATCGAATCACCGCCACTGCTGATCCGTGATGGCGGGGTGATCGCCCCGGGCTATGATGCCCAACTCGATGAACTGCGCTCTCTGCGGGAGAACGCCGGGCAAATACTGACGGACATCGAAAGCCGGGAGAAGAAAAGAACCGGCATCGCGAATCTGAAAGTCGGTTTTAACCGGGTACACGGTTATTACATCGAGGTATCGCGTCTCAATAGTGACAAGGTGCCCGCTGATTACCAGCGCCGCCAGACCCTCAAGGCCGCCGAGCGTTATATCACGCCCGAGTTAAAGGGGATTGAAGACAAGGTGCTGAGTGCCAGTGAGCGCGCCCTGGCGCGGGAGAAAATGCTTTATGACAAGTTGCTCGACCAGCTAATCGCCCAGCTCGGCAAATTGCAGCAAACCGCCACCGCCCTGGCCAGCCTCGATGCCTTGTCCAACCTCGCCGAACGGGCCCTGAAACTGAATATGCAGGCGCCGCTGCTAGATAGCCAGGCGGGCCTGGCTATCCAGGCCGGTCGACATCTGGTGATCGAGCATGTTCAAGCCACACCCTTCACGCCCAATGATATTCAACTGGACCATCAACAACGCATGTTGATCGTCACCGGCCCCAACATGGGCGGCAAGTCGACCTATATGCGCCAGACCGCGCTGATTGTGTTGCTGGCCTGCATCGGCAGTTATGTCCCGGCCACGTCGGCCCGCATCGGACAGGTGGATCGCATCTTTACCCGTATCGGCGCGGCCGATGATCTGGCCAGTGGCCGTTCCACCTTCATGGTGGAAATGACCGAAACCGCCAATATTCTGCACAACGCCACCGAACAGAGTCTGGTACTGATGGATGAAATCGGCCGTGGCACCAGTACCTTCGATGGCCTGGCCCTGGCCTGGGCCTGTGCCGAAGCCCTGGCCAGCCGGATCCAGGCCTATACCCTGTTTGCCACACACTATTTTGAACTCACCGCCCTGCCCGAACAGTTTGCCGAAGTGCGCAATGTCCACCTCGACGCCTCGGAGCATGAGCAACACATCGTCTTTTTACACAGTGTCAAACCGGGACCGGCCAGTAAGAGTTATGGCCTGCAGGTCGCAGCCCTGGCCGGGGTACCGGAACCGGTTATCAACCGGGCCCGGATTAAACTGCAACAACTGGAGGCAGAAGGACAAACACCCGACACCAAAACGGGCAACGAAAAAATATCGGTTGAACGTCCCTATCCTGAACATTTGATGGAATATCTATCACGGCTTGATCCTGATCAAACCAACCCCAAGCAGGCATTGGATATTCTGTATCAACTCAAACAACTGGAAAAACAAACCTAACTACCCAGCGACGGGATTTGCCATTAAAATAACGACCGTCTACTATTCAATCCGAACACACATTTCCCCCAAGGAGTAAACGATGACCTACGTGGTGACAGAGAATTGCATCAAATGTAAATACACTGACTGTGTTGAGGTCTGTCCCGTCGACTGTTTTCATGAAGGCCCCAACTTTCTGGTCATCGATCCTGACGAGTGTATTGACTGCACCCTGTGTGAACCCGAGTGTCCCGCCGAGGCCATTTTCGCCGAAGATGATATCCCGGCCGGTATGGAAAACTATCTGGAGCTCAATGCCGAACTGACCAAGGACTGGCCGGTGATCACCGAGATGAAGGCCGCACCGGCGGATGCCGAAGAGTGGGACGGCGTCAAAGACAAGCTGCAATACCTCGAACGATGAGCCTTGCCCTGCGGGGGGCATGCATACCGGTATGACGACGCACTCAACAACCGGTTCCCCGCAGCAACTCCTCATTCCCTATCACTGCGATCCCCTTGTCGAACTGGCGACAAGGATCATTTGCGATCAGCAAGGCCGTTTACCCGATCTCAATCAGGTCACGGTGCTGTTGCCTGACAATGCCGCCGCCCGTCAATTACGCCGCGCCTTATTGTCAGCTGCCCAAGCCACCGGGCATCAGGCCCTGCTCGGGCCGCATATTCTGACTTTGGGAGAATGGGTTCGGCCGTTTCTGCCCAACGCTATCCAGGTGTGTGATGATCAAAGCCGTGAACTGCAACTGGTCGAGGCCCTGCTCGGACAAACGGATCTGCTGGGGGGCGCCAACCCCTGGTCCCTGACCGAAAGCCTGGCGCAATTATTCGATGAATTGACCCTCAACCAGATCCACTTGCCGGACAATCTGCAGGACTTCAGCCAACAACTCGCGGCGGCCTACCATATCAGCGATACCAATATGCCGCCCTTCAGTCATGAAGCCCGCATCGTCTATACCCTGTGGCGTGCCTGGCGACAACAACTGCAAGACCATCAACAAATCGATTCCAGCATGGCCTATGTGCTGGCATTGAATTATGCCCTGCAACATCTCGGTGGGCAGACACTCTACCTGGCGGGCTATGCGTTTTTGTCCAGGACGGAACAGGACTGGCTGGCAAGTGCAAAACAACAAGCCAACATCACCATGCTGGAGCAGGTCAGGCCGGCAAGCGACGCGACCACACCGACCGGTTCCGAATACAACCAGTGTCTCGATGCCATCTACGCAGACAAAGGTGTCTCACTCCGGGATCGTGCCCGGCACTTCGCCGATGCGGTTCCGCAAAGCCCCCTGCAACAAACACTGGTGGTCTACAGTGCCGGTAATCACGAAGAAGAGGCCCGCGCCATCGATGTGCAGATTCGCCAATGGCTGCTGGAGGGCAAGCAGCGTATCGGGGTGATCACGGAAAACCGCCGCCTGGCCCGACGGTTGCGCGCCCTGCTGGAACGGGCCGATGTGCCTCTGGAAGACGCCTCCGGCTGGGCCCTTTCCACCACCAGCGCCGCCGCCGCCCTGGAGGCCCTGTTACAGTGCCTGGAGGAAGATTTCAGCCATAGCCCCTTTCTCGACCTGCTGAAAAGCCCCTTTATATTTCACGATTTAGACGTCAATTGTGTCGAAATGTCGGTATTCAGGCTAGAACAGGATATTATCCTGCACGAGAATATTGGCCGTGGCCTGAGCCGCTATCGCAGCCATTTACTCCGTCGGCAGGCGCGTCTGCCGGACTGGATGCCCGAGGTGTCCCCGACCCTGCTCAGTATGCTCGACCGCTTCGATCAGGTCACCGCGTTAAATACGGAATTGCTAACAGGACAGCACCCGGCAAGCCAATATCTCGCCAACCTGCGGCAAACACTAGAGATACTCGGCATCTACCCGACATTAGAGGCCGACGCGGCCGGGCAGCGCATCCTGCAAATGCTGGAGCGCCTGGCCACCAGTGCCGCACAATCAGCGCTACAACTGGGCTGGCTGGACTTTCGTAGTTGGCTGGGTCGCCAGCTGGAACAAACCTTCTTCAGACCCGCCGATAGCGGCAGCCCGGTGCAACTCATGGGCCTGGCGCAAAGCAACCTGCAATCCTTCGATGGCCTGATTATCGCCAGCGCCGAAGAAGAGTTTTTGCCGGGACAAAGCCGCGTCTCGCCCTTTTTTAATCAGGCCGTGCGGCGTGAGCTGGGTCTGACCACCGCCAGTGAACTGCGCCAGCAACGCTTCGAATATTTCCGCCGTCTGCTGGAAAGCGCTGACCAGATCCTCATCAGCCTGCGCCATGAACAGGACGGTGAAGCGGTCTCGGCCAGTCCCTGGCTGGCGCAATTGCAATCCTTTCATAAGCTGGCCTGGGGTGAAGAACTGGCAGCCGCTGAACTCAAAAAGATTGTCGCCTCAGCGCAAAGCCAGGTCATCCGTTGCGAAGACAAAAGCTTGCCGGATATCGCCCAGCAACCCAGACCGTCCATACCACCCGCCCATGTCCCCACAACCATCACCGCCAGTGAATACCAGTTATTGATGGATTGTCCCTATCACTTTTATGCCGCCCGCTGCCTGAAACTGGCCGCCCCCGAATCCATCAGTGAAGCCCTGGCCAAGGCCGATTACGGACAACGCGTACATCTTTGCCTGCATGCCTTTCACAGTGACGTAGAGAATCTGCCGGGTCCCTTCAAGGGCAAGCTCACCAAAGCCAATCGCGAGCAGGCCATTCAATTGCTGAATGAAATTTCAAACAGCTTATTTAAAGAAGACCTCGAAGAAAACTTCGCCCACCGCGCCTGGCTGCAATTATGGCAACTAGTCATTCCCAACTATGTCGACTGGCAAATCGAACGGGATATCAAATGGCGGGTAAATGAAACGGAAGCCAGTTGCGATTTCGAACTTATACCGAACCTCAACATCAAGGGCCGCCTGGACCGAATAGACCAAGCCAATGGTGAACTGGCCATCATCGATTACAAAACCGGCGTCGTTTCTTCGAATAAAGAAGTCATGAGTGGCGAAGCCGTGCAGCTACCTTTTTATGCCATGCTCAGTAAAGCCGGTAGTAAACCGGTATCCCGAGTGGAATACCTGAAACTCGACAAACCCGACAACGTCGGCAGCGCCGCAGTACTCGAAGGTGAAGCCCTCAACGAAATGCTCGGCCAGATCGAGCAACGTCTGCAAACCATCATGCAACAAATTCAAAACGGTGAAGGCATGCCCGCCTGGACCGATGACAAAAAATGTGGCTGGTGTGATATGCAGACGCTATGTCGTAGGCAGGTCTGGGAGGATGTTTAAACCATGCAGGGTGGACACGCCTTATGTGCACACGTAGCGAAAAATACGGTGTGCTACGAACAGATAACGCAACCAATTCTGTTAATGCCCACTGTATAAAACAATTAATTCAAATATTGGCATCGTGTTATCAAATTCTAATCTGCGTGGGCACAAAGAGCGTGCCTACCCGGTCTGGTATGAACTTTATATTTTGAATCGCTATCGCGATACAAAACAAATATACGCCAGGGTCAAAGAGTCATTGTTTGTAATATAGCTCACTGCTAGTATAACCAAATCTGCTACCTTCTGACACCAGCTCGATTTACTAGGAGATTAAATAATCCTCATGCGATGGCCTCACTTTTTTCTCATTCAGTGCCTGCTTATTGTGGTTGTTGGGGGTATTGTCTACATCCATAAAGACCGGGTAAGCATGACAAAAACACCGCCCGCATCATTGGCTCAGTGGTATAAGCCTGAAAATAAACGCCAGGTATGGCTACACAATATGTTTAAACTGCGGCGCGAAGTGCAGGCGGTGCGGCTTTATTCCGATAACAATGATCTAAAACATTTGGGGAAATGGGTAACGCTATTAAGCGAGCATTACCTGAAAATAGGTGAAATGGTTCCAGAGTGGAACAAAAAACTGAATATAGAGGCAATTTCCAATTTACAGGCGAGCGCTAAAACCAATAGCCGCCAAGACGTGTCTCAGGCGCTCGATGATTTAAATGAAAGCTGCGAATCTTGCCACACCGCTTTTCAAAGCGTTACTGCGACAATGTACCGTGCCCCCGACTTTTCCTCGCTTGAGATCAGCCCGACGACTTCATACAAAAAACACATGAAAGAACTTATCCAACAGGTAAACCAGATTAAAATTGCATCTGAAGATGGGATGAAGGATATAGCATTATCCTCATTAGCGGATCTGAAAAAAGGCATCAACGCACAAGGTAAAACCTGTTCAAGCTGCCACAAAAAGGATACCAAGGTATACCCAGGCAATACCATAAACAAAACAATGATCAGTCTGGAGAAAAGCCTCAGGACAGGCACACTCAAAGATCAGGGGCGCGACCTGGGCACACTGGCCGTACTGGCTTGTGCTCGCTGCCACGGCACTCATCGCATCGCTTATGATAACCGGAAGACCTTTGGAGATGGGCCAAACTGGCTAGAGCTGATACAGCATTAGCGAACAAGCATAATTGGTTTACTCCATGCAACTCCCTACTAGGGCCTGAGCATAAAGACCGTAGGCCAACTCTTGCAATATCATACATTATTGCAAGGCCTGTCTCTGTTCCCCTTAACACCGTGTTTTTTAAAATAAAATATTACATGTTAGACATGTACCTAATTATTCCAGAGTTCCATCTCGCGACAGGATGGTGCCCTGGAAAAACCAATTTCCATAAATTGTTTCATTGCTTTTCGCAAGCCAGGAAATGTTTTTTGCATTAACTTGGCATTCTGAAAATATCGGCGTGCAATAACTTCAAAGTCTTCTGCGGGCCGACCGGCGAATCGTTCCACGACATCAGTTGGCGCATAGTTAAAGACATTATTTTGAAAATCATTCAAGTAAAATTTTAACTGCGACATCATGTAAGGATGCATACCCATTTGCGTGGTGGCTTTAAAAAACATCTTGATTGGCATAGGCATCGGTTTGATCTTGCGACCTAGAACATGAGAGAAAACATCTAACATCTCCTCCATACCGACGGATTTTTGGCCAGTTGGTTGATAATGTTTTCTTTCATGTCCTTCTGGATCTTGCAATATTGCAACAGACACCGCGGCGATATCTTCATTAGAAACTACAGGGCACCTCCCATTCCCTAATGGAAAAGGAAAACGACCTAGTTGAGTAATAAACAATGAAGTTGCAAACACATTATCGGCAAACCAACCTGGTATTACATGACACGCTCCAATATTAGCATTATCCAAAACATGGTAACTGTGTTTGTGTTCATTGGTAGTTCGGCTTGGGTGTATCTCCAATTCAGCCAAATATTGGCCTAAGTTAACAACAGTCTCTATCTTTTCTCGCTTCGCGACTTCTGAAAACATAGATGTATTGTGTAATAATCCAGGTATTATCGGATGACAATAATACACCCGCTGAATGCCTGATACGGCTTTTTTCATATCAGCNTCATTACCAAGTTCACCAAACGTGACCTCTGCNCCCCGATTTTGTAATTCAGCGATAATGGGACCTTGNCCCCTCGACATTACTCTCACCAAACGCCCATTTTCTAACAGTTGTCGCGCCACATGATAGCCNGTATTACCAGTTGCCGTTGTAATCAGATATTTTTCGTTATTTGCCATTACCAGNACCTCTCGATTTTTATATATTTCTTCTTCATAGGCTTAATCTGTAAAAATCAGTTNCTACATCCAAACATTTCCTTAGTAACTTTCTTAATAAAATTTTCGAATCGCATCAGCAATATTNCCTNGTGCATCTTCCTGAATAAAATGTCCGGCATTTTCCAGCAGTACAGTTTGATGCTTCTGAAAGATAGACTCGAAACGTGACAGNTCTGGTTTCTGAAAAGCGAAATCTTGCATACCCCAAACGAATAGCACAGGACGGTCTGATAGGGTNTCGAGTTGCATATAAATGTTACTCAGAAATTTTTCCGCATCACGTAATTGTGCTGGAAAAACATGCGTGGCTGTTCGTCGATNTCCTTCCTTGAAAGGAGCCAGGTACATAGCTAGCACTTTATCGCNGAGTTTGTTGACAACACCCTTATTCATAAAAAACCTAACCACACCATTACAGCACCAAGCACCAAATTGACCTATCCAGCCGCCCATTAACGTACTGAATGTTTTGTGTCCACGGCGTTCCAGTGGCCATGCCCATGTGTTGCCGATAATAAATCGGCTGACTCTCTGCTGATTTTGCAGGGCAACATAAAAGCCAATCGGCCCTCCCCAGTCCTGCATCATGATTCCGATATCTTTTAAATCCAGTTTTTGCACAAATTCACTCACTGCTTGTGCATGTTCGATAGCGGTAAATGTATAATTTTTAGATGCGGATGACAGACCAAAGCCCGGATAATCGGGTGCAATCAACCGAAAATCGTCTTTCAGGGCTGCAATGATGTTCCGATACAGAAATGACCAGGCGGGATTACCATGCAGTAACAATATTGTAGGGCCCTTGCCTTCATCTACGTAGTGTATCTTTTCACCATTATCTAAGGTGATGTATCGGGATTGGTATGGAAAGAGTTGTTGGTCTATTTTAAATTTTGGCATGCCGGTATTACTTACTGGGGGTTTACTGCATGCGGTCAGGAACACCATAAACATACAACTTAATATGAACCGTTTGGGTCCCATTATCTTTCTCCGAATCATCTCTTGAGTGTCCGTAATTTCAATAAAGAAAAGATATGTAATAAAATGAAGATGGGTACGACATACAAGGGAATCAGGTCAAACATAATGTCAGGGGATTGCGCTTGCAATACAACACCGACACCAAGATTCAGGACAATAATGAAATCCAAAATACCAATGAGATTACCTTTAACGATGGCTTGTGTTTCCATCTCAGGATGCTTCTGAAGATAACGCAGAGCAAGGAATGCGCCGATTCCCGCTGCGATATCACCTAAACCACCGATGTATTGGAACCAGCCAGGTAGTGATAAGGCAAAAAAGAATATCACACCAAAAGCTGCACGCATTTGCTGTAATGCGAGAAAGCTGCTTGTTGGTATATTGTTAATAGCGACAGCCAGAGGATTGCTAAATTTATAGGCTAATAACCCCAGTACAATCGGTACGACAACACCTACTGTAAAGGCCAATTGAGGTACTCCGGTAGCACTAAAAAACCCGGCTGAAAGCATCATGTAGGCAGTGATAATCCACAATATAAAAATGCCTCCTAGAGAAACAAGCAGGGTGTTATTACCCCCGGCTTTTTTTAAAGTGTTTAACACCATCAGTGAGAAAATAACCTCAATGAAGATCAAGACAGAAGTGAAGTAGGGCTCGGTCATACTTTTTCCTTTTTTATGTATTCTAATTTCCAACCACAAACAGACCAACCGGTCTGTTTGATCCTCACTATAGACCAGACCAACCAGTCTGTCTATAATGTAGAGAAAATATCGACTGAGGCAATCATGGTCAGAAATGCACTGGAAACACGAGCTAAGCTGGTTAGAACCGCTTATGAGCAAATGCATGTGCATGGATTTCAGGGAATGCGCGTCGATCAGGTCTTGAAACAAGCCAACTTACAAAAGGGTGCCTTCTACCACCATTTCAGTAGCAAGACCGAACTGGGCTACGCGGTAGTGGAAGAAGAGATCAGGGCATTGCTGGAAACAGTTTGGTTTAGCCGGATAGCAGCGATGGACAATCCACTGAAGGAAATTCCAAGTATGCTAGAAACATTAAGTGAAAGGACCACACCGCTGATGCGGGAACATGGTTGCCCCCTCAATAATTTGGCCCAGGAAATGTCAAATCTGGACAAAGGTTTCCGCCAACGGATAGCAGCCAGTTTCGACCGGTGGATTAATGTGTTGGCTGAAAAAATAGATGAGGCGAAAAGTAAAAAATATGTCCGTAGCGACGTAGAAAGTCTGCTTGTCTCACGTTTTATCATTGCAGCCATAGAAGGTTGCATCAGCATCAGTAAAGTCGAAAAGACAGAAAAACAATCTGCTGCCTGTATTTCACAAATCAGTATTTACCTGCGAGGTTTACAAGCCTGAATCTGTCGGGGAATATTTTCTGGTTCAATGCATCTGATCATAAAGTAACACAACTGTCCGTCCTGCAACGGACTTAACATCCAGCATCGCACCAGCGATTCAAAATAAAAATAAACCCCGGCATCACGAAATGATTCAAACAAAAACCAAGATATCACCCCCATCCTACCCTTCCCCCACAGTGGGAAGGAATAAATAAAAGATAAAAAAAGCCCCTTGCGGGGCTAAGAGGGGGAGTCTACTTTAAAATCTAAACAATTTTACGCCGCCGATGCCTTGACAGAAGACTTAACAAACACCAGTTTGTCACCTTCCACATCCACTTTGATCACATCACCCGGTAAAAACTTACCTGACAAAATATCCTGTGCCAGGGGATTTTCCACATAGGTCTGAATGGACCGTTTCAGAGGACGAGCACCATAAACCGGATCGAATCCTGCTTCGCCAAGTTTGTCGAGGGCGGCTTCGCTCAGCTCGATATCCATGTGACGATCTTGTAGGCGATGACGCAGGTATTCGAACTGGATGTTGGCGATGGCACGTATCTGTGCCTGACCCAGCGGATGGAACACCACGACCTCATCGATACGGTTGACGAATTCGGGACGGAAGTGGCCACCGACGATTTCCATGACGGCATCTTTCATTTTGTCATAGTTGTCTTCACCGGACAGTTCCTGGATCTGCTGTGAGCCGAGGTTCGAGGTCATGACGATCACCGTATTGCGGAAATCCACCGTACGACCCTGACCATCGGTGAGACGACCATCGTCCAACACTTGTAATAAAACATTAAAGACATCGAGGTGGGCCTTTTCGATTTCATCGAGCAGGATCACCGAATAGGGTTTACGTCTGACAGCTTCGGTGAGATAGCCACCTTCTTCATAACCGACATAACCGGGAGGTGCGCCAATTAATCTTGCTACGGAATGCTTTTCCATAAACTCGGACATATCGAGACGCACAATGGCGTCTTCGGTATCGAACAGGAAATCGGCCAATGCCTTGGTCAATTCAGTCTTACCCACACCGGTTGGGCCGAGGAACAGGAATGAACCATTGGGCCGACCAGGATCGGACAACCCGGCACGGGAACGGCGAATGGCATCGGATACGGCACGCACGGCTTCATCCTGACCGATGACACGTTCATGTAGTGCATCTTCCATACGGAGCAATTTGTCGCGCTCACCTTCGAGCATTTTGGAAACCGGGATACCGGTCCATTTGGCCACGACTTCGGCGATCTCTTCTTCATTGACGGCATTGCGTAACAAGGTGGTGTCTTTCACTTCCACATCGGACGCCATCTCCAGTTGTTTTTCCAGTTCCGGGATTTTGCCGTATTGCAATTCAGACATGCGTGCCAGATCACTGGCGCGGCGTGCGGTTTCCAGATCCTGTCGGGCGCGGTCCAGTTCTTCTTTAATATGTTGCGAACCCTGCAAAGCAGACTTTTCTGAATTCCAGACCTGTTCCAGGCCGTTATATTCATTTTCCAGTTTGCTGATCTCAGCTTCGAGATTTTCCAGCCGCATCTTGGATGCTTCATCGGTCTCTTTGTTGAGGGCCTCGCGTTCTATTTTTAACTGAATGAGTTTTCTATCCAGCTTGTCCATTGATTCAGGTTTGGAATCGATCTCCATGCGGATACGACTGGCGGCTTCATCGATCAGGTCGATGGCCTTATCGGGTAATTGTCGGTCCGTAATATAACGATGCGACAAAGTCGCTGCCGCGACGATGGCCGGGTCGGTAATATCCACGCCATGATGGACTTCGTATTTTTCTTTCAGGCCACGCAGGATGGCAATGGTATCAGCCACACTCGGTTCATCGACCAACACCTTCTGGAAGCGGCGTTCCAGTGCGGCATCCTTTTCGATGTACTGACGATATTCATTCAGGGTTGTTGCACCGACGCAATGTAACTCACCCCGAGCCAGGGCCGGCTTTAACATGTTACCGGCATCCATTGCACCTTCGGCCTTACCGGCACCGACCATGGTATGCAGTTCATCGATGAATAAAATGATCTGGCCTTCCTGCTTGGCAAGATCATTGATAACGGCTTTGAGGCGTTCTTCGAATTCACCACGGAATTTTGCACCCGCCAATAGTGAACCAAGGTCAAGCGACAGTACACGTTTACCCTTCAGTCCTTCCGGTACTTCACCATTAATAATACGTTGTGCCAGCCCCTCTGCGATGGCGGTTTTACCGACACCGGGTTCACCGATCAGGACGGGATTGTTTTTGGTACGGCGTTGTAACACCTGAATGGTGCGGCGGATTTCATCATCACGACCGATCACCGGATCAAGCTTGCCCTGTTCGGCGCGTTCGGTCAGATCGACGGTATATTTTTCGAGTGATTGACGTTGATCTTCGGCATTGGGACTATCCACTTTTGCGCCACCGCGCATTTTCTTGATGGATTTTTCCAGTTTCTCTTTGTCGGCACCGGCCTTGCGTAGCATCTCACCGACCTTGCCCTTGTCATCCATGGCCGCCAGGGCAAACAGTTCACTGGAGATATAATCATCTTTGCGATCCTGCGCCAGTTTGTCCGTCAGATTTAACAGACGACTCAGTTCATTGGAAATGTGTACCTCACCGGTGGCCTGGATAATGCGCGGCATATGATCCATGGCATCACCCAGTTGCGAGCGCAACAGATTTACATTGACCTCGGCCTGCAGCAATACCTGACGCACGGTGCCACCATCCTGATCCAGCAGGGCCAGCAACAGGTGGATGGGTTCGATGTATTGATGATTACGCCCGACCGCCAGGCTTTGAGCATCGGCGAGCGCGCTTTGAAATTTACTGGTCAGTTTATCCATTCGCATAGTTTAAATTCCTGAAGCAAAAAGGTTTTTGTCTTAGACTATGGTAGTAGATAGGGGTAGAAAATGAGATATTCAAGGACTAACTGGAGAAGTAATTACGCACCTTTTAACTTGGTCAAATCATGGATAGTGGCATCACGCGGTTTGGGGCAGGGGTAAATATTATCAAGCGCAAAGCTGACGCCCGGCTTTTGAACAATTCGAATGTGTTCACGCTTAAATTCACGTGCATTACGCAGGCCACAGGAATGGGCAAGACAATTGATTTCATGATTGACCCAGTGTGCATAGGCCGCAACACGTTCGGCCTTGTCTTCGATGACCAGCCCCTTTTGCAAACGCTTGTTATGGGTGGCAATCCCGGTAGGACAGGTATCCTTGTGACACTGTAATGACTGTATACAACCCAGGGAAAACATAAAACCGCGGGCCGTCACAGCAAAGTCCGCCCCCATGCATAGCGCCCAGGCGACATGTGCCGAGGTGGTCAACTTGCCCGAAGCAATCACCTGAACACGATTTTTAAAATCATATTCCATCAACATATCGACCACAATGGGTAAAGACTCGGTCAGCGGTAAACCGACATGGTCGATCAGGACCTGGGGCGCGGCGCCGGTTCCGCCTTCACCACCATCGACAGTAATAAAGTCAGGCGCATAATCGATGCCCTGCTTGTAAATCGATTCACACAACTCACGCATAAACATGTCGGAACCATGTACGGCCTTGAAACCAACCGGTCGGCCGGTGACCTCACGAATACGGTACATGGTCTTTAACAGGTCTTCGACACTGCTGATGTCCCGATGCCGGTTTGGACTGCTGGAGATCTGCCCCACCGGGATGCCCCTGATATCCGCCACTTCCTGTGTCACCTTGTTGGCGGGCAATACACCACCACGTCCCGGTTTGGCGCCTTGTGATAATTTGATCTCGAAGGCCTTGACCTGTTCGGCGACTATCTTCAGTTTTTGTTCATCCAGATTGCCGTTGACATCCTCACCCCGTATTTGGCGGTGCCGATCTGATAGATCAAATCACCGTTGCCTTCGAGATGGTACGGTGACAAGCCACCTTCACCGGTATTGAGCCAGACACCGGCCTTGGCCGCACCCTTTGCCAAGGCCCGTACGGCGGGTTTGGAGATCGCGCCATAACTCATGCCCGAAATGTTGAAAATATTTTCGGCAATAAAGGGTTTATCGCATTGCGCACCAATGATAAGGGGTGGCATGGGGGAATGTTCTTCTTCCAGGCGGGGGAAAGAGGCGTTGACAAAAATAACCGAACCCGCTTCACGCAGGTCATTCGTGGAACCAAAACCGACCATGCCACCCAGTCCCTTGGCGGTACGATAGATCCAGGCGCGGGTTGCCCGGTTAAAGGGCATTTCTTCACGGTCATGGGCAAAAAAGTATTGTCGGAAGTATTCGCCCAGGCGTTCCATGCGATAACGCAAACGCCCAATGACCGGATAATTACGTCTTACCGCATGACTGGTCTGTAACACATCGGTGATATACATCCAGATAATGGCGAGAAGGGCGGTGCCGAACAGACCGCCGAAAAAGATACTGATCCAGTTTGCAATGAGGGTGTGCATGGGATGACCGGTTTTAACCTCCAGGTGTTAAAACCTACATCGGCCATATCGCGACTTTACTTAATGTTCATGGATTTTGAGATGTTTGGTGAGTTCACTCAGGCAGGCATGATGACCCATGGCGGCACATTCAATAGGGGCAAAGCTCTCCAGGCGGGCCTCGCCGCGCAGGATGACACTTTTGGCAACAAAACCGGCTCCCCGCACGTTGCTGATATGCACCGGAAAAACAGGCGCGCCCGACATTTCGGCCAGTTTGTGCACGCCGCGCTTGAGTCGGGAACGGGGTTGATGACTGCGGTGGATCCCCCCTTGTGGAAACAAGGCAACGACCTTGCCTTCCTCCAGCGCCTTGAGGGCGGCACGAATGGCCCCGTCACTGCGGCCTTCCATTTCAACCGGGATGCATCCCCCCAGTTTAAATAACCAGGTCATGCCAAAACGGTAATACTGGTTAGCTGCAATCATAAAATGAACCGGCCTTTTACAAGAAGCAAAGATCAAAAAGGGATCGAGACCGGAAATATGATTTGACGCGATAATGGCCGGGCCTTCGTCAGGCAAGGGAATCGCGACAGACTGGAGGCGATGATAACGCGTGCAAAATAAACGCAGCAGGCCATCGAGGACATTTGATCGGGTTGAGCCCCAGTCAGCCTCATGGGCCTGCATGCCCATGTAGAGAAGGCTGCCAATGAACAAACCGATCGATATCAGCAAAAAGCTTATCAGCATGCTCTTAACCAGTGTGGTGCAACGGATAAAGAGTACATATTAGCAAGGCGTGTCTCGCCAGGAATGGCATGCCCTTGCCAAGAGGCGCAACACCGTAGATGACGGCTTCTCGCCATGCCCGAAGGGAGACCCACAAATGACTCAATCCTGCGTTGCAGCCCTTGTTAAGGGAGCAACCATTAACTGCGCACTGCGCCTTGTCTTGACTCATTTGTGGGCCTCTGATTTGTACTCTTTATCCGTTGCACCACACTCGACCTTAATGCAAGGTTGAATGGGCTAAATAAATGACCAGCACACCCGCCACAATCAATACGACCTGTTGCACGGTGGCAGAAAACTGGGTGCGTTTATGCAGTCCGGGGATCAGATCGGCCACGGCGATATAGATAAAACTGGCGGCGGCAATGGCCAGGATATAAGGCAAGACCTCGGACATACCGGCCAAACTATAGTAGGCCAGTAAGGCACCCACGACCGTGGTCAGGCTGACCAGGACGTTATACCAGAGCGCCCTGGCGCGACTGAAGCCATTATTCAGCAGCACGGCAAAATCACCGACCTCTTGCGGAATTTCATGCGTGGCAACCGCCAGGCTGGTGACCACCCCGAGGTGAAAGTCGGTCATAAAGGCCGCCGCGATCAATACACCATCGACCAGATTGTGCAACCCATCGCCGATCAGGATCAGGGTACCCGCCGCCTTGTGTTCTTCATGGCTGTGAGGGTCATGGGCTTCGCAATGGGTAGTATGACAGTGTCGCCAGATGACCATTTTTTCCAGGATGAAAAAGCTCAACATGCCGATTAGTACGGTCAAGCCCAGATCATGGACTTCGATGCGGTGTTCACCACTGATGGCATGGGGCAACAGGGCCAGAAAGGCGGCCCCCAGCAAGGCACCGATGGCAAAACTCACCGAGTGCGGCAGAACCCGGCTGCGCCAGGGTTCCGGAATCAACAAAAATACCGACGCCGCCAGGACGCTCAATACGCCACCCAGCAGGCTAAACAGAATGATCCAGGTAAGCAGTTCCATAAATATTATTCTTAATATGATTTAGTCAGGCCGAACATGATACCTGAACAGATTAGGCTTAACATATGGGCACTTCTAAAAATGCACTTTTTACGCGATAGCGGCGTCAGCGCCGTGCTCGAACACCTGGACGGCACCCTGTCCTCATGTATTCCATATACACTGCGGTTCTGCGCGCGGCGCTTCCTTGCTCTCACGAAAAAATCACTATTTTTAGAAGCACCCATATCAATAATTAGGGGAGTATTCAAGCCGAAGGATCCATCCAGATCAAGCTGGCCATACGCCCGGTCTGGCCATCACGGCGGTAGGAATAAAATTGCTCGGCCTGGGTAAAGGTGCAGTGTTCGCCACCGAAGACGGCGCTAATACCCAACGCTTGCAGGCGCTGGCGGGCCAGGACGACCATATCCATCAACACCTTGCCGGGTCCGTTCGGGACAAAGGCCGATTCATCGTGCATGGGCTGTTGTAAAAAGGCCTGCCTGACCTCTTCTCCCACCTCATAGACCGCCGCGCCGATAGCCGGTCCCAGCCAAACGAGGGTCTCGGCCGGTGCCAACCCGGCCTGTTCGACCGTCGTTTCCAGAATGCCATCGGCCAGACCACGCCATCCGGCATGGGCGGCGGC
>JGI24023J19991_10001623_pt1 | contig 17052 bp, 26 predicted proteins | sample Cruoilmetagenom1_FD_19991 | JGI IMG/M metagenome (IMG submission 19991) | reverse complement strand
ATCGGCAGTTGATGGCACAGGCGCACCGATTTCTGTACCCGTCGGGCAGAAAACACTCGGCCGTATTATGGACGTACTGGGTAACCCGGTCGATGACGCAGGTCCGATTGGTGAAGAATCGCGTTTACCGATTCATCGTAAGCCACCGGCTTATGACGAGCAGTCATCAAACGTTGAGATCTTCGAAACCGGCATCAAGGTTATCGACCTGATCATGCCCATCGCCAAAGGTGGTAAGGTTGGACTGTTCGGTGGTGCGGGTGTTGGTAAGACCGTTACCCTGATGGAGCTGATTCGTAACATCGCGGTTGAGCATAGTGGATTCTCCGTGTTCGCCGGTGTGGGTGAACGAACTCGTGAAGGTAACGACTTCTACCATGAAATGGCAGAAGGCGGCGTGCTTGATAAAGTATCACTGGTCTATGGCCAGATGAACGAGCCACCAGGAGCGCGTTTACGTGTAGCCCTGACTGGTCTGACCATGGCTGAATTCTTCCGTGATGAAGGTCGTGATGTACTGTTATTTGTCGATAACATCTATCGTTACACACTGGCCGGTACCGAGGTATCAGCACTGTTGGGTCGTATGCCATCAGCGGTTGGTTATCAACCGACACTGGCTGAAGAGATGGGTGCCCTGCAAGAGCGAATCACATCGACTAAAACAGGTTCTATCACCTCATTCCAGGCGGTCTATGTACCGGCGGATGACTTGACTGACCCTTCACCTGCGACCACATTCGCGCATTTGGATGCGACATTAGTACTGTCTCGTCAAATCGCCGAGCTGGGTATCTACCCCGCGGTAGATCCACTGGACTCCACTTCGCGCCTGCTCGATCCATTGGTTATCGGTAACGAGCATTACGATACAGCGCGTGCGGTACAGGGTACATTGCAGCGTTATAAAGAACTGAAAGACATCATCGCCATCCTCGGTATGGACGAGCTGTCAGATGAAGACAAGCAAACAGTAGCCCGTGCTCGTAAGATCCAGCGCTTCCTGTCGCAGCCTTTCTTCGTTGCAGAAACCTTTACCGGCACACCCGGTAAGTATGTTTCTCTGAAAGATACGATTCGTGCGTTCAAGGGTATCATCGACGGTGAATACGATGCCCTGCCAGAGCAGGCTTTCTACATGGTAGGCGGTATCGAAGAAGTTGTTGAAAAGGCTAAAACGCTTTAATCACCATAGGTAACTAGAATGGCAATGACTACACATGTCGACATCGTTAGTGCAGAAGAAGAGATCTTTTCAGGCACTGCCGAAATGATCTATGCACCTGCCGAAATGGGTGAATTAGGTATTGCACCTCGTCATACGCAATTGATCACTCGCCTGAAGGCAGGCGAAGTGCGTTTGCAGACGGGTGATGAAGAAAAAACCTTCTTTGTCTCTGGTGGTATCCTGGAAGTGCAGCCTCACGTGGTGACTGTACTGGCCGATACGGCGATTCGTGCAGATGACCTGGATGAAGCCCAGGCGCTGAAAGCGAAGGAAAAAGCCGAGCAGGCGCTCAAAGATAAAACATCAGATATTGAATATGCCAAGGCCCAGACTGAGCTGGCCGAAGCAGCAGCGCAATTGCGCACAATACAGAAACTGCGTAAGATGAAGAAATAGCATCTGCTCAGGATAAAACAAAAACGGCATGGATGTTCCCATGCCGTTTTTGTTTGTACACGGGGAAACACTATGTCAGCACCGATCGTCACCGTAAACAAAGCCGTATTTTTTACTTACTCCATCACTGATGAAAGTGGTGAGATTGTGGAGCAAAGCGATTTACCCATTGGTTATGTGCACGGCGTTGATAGCGATATTATTGAAAAACTGGAAACCATGATGGATGGTCGTTCCGTCGGTGACAAGATTGAAGTCATGCTCACGCCGGAAGAGGGTTTTGGTGAAACGGACCCCGATCTGACATTTACTGACGACCTGGCTAACGTGCCACCACAGTTTCATCAGGTCGGCGCCGAAGTGGAGATGCAGAACGACCAGGGTGATGTAAAAAAATTTCTCGTCTCAAAAATCGAAAATGGCGAGCTCACCGTCGATGGCAACCATCCACTGGCTGGCAAAAATATCACCTTTCATATTACGATCACCGATATCCGTGATGCTGAGCCGCATGAAATTCAGGCGGGTAGGCCAGATGACAGTATCCCACCTATGTTACATTAAACCTGTGACCTTCATGAGGCCTTATGTTTCATGAGTATGTCAGCGGCTTAACTTTTTACTCGCTTGAAAAAAGTATATCCACGCACAGTTGCGTGTACACCTGTTTCCATAATTGTATGCCCTCAAACAAGTTCACGGAGAATTAATGATGTTTGGCTATTATGGAAGACGTGGGTGGCATGCCCCCATATGGGTGCATAATAGAAGTGGCAGGGGTCATGGCAAGATCCTTGATTTAATCATTCATTTTTCCAATGAAATCCAGTATTCTTGATCTATCGTACAACAAAACAAGCCTTATTATGGATATAGAAGTCATTATTCTGGCAGCCGGGCAAGGCACACGAATGAAATCCGATAAGCCCAAGGTCCTTCACGGACTGGGTGGGCAATCGATGCTTGAGCATGTCATTTCGACCGCCCAGAAACTGGATGCGATGAAAATACACGTGGTTTACGGGCATGGTGGTGATCAGGTGCAGCAAACATTAGGTCACATGGATGTCGATTGGGCTGAGCAAAAAGAGCAATTAGGGACCGGTCATGCGGTCAAGCAGGCCATGCCAGGGGTGAGCCCGGATAGCCTGGTGCTCATATTATACGGTGATGTCCCCCTTATTCGAGTACAAACCCTGGAAAAACTGATCGAATCTGTCAGTGACAAGCAAATGGGATTACTGACGACCATACTGGATGATGCCACTGGCTACGGGCGCATCGTCCGTGATGGTAATGCGCAAGTCATGAAAATAGTAGAACATAAGGATGCGGATGAATCGGTGCTTGCCATCCAGGAAATCAATACTGGCATCTTGGCAGCCAAGGCCGTTCATTTGCAACAATGGCTGGAGAGGCTGGGTAATAATAATGCTCAGGGTGAATATTATCTGACCGACATTATTGAAATGTCTGTGAATGATAATATTAATGTCGCCGCGACCACGACCGATGATGAGGTGGAGGTCACAGGTATCAATGACAAGATCCAGTTGCAGGATATGGAAAGGGCCTTTCAATTACGCCAGGCGCAGGAATTAATGCGTGAAGGTGTGACGCTGGCTGATGCAGGTCGCTTTGACTTACGTGGCGTGTGTCAGACAGGTAAAGATATTTTCATTGATGTTAATGTCGTCATGGAGGGTCAGGTTACTTTAGGTGACCGGGTGCGACTAGGCCCGAATGTTTTTCTTAAAGATGTGCAGGTGGGCGATGATGTTGAAATTCTGGCGAACAGTGTACTGGAAGATGCCACTATAGGCGCTGGCTCGCGTATAGGGCCATTTGCACGAATCCGTCCCGAAACGGTTTTGTCCGAGAATACCCATGTCGGTAACTTTGTTGAGATCAAAAAATCAACAGTGGGTGCGGGTAGCAAAGTCAATCATTTGAGCTATATCGGTGACACTGAAATAGGAAAGCAGGTGAATATCGGCGCGGGTACCATCACTTGTAATTACGATGGTGCTAATAAATTTAAAACCATTATTGGTGACAATGCTTTTATTGGCTCAGATACGCAGTTAGTCGCGCCAGTTACTGTCGGTAAAGGTGCTACCATAGGGGCCGGGTCCACGATCACGCGGGATACGCCCGACTTGAAATTAACTTTGAGTCGAAGCAAACAGATCACCTTGGATAATTGGCAGAGACCACAGAAAAAGAAATAGCAGGAATGATGTTATGTGTGGAATTGTAGGTGCAATAGGACAAAGGGATGTAAGCCAGATATTGGTGGAGGGTTTAAAGCGCCTGGAATACCGAGGTTATGACTCTGCTGGTGTGGCGATACTAAATGAAGCACATGCCATCGCTCGAATCAGAAGGATAGGCAAGGTCAAGGACCTGGAATCCGAACTCAGTGAAAATGCAAAAGGCATGTTGGGTATTGCGCATACCCGTTGGGCGACTCACGGCAAACCAACCGAATCCAATGCGCATCCGCATATTTGTAATGATCGAGTTGCGCTGGTTCATAATGGCATCATTGAAAATCATGAAGCACTACGTGAGCAGCAATCCAAGCAGGGCTTTCGTTTTACCTCGGAAACCGATACAGAAGTCATTGTGCATCAGGTCCATCACTACCTCAGTGGTGGGCAGGATCTTTTTAGCGCCGTCCAATCTGCCGTAGCCGATCTCGAAGGTGCCTATGCCCTGGGTATTATTGGTATCAACGAACCGGATATGCTCATTGCTGCGCGAAAAGGCAGCCCGCTGCTCATCGGTGTCGGTGTTGGTGAATATTTTATTGCGTCCGATGCGGCAGCGCTGATCCCGGTAACGCAACAGTTCATTGTGCTGGAAGATGGTGACATTGCCAAGATAACGCGCGAAGGCGTCGAAATTCTGGACAAGGACAGGAATAAGGTAGAACGCGAAATACATACATCCGAACTACGCGCTGATGCAGTAGAACGCGGTGAGTATCGACACTACATGCTAAAGGAGATACACGAGCAACCCACTGCCGTCAGCGATTGCCTGGAAGGTCGCATCAGTGCAAATAAAGTATTGGAAGAAGCGTTCGGGCATAACGCCAGTACAGTATTTGATAATGTACAGGGAGTCGAGATCATTGCTTGTGGTACCAGTTATCATGCAGGGTTGGTAGGTAAATATTGGCTGGAATCTATCGCGGGTATACCTTGTGGCGTTGAAGTGGCCAGTGAATTCAGATATCGAAAACCGGTGGTGCGCAAAAACTCACTGATCATCACACTCTCGCAGTCAGGTGAAACAGCCGATACCCTGGCGGCACTGCACGAGGCCAAGCAACTGGGCTTTGGACATTCGCTGGCCATTTGTAATGTGCCCGAAAGTTCGATTGTCAGGAATTCGGATCTGGTCCTGATGACACGTGCAGGACCGGAAATCGGTGTTGCCTCGACTAAGGCATTCACTACCCAACTGGTTTGCCTGATGTTGGTTGTCCTGGTGCTGGGTCGTCGACACGGCATGTCGGCCGAGGTGGAGGCCAATATTGTTAAAGAGCTGCACACGTTACCGCGAAAAATTGAAGAGGCACTGCAACTTAATGACGCTATTAGTGTGCTGTCCGAACGTTTTGCCGATATTCACAATGCCTTATTCCTCGGCCGTGGTGCGCAATACCCTGTCGCTATGGAAGGCGCATTAAAGCTCAAGGAAATTTCCTATATTCATGCAGAAGCTTATCCGGCTGGGGAATTAAAACATGGACCACTGGCATTGGTGGATGAGAATATGCCGGTCGTGGCTGTTGCTTCCAACAACGAATTACTGGAAAAACTGAAATCCAATCTACAGGAAGTGAGTGCCCGTGGGGGCAAGCTGATCGTCTTCGCAGATATCTCAGTATCCATGAATCAAGGGCCCAATATAGAAATTATAAGAGTCGCTGCCAGTGAAGACAGCATCGCCCCTATTATCTATACCATCCCTTTACAGTTATTGGCATATCATGTGGCCGTACTAAAGGGCACCGACGTAGACCAGCCACGTAACCTGGCAAAGTCGGTCACTGTTGAATGATTTTAATAAAGAAAGACATACTGCCATGCCAGTGTACTGGATGCTGATGGACACTTCTTATAAAGTACGTTCGGTATCGGTGCGAGCCCATTGCCTTTGAGTAGATCAGTCTTATGTAACTGGGCTACCTTGGTAATATGAGTGCGCAGTGATGATACGATTGTCTCGGGTAACAAAGTTACCCGGTCCTTGTAACCTTTACCAGCACGAACAGTAATCTGGTTATTGTCAAAATCCACATCCGTGATCCGCAGCTTGACGCACTCGCCGATACGTAGTCCTGTACCATAGATGAGTTCAGCTATTAAACGCATTGTACCTTGCATATTGCCCAGAATGGATTGCACCTCACCAATTGATAACACAACAGGTATGTAGTGATGACGTTTGATGCGCTTCAATTTTTCCAGGCACGGCATCTCCATCGACAGGACTTCGGTGTAGAGAAATGCAATGGCATTCAAGGCCGTTGATTGTGTACTAGCCGAAACATGGTGCTTGATGGCCAGATAATTCAAATAGGATTCGATCTCGGACTGTCCCATTGTTGTGGGGGTACCTTTTCTGGTTATACAGAATGAACTGACGGATCCAGAAAACATAAGCCTGTTCGGTCTTTGGACTATAATGTTTCAGTCGGCAAGCGGCTCGAACCTGGTCTAAAAGGCGTGTTTTAGGGGGTGTTTGGTCTTGACCCCATGAGTATAACTCCTCAAAATCATAATTATTGACCGGGTCTCGTTTTGCTTTCAATGAAAACGGGACCCTATTTCGATAACTAGATAATAATTAAGATAAATAAATGTTACAGTCGATCCAGCTACAACATGATAACGAGACCCCGGGGTCTCAGTTATCATACTGTTAGGCAAATAAACCAAAAAAATAGTAAGAGCTATGAGATTAATTATAATAATAAGCATATTCATTACTGGTTGCGTATCTCAACCCCCAGAAAAATCAAATAGTGTGGGACATTTTATACATGCAGGGCCATCAAATGCTGAATCTGACACGCTATCAACAAAATGGAAGTATGGTTTTAAATTTACTATTAACCATCAATCTGTCACTGAAGTAAGATTGTCATGCTTACCAATTCCAGGCACTAATCTAATAGTAAAAAAACAAAATCTGAAAATAAATACGAATGGTATAGCGTTCTGGGATGGTGAAGTGCTAGAGATTAATAGAGAAAAAACTCCATGGTTATTTGAATCAGCAACTACAGAAGCAATATGTCAGGCAATTGTATATCGTATTGGGGAGCCTAATTCAATTGAAAGGGCACCAGTTACATTTACAGGTGCCATGAAAGCAGCCACTCTCAGGCAAATGAAAGAGGCTCATAGTTATAATATTAAACTGAAAAGAAAAAATTAATAGGATGCATAACTTCCAATATAATAATACTAAATATGGTGAATAATAAATGAAAAATAGCATTATTACGTTACTTGTCACAACTCTTCTTCAAAGTTCACTAGTTTATTCCGATGATAAGGATTTCTCTTTGCACGGTATCAAGCTGGGTATAAATGAAGAGATACTGATTGAAGAATATCCAGAATTTAATTGTGAAAAAGACAAGTCCAATTCAGAATTACGACGATGTACAGCTAAATTTGATCCTACATCTCAACCTGGTGTGTTCGAAAGGTTAAGAGGAAGCAGTATAGACATACATATTACATTTCGAAAAGACAAATTAGTAAATATAAATATTCCATTTTATAGTGGGTTATTTGTACCAGCATCACAGTTTTTTGAAAATCAGTATGGTCAACCTAAAGTGTTACAGAATTCAATTAAAAATATTCATGGAAAAGAAGAGAAAAATACAATATTGCAATGGACACAAGGTGGTGAATCTATCATTTATTGGAAAATTGATGAAGACCGATTTAAAAACGATAATACAGATGAATATAGTAGAATTCTATTTCTACTTAAAGAGTAATGCCTAAAACATGATAACGAGACCCCGGGGTCTCAGTTACCATACTGTTAGCATATCACGGCACATTGACAGCTATAATCCATTGGATTATACTTGATATATGCAAACTATCGTAGAATTGCCTGAATTTCTGAGAAGATCAGAAAAGCTCCTGAAGGAATCAGAAAGGCAAAGCATTATCAATTACTTAGCATCACACCCTGCAGCTGGTGACATTATGCAAGGCACTGGTGGTATCCGAAAGCTTAGATGGTCTGCTCAAGATAAAGGGAAAAGTGGTGGCGTACGAGTAATTTACTATTTCCACAATGAAAACATCCCCTTATTTCTATTAACTGTATTTGGTAAAGGTGAAAAAGCAAATCTTACCAAAGGTGAACGTAACGAATTAGCGAAATTTACATCACTACTTGTCAAAAACTATGGAGGCCAAGATGGGTAAAGCATTTGACAGCATCAAACAAGGCCTTGATGAAGCAATTGAGTTTTCAAAAGGCAAAAAGGGAAAAGCAGTAGTTCATAAGTTCTCTCCACTGGACGTTAAAAAAATACGTGCAAAGGTGGGTATGTCACAAAATGAATTTGCATCAGCATTCGGTATTAGTGTCAGTACATTGCGCCATTGGGAGCGTGGTGATCGAACACCTCAAGGGCCTGCTCTCGTTTTACTGAATGTAGTAGCAAAAGAACCTAAAGCAGTTTTAAAAGCATTAAGTACATAAAATGCTAACAAGCGCTTCAAAATGGACTGGTGTAAACATCGCTCCTATCGTCGCAATGTTCACACCAGCCATTTAAGCGAACGTTATGTTTTGAAAGGAAAATTGAAACAATGAGTCAAAGTTCTACAAAATTTGGATTTATTGGCATAGCTGTAGGTGGTATTGCATTGCTACTTGCTCTGGTGCATTTTTGGGCGGGCCCATTTTCACCTCAACTAACACTAGAAACTACAGTCGCAGAAAAAGCTGCTTCAATAAGAAATGCAACTATAAAGGCATTAAAAGGCGAAGAGTATAAGGAAACATACAAGTCGAATTGGGATATCGATAAGGTTACTAATGTTTCCACAGCAATTCTAGGGGGCTTAGCATTTATATTTTCAATTATTGCTTTCGCCAAACAAGAACCAGCACGGGCTTCTGCTGGCGGTGCAGTTCTAGGCGTGAGCGCTATTGCATTCCAATTCATTGCCATGTATGCAATGGCTCTACTTGTCGTTTTACTCATTGCTGCCGTTCTATCGAGTATAGGATTTGGATAAATAACATAAAACATGATAACTGAGACCCCGGGGTCTCAGTTATCATACTGTTAGGGTCACAAACGTGAACGAAGAAGATAAAGTTATATTAGCAAGTGAACTCGTATCGGAAGCATCAGGGTATTTGAATAAAGGAGTGACTCCGATTGAAGTAATAAAGCAATTGAGAGTTGATCATGGCATTGATTTAGTCACAGCGAAAGGCGTATACATTTTTGCTAAAGAAGGAATTTCTTTACATGAGTACCAAGATCGGCTTTTAAAAGACCTAGAGCCCATCCTCAACCAAATGGAGGATGAAGAATGGGAGATTGATCGAGTCAAAATGGAGCTAAGCACAAATCTAAATGATAGCAAGTAACCCTAAAACATGATAACGAGACCCCGGGGTCTCAGTTATCATACTGTTATGTGCAATCACACTCCACATTCCATATGGGTAAATAAATGAAGCTCACAGTTTATACTTCAGATCATTCCCAAGAAGTTATCAAACTTTTTACTGAGGTGTTTTCTGATTCTGAAGACCAAAAAGAAGGACAGGTTATTGGACAACTAGTAACGGAGCTAATAGATACGACTGATTCAAACGACTTATTTGGCTATATCAGCATATCAGATGGCGCAATTATTGGATGTATATTCTTTAGTCGCCTTACACTTCCAAGTGGTATAATCGCATTTATTCTTTCTCCAGTAGCAGTAGCTAGTCGACATCAGGGTAAGGGGCTAGGTCAGCAATTGATTAATTTTGGTATTCAACAACTTCAATCTCATGGTGTAAAGTTGGTTTTTACCTACGGAGATCCGAACTTCTATTCAAAAGTAGGCTTTGTGAAAATTTCTGAAGATGTCGTAAAAGCCCCAAAGATGTTAACTTATCCAGAAGGTTGGCTCGCTCAGTCGCTGAATAATGAGAGTATTAAGTCAGAGGTTGGCGTTGCTAAATGCGTTGAGGCATTAAATAAACAAGAGTACTGGTGAAGCACATAAAACATGATAACGAGACCCCGGGGTCTCAGTTATCATACTGTTATACCTATAAATACAATAAGATAGCCACCTTGACATGTGCACTGTTTGTGCATACACTTAATAAATGGACATAGAGTGGGACTCAAGGAAGGCCAAGGAAAACCTACGCAAACACGGCGTAGATTTTGCTGATGCTATTATCGCACTAGAAGATCAAAACGCGCTCACTATTGACGATAACGATCATGAAGAGCAGCGATTTAAAACTCTGGGAATGGGACCTAGTTTAAATATCCTTTATGTAATCCATACATATCGTGAAGATGATTGCCTTAGAATTATTTCAGCTCGAAAAGCAGATGGCAATGAAATAAAACAGTATTACCGAGGTATAAATTATGAGTGAAGATTTTAGCAAAGGAAAAAGAGGATCAGTTATAAAATCTGATCCAAATAAAGTTCGTATTACCATAAGGCTAGATGGTGATATTGTTGAGCATTTCAAACAACAGGTACATGCTGCAGGCGGGGGCAATTATCAAACTCTTATAAATGATGCACTCCATGATTATATCAATGCACATGATAAGTCATTAGAAAATGCTTTACGCAAAGTAATACGAGAAGAATTAAAACTAACAGGCTAGATTTTAAAAGTATAAAACATGATAACGAGACCCCGGGGTCTCAGTTATCATACTGTTATGCGCTAAAACAAGATGGAGAACATCATGGACGAAGATATAATTGAGCCAATACCTAAAACAATGGAAAAGTTCTTTGGCTGTACTGGAAAAATGGTCAAACCATCTTTGTCTAGTGTAAAAGAAATAGTAAAAAAAGTACGCAAAGGTAAACTTATAACTATCGAGCAAATACGAGAAAAATTAGCCAACGATTTTAATGTACAAACTGCTTGTCCGGCCAGCACTACTAAAGCACTTGAAATATTGTCAAAAGAATCAAAACCACTCTGTTACTGGCGAGTAATAAAGAAAAACGGAGAGTTACTTGCTAAATACCCAAAGGGTGTTGAAGGCCATGCTTCATTATTAAAAAAGGAGGGATTTACTATTGATTTCAAAAAAACGAAACCAGTAGTTGTTGGTTATGAAAACAAATTATATAACCTCGCATAAAACATGATAACGGTACCCCGGGGTCTCAGTTATCATACTGTTATGAAATTAATTCGGTAACTCTATGCAACTAAAAAAAATCGATAATAATATATGGACTTATGATGGTGATGTAGTCTCATTTTATGGATTTCCATATACGACCAGAATGACAGTTATTCGTTTAAGTTCTAATGCTCTATGGATTCATTCTCCGGAAAAATTAAACTCTGAGCTGGAGAAGGAGCTTGAAGCACTTGGTGAAGTTTCTTTTCTTATTTCGCCCAATAAACTTCATCATCTATTTTTAGAGGAATGGATTTCTACCTATCCAGAAGCTAAAACATATGCAGCACCAGGTCTTGTAGAAAAACGAAAAGATATTCATTTCACTAAAGAGCTTTCAGGCCTGGCAGAAAGCGAATGGAAAAACGAAATAGGCCAAAATATCTTTGTGGGTAGCCCGGTAATGAAAGAAGTAGTCTTTTTTCATTTCCAGTCAAAAACCTTGATACTCACAGATCTGATAGAAAACTTTAATGATGATCACTTTTCTGGTTGGAAAAAAATAATTGCCAAAACAACTGGAATACTTTCACCAAACGGCAAAACACCTCTGGATTGGAGACTGAGTTTTATTTTTGGTAAATCTAAAGCCAGAAAATCGCTCGATACAATCATAAATTGGAGTCCTGAAAACATTATTCTTTCACATGGAGAGTGTGTTTTAGGCGGCGGTTTGAAGTTTATTAAAAAGTCATTTTCTTGGTTATTATGACAATTATGCATAACAAATCACTCAACTTGACGCTCTGCGCTAATGCGCCTCGCGCCCGTTAGCTCAACCGTTAGACATATAAGGAAATCACTCTGTGGCAATAAATGGTTCATGTTTTTGTGGCGCAATTAAGTACAAAATTAATGGTGCTTTAATCGATGCAATATCGTGTCATTGCTCAATGTGTAGAAAGGCATTTAGTTCACAGGCATCTGCATTTGCACGTATAAACCCAGATGATTTTTCATGGTTATCTGGTGAAAATTTACTATCCACTTATGAATCAAAGACTGGAGTAGGATTACAATTCTGTAGTAAATGTGGCTCAACTCTTTGCGGTACAAATAAAGGCAATGTATTAGGTATCACTCTAGGTTGTGTAGAAGGTGACCCTAAGATAGAAATAGGAAAGCATATTTTTGTTGGTTCAAAAGCTACTTGGGAAGTTATTCCAGAAGGTGTAACTCAATATGAAGAATGGCCTCCAAAAAATGCCTAACAAAAACATCAAGTCATTCGTTTCGCTCATTGGAACGCGAGACTTCCCCTTATTTAAGTCGTTAGGCAGTCAAATGAAAAAACAAAAAATGAAAAGGGAGTCAAGTGATATAGTAGTTGCCGACCCTTATAAATGGTCTGAGTCTAGCCAGAGGTCGTATGCATTTGAGTGCACAAAAGAATACAAAGATATTAAATATAATTGCTGTCATTGTAGAAAAGACACAATATTCAGTGCAAGAGATCAAAAATATACATACGAAGTAAAAAAAGTGCCAATAGATCAGAATCGTATACTATGTACAGATTGCTGGAAAGAATCATTATATATAGCAAATGAGATTAGGGAATCTGAAAAGAAATGGGCTTGTTCGAAAAATATTCTAAAAAGCGATAATGGTTTTCTATTAACTTGGTTGGAGCTTCTTGAAAAGCATGAGAGATATACTCAATATAAATCAAATACAGCAGCAAAAAATATGCTTAAAAAATTAATCAATGAAAATGTCTAAAACATGATAGCGAGACCCCGAGGTCTCAGTTATCATACTATTATGTTCTAAATATGTAATGACAAGTAAAAAATCGAAAAATGACCGCTTGAAGGAAAGCCAGCTTATCAGAGCAAAGGCTTACGAAGGCTTGGACACTACTGATATCAATATAGATCCACCGCCTGGCTCTGTTTTGGCTGATCCTTTAGAGTTAGAGCATAACAATACATATAGTCGATTCCCTCGTTTCTATGTGGACAAGATTATTATTTGTCGTAACTGCAAAAAAGAAGAAGTATGGCCCGCTGAAAATCAAAAATGGTGGTATGAAGAAGCGAAAGGTAATATCAATACAAAAGCCATTCTATGTCGCACTTGCCGAGATAAAGAGAAGGCTCGAAAGGATGAAGCACGAAAAATACATTTAGAAGGTATTGCCAAGAAAAATGAAACATAATAAATCATTAAACAAGATCGGCGCAAAAGATGCGCCTCCTGGTTAATTCAAACGTTAGGCTCAATAATTGAGCTCTTATCTAAAGAACCAGTTAATCTTTATCGTGGGGTTCATCATTAACCCAATATAGATGAAGAGGGTAGAGAATTGCATGACTATTTTTGTGAACAATTCTCCAATATAGGAATAGATAGAAAAAAATCATGTGTAAATATTCTAAAATACATTCAAAATCACCTTGATAAGGCAGGCCATTACTCTAAACAAGAAATAGATGAAGTTTTGAGCCATGAATTTTGGAATATTTAATGCTAATCACGCTACTGACATAACGTTGTCAGTAGCAAGAGGTTAAAATGTAATTTTATTAAACATCTAATTGAAAGGATTGTAGAATGTCAGAATCGTTAAATAATATTTCGAGCATAAATTCATTTGTGGGAATAGAATTTTGTACATTCAAACTTAAAAATGGTGCTTCAGAAGAAAAAATGCTTGAAGCAGCAAAAAACATGGACCAAAAGTTTTTATCAAGGGAGCATGGATTTCTCGGTCATGGAGTTCTCAAAGGAAAGGATGAAACTTACGTAGATTTAGCATTTGCAACATCTCAAGAAAAAGCAGAAGAAATATGCGGAAAATGGATGGAGAATGAGTTTGCACTTAAATACCTCGAATTCATCGATTCTGAGTCAGTTGATTTAAGCTTCTGGACAAGAATTAAATAAAGTGTCTCAAACATGATAACGAGAGCCCTGGATCTCACTATCATACTGTTATATCAAAATAGAAAAATGAAGGTGAGCAGAAAAGTAAAGACCGTTACGCTTATTATCTTAAGCGTAATTGCTATTGGGTTCAGCTTTAATGAAAATACGGTAATACCTGTCCAGGGAGCAACAAATAAGGACTGGAACCATAGTACATTCTGGTATGAACCATGGGGTAAGTCTGGTGTTCATAAGGGAATAGATGTATTTTTTAAAGCAGGAACGCCAGTAATTTCATCTACACCAGGCATAGTAATATATACAGGTAATGTTAATCTTGGTGGAAAGGTAGTCGCAGTATTAGGCCCAAAATGGCGTATACATTATTATGCACATTTAGATAATACTAATGTAAGTATAGGGGCATTTGTAGATGCGTCAGAAATTATTGGTGAAGTTGGTAATACTGGTAATGCAAAGGGTAAACATCTCACTTGCACTATTCAATTATTACTTTGCTACCATATATATGGCGGTGGGACATGTCATCACAAGGATGGAAAAAGATGTTTTTCTTAAACCCAAGTAAAAAATTATTGAGTATAAAAAAGAATTAAAATATAACAAACGCGTCAACATGGCCATATTTTTAAGTCGCTATGTTCCTTGCAAATTCGCCAGTTACGCATAAGTTATATGGAAAAAATAGGAGAAATAAGTGAAGGCATCTGTATATATCGCGACCACTCTTGATGGCTTTATCGCCAGAGAAAATGGTGGACTTGATTGGCTGCCTGGAAGTGATGGTGAGGTGGATGTTGGCTCCGAAAATGAAGACTTTGGTTTTATAAACTTCATGGATTCTGTAGATATGCTAATTATGGGTAGAAATACTTATGAACTTGTTCTTTTATCTGGTCAGTGGCCTTATGGAAATAAGCGAGTTATTGTTTTAAGCAGTACCTTGCGCAAGGTTGCAGATGATGTGCCTGGTACGGTTGAACTCAAGTCTGGTTTTCCTGATGATTTATATATTGATCTACAAAAATCTGGTGCAAAGCACCTGTATATTGATGGAGGAAAAACCATCCAGGGATTTTTAAATTCTGGTCTTATTGATGAGATTATAATAACAAAAGTACCGGTGCTTATCGGAAAAGGTATCCCTCTATTTGGTGCCTTAAATAAAGATAAGAAGCTGAAGCATATAGAAACCAAATCTTACGAAAATGGATTTGTCCAAAGTAAGTATGAAGTTATTAATTAGACAGCATATAAAACATGATAACGAGACCCCTGGGTTTCGGTTGCCACACCGTTGGTCTTAAGGAAGCACAATGGAATACCATCTAGCTCAAGTGAACGTTGCCAAAATGAATGCGGATATTGAAGATCCGATTATGTCTGGGTTTGTTAAACGGCTAGAAGAAATAAACACATTGGCCGATATTAGCAAAGGGTTTATTTGGCGTTTTAAAACAGATGTAGGTGATGCTACCTATCTGAGGCCTTTCGACGACACGCGAATTCTGTTCAATATGTCTATGTGGGAGACGGTGGATGACCTTAGGAATTATGTTTATGCATCTAAACACCTTGAGCTTCTAAAATCAAAGGATGATTGGTTCATGAAATTAGGTGAGGCGCATCTAGCATTATGGTGGATTGAGAAAGGACACATGCCATCGGTAGAAGAGGCGCTAGGAAAGCTTGCTCTCATAAAGGCAGGTGGCCCATCACAGGAGGCGTTCACCTTTGCGAAGCCTTACCTCAAGCCCAGCAGCGGCACGTCTGAGCTTTAACGTTGTCTGTTTTATCAACTTAAAGAAAATAGGAACGATATGAGAAATTTATTATTAATCATCGCATGCCTGAATTTAGGCGCATGTTCCACCGTAAGTTCTATAGATCGTCCGCAAAGTTATTACGATACATCGCCGGGCGAAAATAAAGATGCTATTTTAAATAGTCCTAACCAAGAGATAAAAGATGAAAAAATAAACGCACTACTATATGAAAAGGTAAAGTTACCTAAGAAAATACGCGTCGCTATACTAAAGTTAAGTAAAGATACCTATTGGCGTTTTTATTCAAGCGATTTCACCCAATTGAATGATTCTATAGCTGAAAATCTAATCGAAAAACTCAGGTCTTCTGAGCGAGTATATGATGCTTCATTTCTTCCTTCTATGTTAGTCCCCGAAAAGCGCACTTTACCTGTACTAAGAGAGGCTGCTGCGCGATTTCAAGCAGATGTCTTATTGGCGTATAGAAGTTCCTGCAATTCTTATCAAAAATATCGTTTTATATCGCCCGATGAAACAAAATCTTATTGTTCTGTTGAAGCAATGTTGTTAGACATAAGGAAAGGAATAATTGCGAAATCGGTTGTTACGACTCAAGATTTCCATGCCAAGAAAAATAGTAAAGATACGAATTTTAGCGAGACTATAAAAAAAGCGGAGCTAGAAGCTATATCAAAAGCATTAGGCGAGATTGCAAATGAAATCGTTAGATACTTGAGTAATGTCGCGGTAGTAGGATAAAACTGATAACAAGTCGACATTTAACTTTAGCATTGTGTAAATAATGAAAGAAAAAATATACATAAATTCAATACCAAAATTTACTGGTGACCGTAATCTTAAAAAAGTATGGGTAAAACACGACAATACTGAAAGAGTATTTATATTTGAAAATACTAACGGCACGTGGGGTTTATGGAGTGATTACTTTAGTGATCATGAGCTAGAAATGTGCTGGTGTGCTAATGACATTGGGGGTCACTATTACGATTCAGAAGAAACAGCAATAAAAGAGTTAAAAGCCTCTTTCCCATGGGCTAAAGAAGTTGAGCCATTAAATGTATAATATTAAGCATACAAACAAAACGCAAAAGTTCGTGCGTGAAAAATCTCCGCACGCTGGAACCAAGCAGGCGGCACTCGGTCTCTTAGCTAGTCGTTATGCACATGATGATAATTCAGTATGAATATGAGAGTCTGGTTAAAAAGTAAATTAGCAGATAGGGTTTTATCTTCAGTTAGGGAAGAGCTAGTAAGATTGATAAATCCAGACTCGACACTGCTTGAGGTGGGTT
>JGI24023J19991_10001621_pt1 | contig 17060 bp, 22 predicted proteins | sample Cruoilmetagenom1_FD_19991 | JGI IMG/M metagenome (IMG submission 19991) | reverse complement strand
ATCGACATCGACCCCCCCCGAGCCTTGGACCTACCGCGGCTGGCAGATCCGCGGGGGCAGCAACCCGTTCGGCTCGTGCTGGATCATGGAGCCGAATCCCAACGTCGAGCCGCCCCCGGCGCGATATGCCGGTCGCATCGAGATCTCGGCCGACCCACTCGTGTGGGACCGGAGCGAGCCTGAAATGGCGATCGACTGCGACATCGCTCAGGCGCTGGAGTTCGCCGCGAAGAAGGCGCGCGAGACGCTGTCATGAGTGAGCGTCAGCGCACGATCTCACTCACCGATCGCCAGCCGATTCAGATCAGAGAATCCGAGTGGCCCGTGCTCGCCCGCGCGAGCGATGTCCGCCAGTCGACCGAGCCAGCGCTTCACGCGCTCTACGTCCGGCGCCACAGCACGACGGCCGCGGCCCTCGTGTACGCCGTCCGGCAGCATCTGACCGTAGGGCGCGCATCGACGCGCCGGCGCGGCGAGCTGCTTGAGGCGGGCGCCGACATCGTCGCCGCCGTGCATCGCGTGGCCGTCGACTGCGAGATCCCGCCCGAGATCACGCAGCGCTGTCTCGCGAGCCTACCTCCGGAGCGCGTGAGCTCGACCGACTGACGGGGCCCGAGCGCGCCGGGCTATGCTCTCCGCATGGTACGGCGCGCTCGCGGTAGCCTCGACACGCACGGCCGATTCTGGCGCGAAGATCGGGTATGCCCCCGCTGTGCCCAGACCACGCCGCACACGGTCAGTCCCTCGACCTACGAGTGCAAGCGCTGTCTCGGGATCCGGGTACGCCCCCGCGATGCGACCGGCGCCGATCGGCTCCGCGCGCTCAAGCACCGGCTCTGACGTGCGGCACGTCGCCTATCTGATCGATCTCGACGGAAGCGAGTGGATCGTCGAGCGGTCCGGTATCCCGCGCGTCGAGTTCACCGTCAGCGAGATCGGCGACGACGGCCAGACTCGCGACACGGTGTATCGGTTGCGGGCCGATCGGAAGTATCACGAGGTCGCCACGGCGGACGGTGGGCAGCACGCGCCGGCCCCTCGCGTGGGAGAGAGAGAAGGTCGCCGGCGCCTACCGATCTAGGGGGGGTGTCGACGTTGCCCCGGACGCAGCGCGCTCTGAGTGCGCGCGACGGCCGGGAGAACTAACCCAAATTCCACCCGACCGCCGCGCTCCGGGGCTTATCGACCAATCCATTATAGCAAATCGGAATCGGTTAGTAGCCAAATGCTGTGCTAGGCTGGCGCCGTGGGGAGTGTGAGCGGGCCGGACGCCGTCTTCTGGCGCTGGCTAGAGTTACAGCAGCGCTTGAGGTCGACGGGCGGATCGCACCGGATCGTCGATCAAGGTCTGATCTTCGGCCCGCGTTGCCTGAATTGCCGCGGCGAAGAGATGGACGAGCGCAGCTCCGGTGCCGGGTCGGCCGCGTGGTTTTGCGCCGGCTGCGGCTCGCCATGGCCGATCGATATCGGCCATCTGCTCAGTCATGAGCTGCGGCATTCGCGTCGACCCGGTCAGAGCGATCTGCGCGAAGCCGCGGCCGATCTCAGCATCGCGCTCGCGAGCCTGGTACAGCGCGAGCAGCGCGCCTATCTGCTGCTCTATCTGTACGAAAACGTGGGCAGCTATGACGTCGTCGCGCGAGAGATGTCGAAGCGGTTTCCCCGCTCGAAGCCACCGGGAAACGGTGGGCAGTGGACCGAATGGAGCGCCCGCCGCGTCATCTCGACCGCACGTTCGAAGATCGTCCAATCGATGGCGGGTCAGAAGAACATGCCGCCACTCTTCGGCCAGCGTCTGAACGCGGGCCAGTCCTCGGCACACGCCTCGAGCAAGGGCGCAGCCGTGCCAAAGCCGCGCACGCGTCGGGCGAAGTCGTGAGCGGCGCCACTCGGCGGGCCAATGCCAAGGCCGACGCGACGAAGCGCCGCCTGGGTGCGGACTCCAAGCCACCGCACGAGGTCGACGACGGCGACGCGGCCGATCCCGACTTCCGAGAAGTCATCCAACAGAATCGAGCGCTGGCGCGGGAGCGACGACGCCTCGCAGGGCGCGTGAGTAGCCCGTGAACTTCAAGGGTCGCGATCGTCTTCTTACGATCGATCAAGCGGCGAAGCGGCTCGCCGTCCACCCGGACACGATTCGACGGCGGATCCGAAACGGGCGACTGCCCGCGCTCAAGATCCCGAGCTCGTCGAAATACGGTGTCCGGTATCGAATCAGTCTCGCCGAGCTCGAGAAGTTCGCGCGCCGAAACCTCACGACAGCGACCGCAGCGTCGCCCCCGATCGCGTCGCAAGTTCCACGCGGAACGCATCCTATTGCGCCACGTGTTTTCCCTCAGCACATCAAGCAAGAGAAAGGCTAGGCCCCGTTGTGCAGGGCTGCGCCGGTCCATGCAGTCGGGGGGGAAACACTCTATGCCCAGCTATGCCGCCTCACTTGTTTTCTCTCAGCCGTCAAGCAATTCTCTCGAAGGGTCGTGACGTGCACGCGCACCGCGGTAGGCCATGAGTGACGACGGCGCACCCCCCGGTGGCGATCAACCGGGCAGCTGCGGCCCCGAGTGGCGCGACGACCGCGGCCGCTTTTTGCCAGGGAATCCGGCGAAGTGGAAGCCAGGTCGATCGGGGAACCCGAAGGGACGACCGCGCCGACGGAACCTGACCGAGCGCCTGATCGACGAGCTCGAGCAGCCCTGCGAAGCCACCGATCCCCATACCGGGAACCGAACCCGAATCATCGATCCGGAGAGCGGCGAGTTCGTGACCAACTACGACGCGCTCGCAAAGGTGATCGTGGCCCGCGCGCTCGCCGGTCAAGTCGAGTTCCTCCGCGAGATCGGCGACCGACTCGACCCGAAGCAGAGCCGGGTGGATAGCTTCGGCAACGCGACTGAGCTGTTCGGAGCGGAAGAGCTGCGCGGCGAGGTGCTCCGAAAGCTCGAAGAGTTCCGCGCGGCGAAAGGCTCGAGCCCACTACCACCGACCCCCCCAGATCGCACGCCGGCGTCGGTGGGTGACGATCCCGAAAGCGGCGACTGATCAGCAACGCTCGCAGGACTCGGGCGAGGCCCGAGACAGGAAAGGCGACCCATGGCCAATGTCTTCAACAGAGGGAAGCGAGAGCTCGGCGAGACCGTCTTCTCGGGTCGCGATTTCCGAATGCTGCTGCTTCGGACGGGTACCGCCTACGTCTACGATCCCGACGATAACTTCATCGACGACGTCATTACGGGCGGCGTCCTCGAGGTCTCGGTCGGAGGCTATGCGCGCCAGACGTTGACCGGCGTGGCCGTGACCGAAAACGATACGCTCGACCGCGTCGAGTATGAGGCCGATCAGGCGACGTTCACATCGCTCGTCGCGGGTCAGACGATTGACGCGGCCATCGTCTTCATTCAGGTCACGACCGACGCCGATTCGCTGCTCGTCGCCTATTACAATCTCGTCGACACGCCGACGAACGGCGGCAACGTCAATATCCAATTCGACGGAGCGGACCCGGGCGACTTCCTCCGGATCCTGAATAACTAGGCGTGGCCGTACTCAGCTCGCAGGATCTCGAGGACATCCGAGTCGAGGTGTCGAATAGCGCCGGCACGGCCGTGGTCACGTCGGAGGCGGATATGGATCTCGCTGCGCAGGCGCTCGAGGATTGGTGGACCGACGGCCAGACCGTGACGCCGACGAGCTCGGCCGATGCGGCCATCGATACAGCGACGACGGGAACGCTGGTCACTGAGGAACGCGCGGCGCTCAAAGCCCACTGGCTGCAGCATCGCGCCGACCGCGATGCAGGGGCGCTCTAATGGCCACGCGTTCGATCTCGATTCTTCGCGAGGTCGTGCCCGCCAGCGGTGCGCGGCTTGGTGCGCTCTCCCAGTTCGGAGTGAATAACCGCTATTCGTCTCGGGTGATCGTCTTCCCCGATCGCGTCGGCGCACAGATTCAGTCTCAATTCACGATCCCGGCCGACTACGTGGCGACGCCGACTGTCGAGATCGTCATGCCCACGATCGGCACCGGGCAGTCGATCCGATGGCGCTTTGAGTACAACGTCATCGCCGACAATCAGTCGATGGACCCGGGGAGCGCCGACGAGACTCTCGGCGTCACGCGAAACGAGAGCGCGAACCCGCTGCGGAACCGCAGTGTGACTGTGACGCCAGCCGTCCCGGCGAACTTCAATGCGAATGAGATCTGCCTTTGGAACCTGATTCGCAGATCGGATCAGGCTGCAGACGACAGCTACTCCGATGTGCTGGTAAGCGATCTGGTGTTTCGATATAGCGACGTCTGACCGACACGCGGAAGGGTAGTCGATGGCACAGCCGACGCTATCCGCGGCTATCGTTGAGTTTACTTCGAGTGCCTCGTCGGGCGGTGCGACGGTAAGCTACACCGTCCCGACCGCGCCCGACCAATGGATGATCGTTCTTATCGCTCTCGAGGGCGGTGAGCAGGTCCAGACGGTCAAATACGGCGGCGTCGATCTCAGCCTCATTCACAACACCGGCGATACCGGCAGCAATAGCGATATCCATCTCTATGCCTACGGACTCAAAAACCCGTCGGTAGGCACCGCGGATGTGGTGACGGACTACGTCGGCGACGTCAATCCGCACGCGATCCACATCTGCACATTCCAGGATATGGGCGACACACAGCCCGGATCCGTGGAAGACGACGTCAACACAAGCAGTGTGACGTCGGCATCTGTCGACATCACACCGGTCGAAGCCGATAGCTATCTTCTCACCTACATCGCCGCGCAGGGTGGGGACACCGACCCGTTTACGGCGACGGGCACGGGTCACTCAAAAGACTTCGATTGGCAGACCGGCACCTCGACTTTCAGCGATATAGCCGGAGCGCTGGGCCGGGTCGAGTCGCCCGGAACGTCGCTTCTCACGGTCGGATACACGTGGTCGTCGAGCGATGAGGCGACGCTGCTCGTCATCGAGCTCCGGCCGTCGACCACGCTCAGCGCCACCACGGCCGACGTCGAAGCCGACGCGCCGGCCGGCTTGCTCGTTGCGGGTGCTCCGGATCTGAGCGCGACCACGGCGGACGTGATCGCCGATGCGCCCGCCGCGCTGCTGGTCGTCGGACCCGCTTCGGTCTCCGCCCCCACGGCCGACGTCGAAGCGGACGCCCCGGCGGCAGCTCCGGCGACCACGATTGATCTCACGACCGGGGTGGCTGACGTCGTCACCGACGCGCCACTCGCCGCGATCTTCGAGCCGGCTGCTCAGATCGTCACCGCCTGCGCGGCGGAGGTCGGGGCCCACGCGCCGACTGCCGGCGTCTACCGGGATCAGCTCACCGCAGAGACCGCCACGCTCCGGGTCGACGCTCCCACGGCCGTGCTTCAGCTCGTCACGGCTCCCGCTGACCAGACGCTGCAGGCATGCAGCGCAGCGCTCTCAGCGGAGGCGCCTGCAGCTCGAGCCATTCTCGACACGCTGACCGCAGCCGTGGCGACGGTCCGCGTCAATGCGCCCGCGGCCGTGCTTCAGCTGCTGGCCGTCCCGGCTGACCAGACGCTGCAGGCATGCAGCGCAGCGCTCTCGGCGGAGGCGCCTGCAGCTCGAGCCATTCTCGACACGCTGACCGCAGCCGTGGCGACGGTCCGCGTCAATGCGCCCGCGGTGACGCTGACGGCATCGATCGAAACGACGCTGCTGGCCGGCGTGGCCACGGTCGGCTCCGATGCGCCCTGCGCTGTGGTGGTATCCGATCAGTTCCGCACAGCGGCAGCGGCAGAGATCGCCGCATCGGCACCGGCCGCGGCGATCCATCGAGAGCTTCTCATCGTCAGCACGGCGACGGTCCAGGCCGACGCGCCCACAGCCGCGATCATCGGCGGCGGTGGCGGAAGCCTCGACATTGATCGACTCGCGGCGACGGCCTGGGTCGCTGCAGACGCACCCGCGATCCTCCTAGTCGGCGACGCCTTCGCGAACGCAACCCCAGCCATCTGCCGAGCGGAGGCGCCGTCGGCTACGATTCTGCGCCCGGATCTCACCGCCACACCCGCCGAGCTCGTCGCAGACGCTCCGCCGGCGGCGATCTTTTTGGAGTCGATCTCCGCTTCGCCGGCCAGCGTCCACGCGGATGCGCCGTGCGCCGTGCTCGTGCGCGGACTCGATCAATTCATCGCAGCGCTCGCGGCGACCGTGGCTACCGACGCACCGCTGACGGGGCTGATCGCCGATCAGCTTCGCGAGTTGGCCCCGGCGACGGTCGGAGCCGTCGCCCCGACGGCCGTGCTCGTTCAGGATCTCGCGCCGCCTACGCAGCAGCTGATCGCGACGACAGCGCAGATAGTGGTGGACGCTCCGGCCGTCGAGGCTGTACCGTCGGTCGCACTTGTGGGTGGTGTCGCGGGCGTCGTTTCGGATGCCACGTTCGCGACGGCCTCAAGCGTGGCGACGGTCGTGGCTCAGCTTGCAGAGGTCGTGGCCGATGCGCCCGCCGCGCTTGGGGTTCCGTCCATCGGGCTCGCGGCTTCGGTCTCGGACGTCACAGTCGACGCGCCCACCGCACGGCTTGTGATCGAGCAGGACCTCGACCTCTCCGTGCCTCCGGCGACGGTCGGCGTCGATGCGCCGTTTGCCCAGATTCCGCGCGCCTCGTGCGTGGTCGGCGAGTCCTCGCTCTTCCCGCCTGTCTCGGCGGCTTGTGCCGTCGGCGTCACGGTCTCAGGGATCCCGAGCCTCGTGGCCAGCGTCACCGCGAGCGCTTCCGTTCCGGGCGCTGTCGCGGCTGTCGTCAGCGTGCGGCCGACTGTGAAGGCCACGGCCGAGCTGTGCCGTTGATTTTGGGGGAGCCATGGCCGCGACCGCGTCCACTAATTGCGATCAGATCGTCTTCGATTCAGACAACGCCATCGCGCTCGACAACGTCGAAGACGAGAGCGTCACGCCGGCCGTCCCGATTCTGGGCGCCACCGTGTCTGCGACTTTCCGGGACGAGGCCGATGATTCCGTGATCTTCGGGCCCATCGCGCTGCTCGAGTTCCCGGGCGCTCCGAGTAACGACTACCGGGCGACCTTCTTCGCCAGCACGGCGAATGGGTTCTCCGTGGGCCAGCGAGTGCAGATCACAATCGACTTTGATGGCGGCGTCGGTCTGCGCCGCATGTTTCGATTCGTCTCGCTCGTCTGCGAATAGATGGCAGCGCCGAGCCCGGTCGACGATCTCTGGCAGCTCGATCCCGATGAGCGGCCCGCGTTCGTCGATGAGCTCAACCGCGCCGAGCTCGAATCGCTGCTGATCGATCTCTATGACTGGCGGCGTCTCGGTCGCCCCGAGCAGGTCTGGCCTCCCGGCGCCTGGAAGACGTGGCTGATCCAAGCGGGTCGCGGCTGGGGCAAAACGCGCGCCGGGGCCGAAACCACGCGGGCCTATGCCATCGATCATCCCGGGTGTCGGATGCTGATCGCCGCGCGTACCGCATCGGATCTTCGAGACGTGTGCATCGAGGGAATCAGCGGTGTACTCGCGATCTCTCCGCCGTGGGACCCGCCGCGTTACGAGCCGAGCAAACGCCGCCTCTCATGGCCGAACGGCTCGCAGGCGATTTTACTCAGCGCGGACGAGCCGGATCTCTTCCGGGGCCCGCAGTATGAATTCGCCTGGCTCGATGAGCTCGCGAGCTGGAAACGCCCGGAGGCATTCGACAACGTCGAGCTGTCGCTGCGGCTGGGTAATGATCCCCGCAAGGTCGTCACGACGACGCCGGCCCCGGTCCATCTCGTTCGTGAGCTCGTGGCCGATCCCGACACCGTGATCACGGGCGGGTCAACGATGGATAATCCCGCGCTGCCGAAAGCCTTCCTCGATCGCGTGCTGCGGAAATACGGCGGGACCACGAAAGGACGGCAGGAAATCTATGGCGAGCTGCTCGATCAGGTCGAAGGCGCGCTCTGGCGCCGCGATTGGATCGAACGCGCCCGGGTATCCATCGTTCCCGATCTCGAGCGGATCGTCACCGCGGTCGATCCGGCCGTCTCGACCGGCGAGGACTCAGACGAAACGGGGATCGTCACGGCCGGCTCGGTGCGGCTCGGCGATTCGACGCACTTCTACGTCCTCGACGACCGGAGCGGCCGTTACAGTCCGCGGGGCTGGGGAAATGCGGCGTGTGCGGCTTACTCGGAATTTCGCGCCGACCGGATCGTGGGCGAGCGAAACAACGGGGGTGATCTCGTCGAGGCGAACCTCGCGACGATTGATCCGAGCATTCCGGTGACGGGCGTGTGGGCGAGTCGCGGCAAGTATACGCGGGCCGAGCCGATCGCCTCGCTCTACGAGCAGGGCCGTGTGCATCATGTTGGGATTTTCCCAGAGCTCGAGGACTCGCTAACGAATTGGGTGCAGGGTCAAGGCGAATCTCCCGATCGCCTCGACGCGACCGTGTGGGCGATGACGGAGCTACTCTCGGATGAGGATTCGCGCATTCCCGACCTGTCGGGGCAAGCGACGATTGATCGCCGATCGCCGTGGAGAATGTAGGGATGTCGCTCAGAATCCAATTTGAAAAAGACGTGAACGCGGGGGCGAGCACCGATCCGCTCATCGAGCTCGGGACCACGGGCCTCGACGTTCAGGGCGGCGAGATTCATGAGGAATTTCTGCCGCCGCTGCAGGGACCGAAGGGCGCCGAGCTCTACAAGCAGATGCGGGACAATGACGCGGTCGTCGGGTCGATGCTCTTCGCGATCGAGATGCTGATCCGACAAGTCGAGTGGCGTGTCGTTCCCGGTGGCGAGTCCTCGCAGGATGATGAAGCCGCGGAATTCTTGACCTCGAATCTCGCCGATATGTCGGACACGTGGGAGGATACGCTCGCGGCGATCCTCTCTTTTCTGACGTTCGGCTACTCCGTCGTCGAGCCGGTCTACAAGCAGCGCAACGGCCCGACCGATGACATCGCCACGTTTTCCCAGTTTGATGACGGCCGGATCGGCTGGCGGAAGCTACCGCAGCGGGCGCAGGAAACGATCGACCGATGGGAGTTCGACGATCTGTCGGGCGAGCTCTGCGGTCTCACCCAAATCGCGCAGCCCGACTTCCGACCGCGACCGATCCCGGTTGAACGCTTTCTGCTCTTCAGAACCACGACCATCAAGGGCAACCCCGAAGGCCGCAGCATCCTGCGGAACGCGTATCGCAGCTACTACTTCAAGCGCCGGGTAGAAGAGATCGAGGGTATCGGCGTCGAGCGAGATCTCGCGGGACTTCCGGTGGCCTTCGTGCCGCCGTCGGTGCTGGATCGCAACGCGGGGGCGGCGGAGCGTGGACTGCGGAGTCAGCTCGAGCTGCTCGTGCGCAACGTCAAGCGCGATCAAAAAGAAGGGATGCTCTTCCCGCTGGCCTACGACAAAGACGGCCGTCAGACGTATGACTTCAAACTGCTCTCCACGGGCGGCCGCCGGCAATTCGACACGAACGCGATCATTGGTCGATATGACACGCGCATCGCGCAGACCGTGCTGGCGGATTTTGTGATGCTCGGGCACGAGCAGGTCGGATCATTCGCGCTCGCGGAGTCGAAGACGAATCTCTTCGCCGTTGCGCTCGGCGCCTGGCTCGATTCGATCGAGGACATCTTCAACCGCAAGGCCATCCCGCAGCTCTTCGCGCTGAACACGTTCGCAGTGGATCAGCCGCCGACGCTGAAGCACGGCGACATTGAAAACCGGGATCTCGGATCACTCGGAGATCTGCTGCTCAAGCTGGCGCAGGCGGGCATGCCGCTCTTCCCCGACGCCGAGCTCGAGCGCGCGGTGCGGCTGACCGCGGGGCTGCCCGATGCGCCCGACGAGCTCGCGCCCACCTTGCTGCCAGCGGACGCAGCGCCGGCAGCGGCCGGCGGAGAGCTCGACCCGGCGGCCGTCGCGGCGGCGGCACTACGAGGGGAGCCCATGCCGGCCGGTCCGAGCGTCTTGCTGAACGGTGCGCAGGTGCAGAGCGTGACCGACATTATCGCTCAGGTCGCGGCGGGACTCGTGCCGAAGGTGTCGGCCGTCGCGCTATTGCAGCAAGCCTTTCAGTTCAGCCGCGAGACGGCGGAGGCGATCATCAACCCGATCGAGCCCGCCTCGCGCGAGCAGCTCGAGATCGCGCTGCGGCGCGGCACGTTGTCGATGCATGACTCGACTGACGGAAGCTAAAGCTCGGCGGCCGGTCCTCAAGATCTCGCGTCTCGAGCGGATCGAGACGACGGAGCTGCGCGAGCGGATCGTCGCGCTATTGGCCGACGAGATCGGGATCGATCTGCAAAGCTTCAGCGACTCGATCAGCGACGATACGATCCGGATCCTGCTCAATGGCACACCCGGGTCGGTCAGCACGACGCTGGCCCAAGAGTTCGCGGAGCTCGATCTGGGGCTGCTGCGGTCGCTCGAGTCGATCATCACAGAGACGCTCGAAGGCGGCGTCGCCATTGGCCGGCGTTTCGGCGGGCCGATCGTCGAGGGGATCTCGATCCCCGGCGATGTGATCACGACCTTCGCCGATACCTTTGTCGAGAATCAGGGCCTCGAGCTGGCGCGGAACCTCAACGCCTCGCAGACGCAGTCGATCCAGGAGACGATCCGATCCGTCGTAGTCGAGGGCCTGGACCCCACCGACGCGATCGAGCAGGTCAGAGACTCGCTGACGCTCGACGCGCGCAGCGCTCGGTCGTTGCGAAACTTCGAAACAAAGCTCGTCGAGGCTCGCTTTCCGGGAGGGCAGGAAAACCTGCGCGCCCAGTTTGCGAACACGCCGACGGGGCAGGCGCAGTTCGACGACGCCGTCGAGCGGATCAACCAAACGATCCGCCGCGACGTCGCGAACCAACAGCAGAAGCTACTCGAGAATCGAGCATCGGTGATTGTCGAGAATGAGGTTCAAACAGCGATCAATGCGGGCGAGCGTCTCTTCTATGAAGAGGCCATCGCGCAGGGTGAGATCGGGCGTGAAGCTGTTCGGAAGGTCTGGCGGACGGTTCAGGATGCGCGCGTCTGCCCGATCTGCGAGCCGCTCGAAGGGAAGACGATCGGATTCGACGAAACATTCCAGGCGATTCGGCGCGATGTGGAAGGGAACTCGCGAGATGAAACCCTCGTCATCCACCCGCCAGCGCATGCCCGTTGCCGATGCTTCATCGAGTATCAAATCATCTAGACCGGCTGAAGATTTCCGCGTCTTGTTGATCTGCCCCGACTGCTGCTGCTGGGTCGAGGCGATTCTCGTTCCGGGGAGCCGCGGGCAACCCACTGTCGCGTTGATCGAAGTCGAGACACACGAGCCGCACAAATGTCCGGCTGTTTCTTCGGAGGGCTGACCGTGTCCGAGATGGTAGATGTTCGAAGATCCACGCCGGTCGCGAAGGTCGACCACGAAAAGCAGATCGTGTGGGGCTGGGCTTACGTCTGCGAGAAGCTCGATGTTCAGGTCGAAGACTACTCGGGCGATATCTTCGAGGCTGGCGAGGTCGAGAAGGCCGCTCATGACTTTGTGCTCGAGAGTCGCGTCGGCGGTGTGATGCACAGCGGCGACGCGGGCGTCATCGTCGATTCACTCTTCTTCTCGAAGGATGTGCAGGCCGCGCTGGGAATCGATCTCGGCCGGGTGGGCTGGTTCATCGGCATGCACGTGACCGATGCAGACGTGTGGAAGCGGGTGAAGGCGGGTGAACTCCCCATGTTCTCGATCGCGGGTCGATCGAATTCGGAGGTCTTGAGCGATGGCGCCTAAGCGCAGGCTGTTCGATGCGGTAATCAAAGAAGTCTCGCTCGTCGATGGCGGTGACAATCCGGACGCGCGGGCCGTGCTCTGGAAGCGGAGAAGTGGAGACGGGACCGATCCCGACGTGACGGCGACGGAGAGCGAGCGTTTCCGCAAACTCGTCGCGGACCTCGAGCGCAGCGTCGGGCGTCCGATCGACGACGGTCTGCGGAAAATCCTCTTCGACGAAGTCCGGCAAACCAATATGGCGTTCACCGCATTCGATGCGCTGTGGAATCGCATCGACGCGCTGACCGAGTCGGTCCATGACACGCTGTTCTTTGAAGACGACGACGTCGACATCGAGGCGGAGATCCGCACGAGCATCGGCCAATTCTCCGAGCTCATGGATGCGGAGCTATCCGCGATTCTCGCCGGCCAGATCACGAAGGCATTCTCGGATGTCGACGTACCGCCATCACTCGGCGAGATGCGCGAAACCATTGGGCAAGAAATTTCCAAATGCGCAGCCGACGCGGCTGCGGCACAGAAAGGGAGCAAGGATATGGACCTCTCCAAGCTGTCGAAGACCGACCGCGAAGCTGTCGAGGCCCTGCAGACGCAGGCCACGGAATCACAGACGATCCGCGATGAGGCTACGGCATCGGCCAGTCGGGTTACAGAGCTCGAGGCCGAGCTCGCCGCGCTCAAGAAGCCCGACGATCCCGAAGGCGGCGATCAGGACATCTACAAAGGTCTTCCAGCAAATGTGATGGCGTTGCTCGAGAAGAAAGACGAGCGGATCGGAAAGCTCGAGACGAAGCTGACCGAGGTCATCGACGTCGGGAAGCGAGCGGAGATCGCGAAGCAGGTGGCCGAGATCGCTCACCAGCCGACGCCGAGCGACGAGCTCGTCGACCATCTCTCGAAGATGGAAGACGAGGACCGCGCCTTCTGGCTCAAGCAGATGACGGCGCAGGGCGAGCTCGCAAAGCTCGGTTCGCTGTTGCCCCGCGGTTCCGATCAGGGCAACAACGCGGGCGGCTCGGCCTGGGCCGAGATCGAAGCGCAGGCGACCGAGATCAAGAAAGCCGATCCGTCGACCAGCATCGAGAAAGCTCGACGCCGGGTCATGGAAGAGAATCCCGATCTCTATGACCGCTATGTGCGCGAAGGCTCCGCGGTCCAGTAAGCCCGGCCGCAGAATGAACCTCGGCCCGCGAGCATTGCCGCGGCGCCGCTGCATCGAAGGGAGTTTCAGTTATGGCATTTGAAGAGAACCTATCCACGTTTTCGCTCGAGGCCGCAGCCGACTTGAGCGCCTCGCAATTCCATGCGCTCGTGGTCGACGCGAATGGGCAGGTCGCGCTGGCAGGCGCAGCCGTCCGCATCGACGGGGTACTGCAGAACGATCCGGCTGCCGCCGGGCGCGAGGCCGCCGTCGCTTTCGGCGGAATCACGAAGATGGTATGCGGCGCGGCTGTGGCGGCTGGCGCCGAAGTCGCCACGAATGCTGCGGCCCGCGCGATCACCGCGGTGGCCACGAATCCGGTGATCGGACGCGCGATCACCGCGGGCGGCGCTGACGGCGACATCATCAGCGTCCTCTTGCGCTTCGGCACCGCATAACGCGGACGGATCCGAACCTCTCGACGCTGCGGCGTCGATCACTTTTCATGAAGGGAGTTCTCCCATGCTACACCGCTTTCAGAAAGCACAGCCGACCGTCGCAGCCGTCCACGTCAATGCGGCGCTGACGAATATCTCGGTCGCCTTCATCCAGGAATCCACCGACTTCATCGCCGATCGCGTCTTTCCGGTCGTCCCGGTGAACAAGCAGGCCGACGCCTACTTCATCTACGATCGGGCCGACTGGTTCCGGACCGAAGCCAAGCGGCGCGCTCCGGGCACCGAGTCGGCCGGCTCCGGGTGGGATCAAACGACCGACACGTATTTCGCCCACAAGTATGCGATCCACAAGGATGTGTCGGACGACATCCGCGCGAACTCCGATATCGCGCTCAGCGTCGACTCGGATGCCACTTCGTTCGTGACGCAGCAGTGCATGCTGATTCGCGAGATCACGTGGGCGGCGAGCTATTTCGTCACGGGTATCTGGACGGCGGAAGTGACGGGCGTGGCGGCGGCGCCGGGCGCTGGCCAGTTCCTGCAGTGGGACGCGGCGGGCTCGACGCCGATTACCGATATCCGTACCGCGATGTTTGCGATGAAAGAGCTCACCGGCTTCATGCCGAACAAGCTGACCATCGGCCCGAACGTCTGGAGCATCCTGCAGGATCATCCCGACTTTCTCGGCCGTGTGAACAGCGGGCAGGTTCCGGGCGGCCCCGCGGTGGTCAACCGGGCGACCCTCGCCGCGGTGCTCGAGCTCGATGAGGTGCTGATCGCTTGGGGTGTGCAGAATACGGCGATCGAGCCGGGCGAGACGAACACGTTCATCGCCGGAAACAATGCGCTGCTCACGTGGTCGCCACCGAGCCCGAGTCTGCTCGTGCCCTCGGCGGGCTACACGTTCGCCTGGACCGGCTTGCTCGGTGCGGGCGCCTTCGGGAATCGCATCAAGCGGTTTCGGATGGAACCGATCGAAAGCGACCGGATCGAGTGCGAGCTCGCCTTTGATACCAAGGTCGTCAGCGCCGATCTCGGCTCGTTCCTTCTCGACGCGGTGGCGTAAATGCTGATCGCTCTTCGACGGATGAAGCACGGGAGCGGGTTTCTCGAACCGGGCGACCCGATCCCCGAATCTCTGCTGAAGCGAAACCTTCGGCACTATATCCAGTGTGGCCACATTGGCCTCGATGGCGACAATCCACAGTTGTCCGCCGCGTCTCAACACCCTGAGACAGAGGCCCCGGCCCCGGCTCCCGAGCCGGGGCCGGCGGTCCAGGCGGGCGCCACGGCGGAGGCCGAGCCGGCCGGAGGCTAGCGCGCGATGGCGATCACACGAGCCGCCACCTACGGCGGCGACCCTGCCAACAGCCCGCTCGATGCGGTGCGTTTGATGCTGGGAGATACCGACTGCGCCGACGCTTGTCTCGGCGACGATGAGATCCTCTGGCGTCTGGGTCAGTTCGGCGACAATGCTCTGCGCGCGGCGGCGTGCGCGGCGCGTGACATCGCGGGGAAGTTTGCGCGCAAGGTCAACTACAGCGCCGGCAAGGTGCGGCGCGACCTGTCATCCATCTTCGATCACTACCTGCAGCTCGCCGACGAGCTCGACGGGAAAGCGAATTCCGGCGGCTCGCTCGTCGAGTTCTATGTCGGCGGCATCTCGAGAGACGAGAAGATTCAAGACGCACGGGATACGGACCTTCCGGCGCCCTACTTCGAGTTCGGCCAATTCGACAATCCCGAAGCGTTCAACCGCTTGCGCGGGTCGACGAAGTAGCGTGACGGTGGGGGCCGCGTGATCGAGCGGGAGCTAGCGAACGTCTTCGATCTGACGATCACGCGACCGACGCGGCTCGGGCCCGGAGGCGATCAGACGAGCATCGCCACCGTCGCCGATGGGCTCTGCGCGATTCACGAGCAGGTCAATGTCCTCTCTCGCTCAGTCGACGGCCATGACATTACGATCAGCGATAGCTTTGTCGTGGACCCGGTCGACAACAATGGCGACGCGCTCGAGGTCCAGGCCCGAGACCGAGTCCAGTGGACCGACTACAAAGGCTCGCGAGTGAAGCAGCAACAGGTATTCCGCGTCTCGGCGTGGTACGTCGGCGCCGAGATCGATCACCTCTTGATTGAGACTCAATGATGCCTATCGACGGTGCAGACGAAACGATCCTGAATCTGCGCAAAGTCGTCCGCGCGGCGCATCAAGCGGCGTTCCGCTCGATCGAAGCCAGCTCGAAAGATCTGCTGCAGCGCTCAAACGATATCGCTCCGCAGCTCACGGGCCGCATGATCATGACCTCGGGAATCGACGGCAACGCTCGCCGGACCGCATCGATTACAGGCAAGTCGGTGACCGCCTCCGTGTTCTACAAGGAACGCTATGCGCTCTTTCTGCATGAAGGCATGGAACCGACCGGCCGGCGGACGGGCGGACGACCGCCCTACAAGCGAGGCCCGATCACCCGGGGGAAGCCCGGCGCGGGAGGGCACTTTCTCAAGCGGCCGTTTGACGCTCAGAAGGAAAAATACCAGAAAGATTTTCGAAACCGCGTCGACCGCGCGATTCGAATCGCATTGAGATAGCCGTGGCGCTCGGACTCGAACAAGCCATCGCCGAGCTGCTGGCGGCCCCTCCCGGGACGTTCCCGCCGGGCTCGTTCGGTGGACTCTATGACGACGCCACCCCCGCGAATCGCGTGATCTTTGTCGGCGAGCAGCCCGAGATCCGTCCCGAGGATGCGGACCCGCTGCCCGACTTGACGATCACCGTATTTCCCGATGGGGGCGACGCTCCGAGACTGACGCTCGAGGAAACGTGGTCGATCACGATTCACACGCGGCATCCGTCCTATCAGACGGCGATGAGCACGGCCCGCGATATCTCGGATCTGCTGAATCAGAATGGCGGCGCGGGACTGAACCGCTACGCCCAGAGCCCGATCGGAACCACCGGCGGCGGCATTCGCGTGACGCTGATCAGCGCCGACTTTCCGGTCACGCGGCTCGGTCGCGACACCGACGGGAGCGACGGCCGCTTCATCGCGATGCAGACCTTCACCGTCAAGACACCTCGCTTTTCTTTCATCTGAGGAGAACGAAACCATGGCTGTTCAGCCTCGACCCGTCGACACACTGACCGCGCAATTCGTCCAGGTCGGCGAGCCATTCGTCGAGTTCGCCCCGCTGCTGCCCAGCGGAAGCTTCGGACCCTTCCGCTCGCTCGGCATCATCGATACCGCCGAATTCGCGAAGGTGGTCAATCTGATCCAGCTGCGGAGCTCGCAGAGTGGCGTCTCCGTGCTCGTGCGCGAAGACGTCCAGAGCTTTGACGCCACGCTAAATGTGGGGATCTTCCAGCACAGCCCCGAGAATATGCAGCTGATCTTCGCGAGCTCGACCCTCTCATCGATCGCGGGCGGGACGGTTTCCGTCGTCGATGACGCCTTCACGCTGACCGGGTCGCCTCGAGATTTCCTCGACCTCACGAACCAGCTGCTCGACGAGCCGCTCACCTCTCTCACCGCGGCCGAGATTCTGGCCGAAGCCGTGGGCACCGGGCAGGGCGGGACATTCGGCGAGACGCTGGGAGATTTCGCGCTCGACTTCAAAATTCTCGTGATCGGCGATGTGACTCTCTATACCGAGACCAGCGTTCTCGGCGTCGTCACGGACCGCACGGCAGACCTCGTGGCGGGCGTGCC
>JGI24023J19991_10001620_pt1 | contig 17063 bp, 20 predicted proteins | sample Cruoilmetagenom1_FD_19991 | JGI IMG/M metagenome (IMG submission 19991) | reverse complement strand
CGAAGCCAGCTGGAAAGCGCTTGTAGACAGTATCGACTACAAGATACTAAAAGACGAAGCCAAAAAAGCCGAAAAAGCCCGGGGTTAATAGGGACAGAGGCGAGCGCTTCACAGCGATGCCGGAGCAGGAATAAAATTTGAATGGGGACAGAGGCTGGGGGCCGCGAGTGAATGTCTTTTATGAGCGAGAGCAGGCTTAAAATAAAATCGAGCGATGCCTGCAGGAATAAAATTAAGCAGACAGAGGCAGTGGGGACGGGCGGGAGTGCGAAGCACGATCCGGGGGNATTAATTTAATCACTGCGATGCCCGCAGGGATAATAACCAATCAGGACCAAATAGGCTTGGGAAGGCCGTAAGCGAAGAGTAGGAGCACGTAGACCAGTCCGTAAGCGATTATGCCTACTACACAGACCCAGATCGCGTTCCAAGTGTTCTTGAAATCAAGGGCCTGTCTTGTCGCAACCACCATTGCAGCGAATATCCATACCCAGATTATAAGAAGCACAAGCGCGCTTAAGTAAGGGATGAAAAACGCTACTACCCTTAATAAACCCGGAGCGCTAGCAAACCCGAGTACCCGCACGAGCTCGCCTATAGTAGTCCTTGTCTGAGACTCGGGGAAGAGCTTTGTGCCTATCACATATATCAAACATGCCATTACAATCCATCCGACAAAGGACAGCGCTGTCGCAACAAGAAGCCCCCATATACCCCCTACTTTTATTGCGCCCAGTCCGGCGGCGGCACTTGAAAGAAGCATGATCAATACCGCCTGCTGTGTGGCGGACTTATCATGCTCTACTTCCTCAAAAAGATGCGGATCTAGTGTAAGCGCCCTTAGTATTCTGCTGATTAACACCTGAATAAAGCTCCTATATTGTTAGTACGTAAAACTTCTGAGAAGAAAGTTGCTATAACTATACCTAATTAGGCCCGAAAAAACCTAGCAATTATTTCCGCTGAATAATCAGTGCGCCCGAACTTCAGTACGAGACTAAATAACAGCTGAAGGCATGAAGAACGACAGGAAAAACCCTACAATTACTACATAGATAATAAACCCGATCACGCATACAAAAATAGCGCGCCACGTGCTCTTGTAATCAAGAGCCTGTCTTACAGCAATAACCATGGCGACCAGCATCCATATGCTCGCGACAATAGATATTAATACACCGATTAGAGGAATAAACGCCAGTATGCGAAGTACACCCGGGGAGCTTGCAAATCCGGTCGTACGGAGTACCTCTCCCATGTCGGCTTTGGTCTGGGGCTCCGGCAAGAGCTTTGTGCCTATGATATAGGCAAGGAACGCCCACACCACCCATCCTATCAGTGCAGCTATAGCTCCTATGACAACTCCGCCCAGTCCCATTACCCCTATCGCGCCGATTCCAGAGGCGATACTCGATATTATTACTACGGTTATCGCCTGTCCCATCGAGCCCTGGTCGGCTTCGACCTCCTCGTACAGATTCACGTCGAGCTTTGAAGCCCTTATCATCCGATCTACTAAGCTTGCCATCTTATGTCCTCCTGATTTTGTTTGATTTATACCTGCCTCGGCATCGCTGTGAAGCGCTCGCCTCTGTCCCCATATTAATTCACATAATAAAACTTTGCGCGCCGTTCGTCAAAATTTTTATCTAAATCGGTACGAGTGAGAGAATATTACTATCTATATTACTTCAGAAACCGCTCTTGATCGCCGGGTTCCGGTACCATACACTGCCCCTTCTTTCCAAACCACTCGTATCTATGCCTCGCGATAATTCCGTATACATAGTCTCTTATAGACCGGGGAATAATGATGAATCCGTAAAGGAGACCCCACCCTCCACCCAGCCTGCGGGCTACTCTGAGCGCAGCCTCAGAACGGACGTAACACTCACCGTCTTCAACTAGAATGAATGTATCTAAACCGTCGGTCGGAAGCTCGAACTGCTTAAGAATGCTTTTTGAAGTATCGGACTGTAACGGAGCGAATCTGAACACACTCCCGGGATCTCTTTTTATAATAAATCTGACAGAGCTGTTACAAAGGTTACAGACCCCGTCAAATAGTACTACCGGTCTCGAATAGTCTGGATCACTACAGTCTCTATTCACTTATAAGAGTATAATCAGAGTGGTTATACGTCGCCACTTTAGCTAAATGTAAAAAGGTGTGCTATTGTCCCTCTTTTACCCCCGGAAGGATAATGTACCACTTGCCATCGACCTGGCTGATGGGGTCAATGCCCAAAGGAATTTTTATAGTCCGGACTTTTCCTGCGCTGTCCGTCTTTTGCGTTTCTGCAACTATTACCATGAAGTGGGACGGGGGCACAGGGAAGTACATTTCCTGCCCGGTCACGTTCATGGTCTGGGTCTGAGCATTGTATTCGCCAATCTCACTAACAGGCTTAACCGCGATCAGGTAATTCTCGGGAATTGCAATCACTGTCCAAGCGTTTAGGATTTCATCGAGCTTCGCCGGTTCATGCTTCTGCATATGCTTTACGACCTCAGGGTGGATCAGGTTCTTCAGCGCTGCTTTATCCTTGGCCTGAGTAGCTATTGCCTTACTCTTCCCTAACGCTTCAGGAGTGCTCTGATCGACCTGAGCAAGTGCGCTTGAGAGCGGAAGCAACAAAAGAACTGCAATTAGTAGCAGCTTTTTACTGTTATATGTTAAGTAGATCATCTAAATCCTCCAAGATAAAGAATTTTTATTGTCTAATTTTAGAGAGCAGTCTCAAAAACTCTATATACAGCCATACAAGAGTAATTATAAGCCCGAACGCCCCGTACCACTCCATAAATTTGGGAGCCCCGTGCTCAGCACCCTTTTCTATAAAGTCAAAATCAAGCACCAGGTTGAGCGCCGCGATCACCACGACAAACAGGCTGAAAAGTATACCGAAAGTGCCGCCCGAATAAATAAACGGCACGTTAACGCCGAAAAACCCGATTATTAATGATACGAAGTATACGAGGAATATTGCGCCTGTGGCTGCGACAACTCCTAGCCTGAACTTCTGCGTTACCTTGATGAGTCCTGAGCGGTAAGCCACCAGGAGCGAAAACAACGTACCGAACGTAAGCGCAACAGCCTGAAACACAATTCCAGGGAATTGGGCCTCGAATATTGCCGAAATTCCGCCGATGACAAGACCTTCGAGTAGCGCGTATATAGGAGCTGTAAAAGGCGCCCATGTTTTCTTAAATATAGTTATGAAGGCGAATATCAATCCTCCGAACAGCCCGCCGTAAAGCCACGGGGTAACTGCCTCAGCGCCTGACTGAGAGAACATATTCCACATCCAGTAGGCAGGGATCATCAATAAAACAAGGAGTATGACTGTCTTATTTATTGTGCCGTTAATGGTCATACGCCCTTCTAAAGGAAGGGCAGTATCATAGCTATCAAACATTTTCTTTCCGAGCGCGGGATTAGAGCTTTTAATCATATTCAGATTCCTCCGAGCAACTTCAAATTCTCGCTGTATCGCAAGTGGATATTATATCAGCAAGTTTTGTGGTTTATACAGATAATTTGGCAATTCTGTGTGTACTAGAGCCGTCCCGGACTAGCGCTCTTGAATGCCCCGCCGTACAAAGCCCCCTGATATGTGCCCCTCCTCTTAAGCTCCGCTTCAATCCCTTGCAGCACCTGAAGATGGGACTTATTCCATATAGGAGCAATAAGGAGATCGTGCGGAGTGTCCGTAAAGAGCCTTTCAACCACAATCTCGGGCGCAAGCCTCTCAAGGAACGTGACTATAAAATCCAGATACTCCTCAAACTCAAACATCTGATACGGTTTTGCGCGGTACATCCTCTCAAGCTGAGTGTTTTTTACGATATGAAGGTTATGCACCTTAAATGTATCGAGCCCGAGCGTTGACACCTCATCAGCCATGGCGAGCATCTCTTCCTTGGTCTCGGTAGGCATTCCCACTATGATGTGCGCCCCGATCTCGATCCCCCTGCCCTTCGTAAGCTCAATCGCGTCCACTACTGAGCGGTAATCATGCCCCCGGTTCATAAACTCAAGCGTGTGGTCATATATAGACTCTATGCCGTACTCAAGCGACACGTAGCACTCCCTTGCGAGCCTCTCGAACATATCGAGCTTTTCCTCGTCGACGCAATCAGAGCGGGTACCCACAGCGATCCCAACAACGTCAGGATATGAAAGAGCTTCACGGTACATCTGCCCAAGCTCTGCGACGTCCGCGTATGTGTTCGTATATGCCTGGAAATAAATGATAAATTTCTTCGCCTTGAACCTATTTTTGAGATACTCCATACCGTTCTCTATCTGGTCCCGCATGCCGCGTCGCGCCCTGGCGTATGGGGGTACAAAGCTGTCGTTATTGCAGTACACGCAGCCCCCCTGGGCGATTGAGCCGTCACGGTTCGGGCACGTAAACCCCATATCAACGGAGAGCTTGTTAACTCTTTCTCCAAACATTTCATTGATATATGTTCTGTAATTTCTGTAGCGCTCTTTCATAATTTTATTCCTGCGGGCATCGCACTAAGACGCTCGCCTCTGTCCTCAGGGCTATATTATACAGGTTTATAATATCTCCGTCATTGCGAGCGAAGCGAAGCAATCTCCTGCAATCCTGGCACTTATTAAACAGTTAGGCGCAAATTCCACTAGCTTCTTAACGAACAGCACTATATTCTATTACCATACTATATTTCGATTCAATGGGTGTGGAGACTAAATGGCTAATCAAAATAGTAAATCGTGGCTCGGGCTTTTTCTTTTAGGAGCGTTACTCGCTGTGGGCATTGTCGTAGCAACGCTTGTAATCTCAAAAACCGTCGAGCGCGTAAAGTTCCAAAACCAGAGGATAACGGTCAAAGGATTTGCAGAGCGCGCCATTACCTCGGATATTGCGGTATGGAGCGGGCAGATAACCACCCGGTCTCCCGAGCTTGTCACTGCCTACGACAACCTGCAAGCGGATCTGGGCAAAGTACTTTTATATCTCCAGCAGCATGGAGTTCGCAAGGAGGATATCTCTATACCTTCGGTTATAACGACAATTCAGTATAAGAGGACTGCAAATGGTTCGACAACAAATATAGTAGAAGGTTATATACTGGTCCAAACAGTAAAAATCACGTCCCCGGATATAGATCAAGTTACCGATATCGCAGGCGAAATCACTGTGCTCATTAAGGATGGTATAGAAATTGATTCCTTTTCCCCTCAATACTTTTATACGAAGCTCGATGATATGAAAATTGAGCTTTTAGGCGAAGCAACAAAGAACGCCGCTATGAGAGCCGAGCAGCTCGCTGAAAATAGCGGAAGCAAGGTAGGAGCTCTGAAATACGCGAGTCAGGGTGTTTTTCAGATAACCCCNGTNTACTCNACAGAGGTTGCCAATTACGGAATGTATGATACTTCTACGATTGAGAAGAGCGTTAAAGCCGTAGTCACCATGGAGTACTCAATCCGATAGTGGTTTCCGGAACCTCATCTTTCCCAAATTCCAACAACTCGACAGAACTATAATGGTTGTGGTGTAATCGTAAAAGATTTTGCGGCTACCCCGTTATCCAAAGGGAGATGTATAAAAGTAAAAGACAGACTGTTCAGTCGGTATGGTGCTTTCCTTCCATTACAAAAGCAATAGTGTGGGTTTTTATCTTCCCGTCCTCGAAGACGAATGTATCGGTTGCGAAAGGGACTTTGAAATAATCGGACTCGGCGTGCCAGATCAGGTACCCGACGTTGCCATCCACTACCTTCTTCTTAACTACAAACTCGGCACCAGCAGGCAGTAGAGTCTTGGTAACAATCTCATACTGCATCCTTATAGCATCCAGTCCCCTTATTACGGCGTCAGGTGTAATTATGGTCGAATCCTCCGTATAGTCCTTAAGAATCTCTTCAACATCACGCTCCTCAAACGCGTCCAGATGATGTTTCATTATCGCTTCGGACATTACCTACCTCCATTATTGCTCACTGAATGATATTACACAGATTACTTACATTATGGCAAGCTTGAGGACACTTTTCACACCTTCCCCGCTGAAGGGCATAGGTGGCTGACAGCACAATCATCACACTTGGGTTTTCTGGCGAAGCACACGGTACGCCCATGGTCTCCGAGGGAATTTGAGAAGAAAGTCCATTTCTCCTCTGGTATAAGCTTGTGGAGGTCGAACTCAATCTTGGTAGGATCGGAATTTTGGGTGAGATTAAGCCTGTTTGAGAGTCTCTTAATGTGCGTATCGACTATGATTCCGGGCACGCCGTAGTAATTGCCCAGCACCACATTCGCCGTCTTCCTACCCACTCCGGCAAGCTTGGTGAGCTCGTCCATGGTTTTAGGCACAACGCCGTCGTGGTCCTCTGCGAGTGCTGTAGCGCAGCCGATTATGGACTTGGCCTTGGCTCTAAAAAACCCGCACGAGTGTATCTCGTCCTCAAGCTCAAGCCTATCCGCCCGGGAAAAATGGGCAGCAGTGGGGTACTTTTCAAATAAACCCGGCGTTACAGTATTGACCATCTTGTCCGTACACTGAGCAGAAAGTATGCACCCTATCAAAAGCTCGAGCGCGCTCTCGTAATCTAAGTGACAGCGGGCTTTCGGGTATTCCTCTTCTAGTATGGAGACAATCTCTCTCGCCCTCTCCTTCTTAGCTTTCTGAGACTCGGACTTTTTTATCGACGTCTTCTTGTTCAAGTGTTTTTATCCTTTGAATTTGTCATATCGGGCCTCAATCCGGGATCTCATCTTTTTAAGTTGTCATTCTGAGTGAAGCGAAGAATTTCTTTTTTTATTTTACCTTTTTAAATCCCCCTTAGAAAAAGGGGACAATTTCGAGCAAGAGAGGAATTGGTCTCCCTTAAACAAAGCCTCCAGTGCTATTCCTGTACTGGACAATTAATACTGAAACCAAAGTAAAAGGGGGATTTAAAAGAAAAAAAACAAATCCCTCTCAGTCTCCCTTTTCCAAAGGGAGAAGTCAAAGGATAACATCTAAGACATAAAAAAAGGGGATGCACACTCGGCGCATCCCCTTAGGTTGTTTTCTATTTTACAACTTCCTAACTGACTTAGCGTCAGTCCTTACGTGCGGGCTCAAGGTCCTCTTTACCTTCAAAAAAGTCCGCGTTTATAGCAGTATAATCGTTCCACTTATCGGGAAGCTCGTCTTCATGAAAAATGGCATCTACCGGACATGGATCTACGCAGGCTCCGCAGTCGATACATTCCTCTGGGTGTATGTAGAGCATTTTGTCTCCTTCATATATGCAGTCTACAGGACACGCCTCGACACACGCTTTATCTTTAACATCCAGGCACGGTTCAGCAATAATGTAAGCCATTTAAAAACCTCCAAAAAGTAATATCGTTAATATACTTAATGCTCTAATAGCGCGCAAGGCAAAGTAAAAATCCAGCGCCTGCTATGAGCCAAATCTTGAAAAATTATTTTTAATTAAGTGTTACTGAGTAGTTTCCTGAGCTTCGGGTTTGGTTGTATCCCCGCCTTCAGCGGGCGGCGATTCAGCCGTATCCTGAGCTTCAGGCGCTGTTGTTTCTGTTTCTACTTGAGACCCGTCTGTAGCCGCCGCGTTCTCGGCAGGCTCAGCACTCGTAGCGTCCGTACTTTCATCCGCCGGAGCCGAGGCTTCATTCTCAGTTGCTGGAATAGTCTGCTCCACTGCCGTGGGAGCCACATCGGTTATTACCGACTTTGTCCCCCCCTTAGCGGCAAAAAACCCAAGCGCCAGAGACGAAACCATGAACAGTACCGCTAGACCTCTTGTTAGCTTTTCCAGGAAAGGTACGGCCCCTGCTGCGCCGAAGACGCTCTCACTAGTACCACCTCCGAATATCGATCCCAGGTCACCGCTCTTTCCGGGCTGAAGAAGTACCACCAATATTAGTAAGATACTGACAACTACCTGTATAATCTGTACCGCATGTATTAATAGTTCCACTTTTCTTTATTCTCCTGATAATTTTACAATTTCTGCCAATGACTCGGCTTTAAGACCCGCACCGCCTACGAGGGCGCCGTCTATATGGGACTCTCCGATTAGCTCTTTTATGTTATCGGGCGTTACGCTTCCGCCATATATAATCCTGACGTCCGTGGCCTTATCCCCGAATATATTACCTGTTATTTCACGAATTGTACCCTGTACGTCATTTGCCTCGTCCGGAGTCGCGTGTTTTCCTGTCCCGATCGCCCAAACCGGCTCATAAGCAATCACGAGACTATGAGGGGTTTCAAGCTCAAGATCTGAAAGAGCAATTTCCACCTGCCCCGTTATAATCTTTATATGTTTACCGCTCTCCCGCTCCTCTAGAGTCTCTCCGACGCAAACTATGACATTCAGTCCGTAGTCAAGCGCCGCCCGAGCCTTTTTCTTCACCATATCGTCAGTCTCGCCGAGCACGTGCCTTCGCTCCGAGTGCCCTACTATTACCCATTCGCACCCAGAGTCTTTGAGCATGCCGGGTGATATCTCTCCGGTGAACGCCCCTTTCTCTTCCCAAAAGACGTTCTGCGCTCCGAGCTTAACATTCGTCCCATCAATAACTCCCTTTACCACATCGAGCACGGTATAAGGCGGTATCAGCACCACGTCCGTATATTCCGTTAGGTCCGGCACTTTCTCAAGGAACGATCTTGCCAGCTCCTCCGCTTCCCAGCGGAGCATATTCATTTTCCAGTTGGCCGCTATTAATGGTTTTCTCATTGTATCCGCTTCTCTAACGCTGTGATTGCCGAAAGCGTCCCGTTCTCTAAGTACTCAAACGAGGCCCTACCCCCGGCGGATATATAATCTATGCTTTCTTTACTCCCGCTGCTACCTTCTTCAATCCCCAGGGTGTCTAATATGCCCACCGTGTGGTCACCCATGGCAGCTGTAAAAGAACTCGAACTACTGAGCGCCCCGGCAATTTCACTCGAACCTTTTGTGAACTCAGGCTTCTCAAAAACGCCCAAAGGCCCGCTCCAGAGCACTGTACCTGCACCCTCGATCTGGGCTTTGAATTCCTTAATTGTTCCGGGTCCGACGTCCATAATCTGTGAATCACCCGGGATTGATTCGCGTGAAATTATATAGGAAGAACCGTGATTTCTCAAATTCCCTTCTGCAACAATCACATCATCGGGCAGAATTAACTCGATATTCCTGCTAGCCGCGCTCGATATGAGCTTTTTCGCTCTATATAAACAAGTTTGATCAACTTCAGATTGCCCGGTGCCGAGGCCCTTGGCATTTAAAAATGTGTTGGCCAGTACGCCGCCGATTAAGAACGTATGGACCCTGTCCATCATAGATTCCATAAACCCGATCTTATGGCTAACTCTAGAGCCCCCCAGAATTATTATGAACGGCCTCTCCGGATTCTGAAGCTTCGAGAGACCCTCAAGCTCGCGCTTGAAATCAAGCCCGATTGAAACCTTATCAAAGAACTCCGGTATAGCAGTGATTGAAGCTCTATTCTGGTTCGATACAGAGATTGCATCGTTTACATAAATGTCCGCAGTCTCAGAAAGAGCCTTCGCATATTCAGGGCCTGCAGACAGCTCTTGTTTATGAAAATCCAGGTTCTCAAGAAGTATGACTTCTCCGGGAAGCATGTCGCTCACTACTTTTTTAACCGCATTGCCTACTGAATTTTCTGTGAAATAAATGCGGCAGTTCAGCATCTCGGATATCCTTGTGCCGACAGCCTCAAGACTGTACTTACGGTCTAACTTCCCTCCCGGCCTGCCAAAGTGAGAGCCCAATATAACTTTTGCTTTTTGCCCTATTGCATAACGTACCGTACGCAGGGCACGATGAATTTTCGAGTCGTCCGCGATTTCCCCCTCAGGCGTTAACGGCACGTCCAGATCTACCCTAATAAACACCCTCTTTTCCACTATATCTATTTCGTTAATCGCCGGGATCATTCTCGCCCACCCTTAATTTTTGTTATGTATTTTGCCAGTCGGTTGATTCCTTCTTCTATGTCCTCAAGCGAGACCGCGTAGGAGAGCCTCAGATACCCCTCCCCTCCCGGGCCAAAATCAATACCGGGCGTTACAGCCACATGTGCTTTCTCTAGTATATCGAACGCAAGCTCGCGCGAGTCGGGGTTTAGCTCGGCTGCGTTTACGAAGACATAAAAGGCTCCTTCGGGCTCGTGGGCAAGCTCAAACCCAAGCCCCCTTACACCCTCTATCATCTTCTTTCTTCTTAGATCAAACTCTGTCACCATTTCTCGGGCGTCCTGCTTTGCGCTTTTAAGCGCCGCGACCCCTCCCCTCTGTACGAACGGGTTTGCGGATATGAAAAGGTTCTGCTGCAGCTTCTGCACAGGGCGGACGAATTCCGGGGGCACTATCAAATACCCAAGCCTCCAGCCCGTCATGGAATAGTATTTCGAAAAACCGTTTACCACAAAAGCGTTTTCGGTGAACTCATATATTGTCTTTACCTCAGCCCCGTATTGGAGCCCGTGATATATCTCATCCGATATCACGAATATTCCAAGCTCTGCGATCTCCTGCATAACACCCGGGCTCAGAACCGCCCCCGTAGGATTTGCCGGTGAGTTAATAAGTACGGCCTTAGTGTTCTCGGTAATAGCGCCCTTAAGTCTTCCCGTATCTATCTGAAACCCCTCTTCCTCATAAATCGGCACACGCTTGGGCACGCCCCCCGCAACCTTAATAATCTGGGGATAGCAGGCGTAGTGGGGGTCTGTGATGATTATCTCCTCACCGGGCTCTATAAGAGAGAGCATAGAGACTAATAGTGCGGGCGAGCTGCCCATTGTTACTACAACGCGCTCGGCAGATACGCCAAGCCCGTAGGTGTCTTGGTAATCCTCCGCAATTGCCTCTCTAAGCTCAGAGACCCCGAGGCTATGGGTGTACTTCGTATCGCCCTCAGTGATTGCGCGAAGCGCCTCATCGGTCACGGACGGCGGCGTCGGAAAGTCGGGCTCCCCGACCTCAAAGTGTATGACCCTATCTCCCCCGGACTCAATCTCCTGAGCCCGCTCAAGCACTTCCATCACGTAAAATGGGGAAAGTTCTTCTGAAAGCTTGGACGGCATGGGGGTTTATTCTATGTGTAAAGACTAGTGTTGTCTAGGAAAAGCGGTTAACCACAAATGGATAAAACTCTAAAGATTTTTATTAACCACGATTTAACGCGAAATTACTCGAATTAAAAAAGACTTAAAACCAAAAACATTGTCATTCCCGAATGTTTTTATTGGGAATCCATATCTTTTACAATTCGTCATTATTCTTGTCCATTCGTGGTTAAAGCTTTTTTGGTTTTTAAAGCACTGCGTACTTCTTTTGCTCTTTCCCGAGCGCTTTTTCTATCTTCCTCAGTAAAAGCTCACGCTTTAGCCTCCCGAGCCTGTCTATAAACAGCACCCCGTCCAGGTGATCGATCTCGTGCTGGAAAACGCGGGAAAACAGCTCCTCGGCTTCATACCCTACGGGCTCCCCTTCACGGTTATATCCCTCAACGGTAATAACTCCCTTGCGTTTCACATCGCTCAGGAAACCCGGGATGCTGAGGCAGCCCTCTTCACCGATGATCTCTCCTTCCGAGAAAACGATCTCAGGGTTTATAAGCTCGATCAGCCCTCTTCTATCGTACTCTTCTTCTACTTCATCATCTTCTTCCGAGTCTAATTCTCCGTCCTTTTCTCCCCTCGGGAGCACGTCGACTACAATTATTCGTTTATCGACTCCGACTTGAGGGGCCGCAAGTCCTACACCTGGGGCGGCGTACATGGTATCGGCCATGTCGTCCAGGAGCTCGAGCAGATCTCCGTCAATCTCTTCGACAGGCTCGCACTTTTTCCTCAGAAAGGAGTCTGGATATATAAGAATCTTACGTAGCGCCATATAAAAAATGCTATCTAAACACTCTTAATTGTCAATTGGGGACAGCAAGTATGGGGGCAGAGGCGAGCGTAGTACAGCGATACCTGCAGGAATTAAATTTGAGTGGGGACAGAGGCAGTGGGGACGGGCGGGAGTGCGAAGCACGATCCGGGGGTATTAATCAAAACACAGCGATACCTGCAGGAATTAAATCAAGCAGTGTGTAAGCAAGAGCAAGTATAAAATTAGAATGCGGACGAGGCAGTGGGGACGGGCGGGAGTGCGAAGCACGATCCGGGGGTATTAATCAAAAAGACAGCGATGCCGGGGCAGGTATAAAATTTGAGTGGGGACAGAGGCTGGGGGCTGCGAGCGAACGTAGTGTGTGAACGAGAGCAGGCATTAAATTAGTACAGCGATGCCGGGGCAGGTATAAAATCAAGAAGCCCGGAATAACGCGCGGGGGGAATTAATTTTAAGTAAGGAAGTGTTAAGACTCTTCTTCGCCGTTAAGCTTTCCGATCAGTTCTCTGCTCGGTCTGAAATGAGGCAGCTTTTTCTCTGAAACCGTAACGCGATCGCCGGTCCTCGGGTTCCTTCCTTCATAAGATCCGTAACTCTTGGTAAAGAAACTCCCGAACCCTCTTATTTCAATCCTGCCTCCGTCCTCAAGCACGACGGTCATGTGCTCGATTATGGTATCCAATATCTGCTCGGACTGAGAAGGTTGAAGATTAAATTTATCTGCGAGCTCCTTTTCAATATCTGAACGTTTCATAGTAAACCCCCAACCGAATTAGTAATGTAATGTTGACCCATCCCAACTCCACTTTAGATAATTTCTTAATAGTTGTCAAGTGTTAGAGTTAATTATTCTTGCTTTCATTGCAAAAAACAACTCTCTTGGCTAATAGTACTGCCGATCTTCAAAGCAGGCAAGTTATGCTTTAATCTTTCTTTTAGCCGCTGTTTTTTTCGCGGATTTCTTGCCGACCTTGGCCCCCACCTTACCAGCTGCCTCCGGATGAAGCTCGAGAAATTTATTCAGGTGCATATCCGAATACGAGCCTTTGGGGTAGTGCTCGTCATAAAACTCGACGTCTATGTTCATTGCCTGAAACACGAGGCGCATATACATCGGGTCCACAAATGCCGGGAAGCGTCCGTACGTATCGTAGATATAATTGGCCACGTCTTTTACAATCTGTTTTGTGGTCTCAGTCGGCTTTGGAGCTCTCATTAAAAGCTTGTCAGGCTCCTTGTATGGGAAGGGCTTGTCGGGCTCCCAAGCGGCGTTCTTATGCTCGTGGAAAGCGTCAATGGCCTCGTCCATATTTTTATAATACGGCGGGCAGTAGGCCTGAAACACGCCGTCCCTGCCGACGGGTATTGTCGCCGGCGGATCGATGGCCCCTTTCTTTGGCTGTATAAATCTGAACCCCAAACCCTTAAACAGATCGGGGGCCGCGCCCATTGCAAATCGGGGAATAAACCCGCTGAACGTCCAGCCTGCAAGCCCGAGCGGCTGGAGCGCAAGGCTCATATTCTGGCAGATAAACGCCTGCTCCACGTTAAGCCCTGTAAGGATCCTGACTTCGAGGTCAAAAAGAGACATTTTAACATTGTCTTTAAGTCTGCCCTTTTTAATCCATTTACTAATCCCCGCGGGCTTACCCGTGAGGTCGTCGATGATAGTAAAACCATAAGTATTGCTGCAGTACAGATGAAGAAGATTTAAGTACTCCTCTGTAATATCCGTTACGGGAATATACACCGAAGTGCCGGGCTTATTGGTGTTCCATTCGTTAAAGTTAAATAGCCCCGGCATACGGTCCGGAAGATCAGCCCTCCCGTCCTCAAGCTTCACAAGGCTCTCTCGGTATAGCTCCATAAGGCGCGCGATCCTGTCCTCACGGTTCATCTTAAAGAACATATCAAGCTCATGGTGCTTTGGGAGCATGTGCTTTACGTCAATATGGTAAAGCCCCTCGTCGTTTGTGAAGAACAGCTCGGTGCCGTGGTTGTTGCACGCAGAAGGCCATGTGCGCCCCGTCCACTGACATAGGAGATCAATGCCCGTCTCAGGCGGGAGGTCCGCCAAGCATAGCCCAGTAAGCCCCGTACCCGACCAAGCGATAAGGGCTTCCTCCATCTCTTCAAGCGGTACCGGGTCGTACTTTGACTCAAACCCAAGGTCCTGGTCCTCAAGCGTCATACCGAGTCCGAACCTCCTGGAGCGCCTGTTGAAAATAGAGTCGAACAGCGGGTAGTCAAGGGCCGCCTGATATCTTTCATTAAGCTCTTGTATCTTCTTACCCTTGCCGTTTCCTTTGCCGTTTGATTTTTTCTTGGTCGTCTTCTTAGCCATGGTAAGCCTCCGTCTTTTTGTCATTCCGGGTTGCTAGATTTTATTCCTGCGGGCATCGCTGTGCTAATTTAATGCCTGCTCTCGCTCGCTGCCCCCAGCCTCTGTCTTCTTGATTTTATACCCGCCCCGGCATCGCTGTGAAGCGCTCGCCTCTGTCCCCACTCAAATTTTATTCCTGCCCCGGCATCGCACTACTACGCTCGCCTTTGTCCCCAATGAATTTAAAATAAGTCTGGAAAAAATGCAAGGATTTCTTTATTTTAACTTCCGAATATTTATGATATTTACCGCTCTCTGAGCCCCGGCATCGCTTTGCCGTCATTGCGAGCAAATGAAATGAGCGAAGCAATCCCCTCCAACCTTGGCAGCAAATTCCAGAAAAGATTGCCGCGGCTACTTCGTAGCCTCGCAATGACAGTACGGGCTCGCCTCTGTCTGCTTGATTTTATACCTGCAGGCATCGCTGTGAAGCGCTCGCCTCTGTCCCCGTAAAAACCCCCTTGTCCGATTAATCAATACAGTATAGTTTATATATACAAGAGCCGGGCTACAGACCCGCCTCAATATATTATAAGTTGTAAAGGAGAAAAAGTGATATTACTCAGGGCATAAAAAAAGGGAGCCGAAGCTCCCTTTTGTGTATTTCATTTTTTGATTTTATACCTGCAGGCATCGCTGTGAAGCGCTCGCCTCTGTCCCCATAATTACGCTGCCGTTTTCCTTCTGCGTATAGCCAATAGAGCAACTATCCCCAAAACTCCCGCCATAGCGATCAGTCCCCACTCGGAAAGCGTCGGGATCGGCCTTGCCAAAGGTACCCAAGTACACGTTACAGCGTCTATCGCGCCGTGCAGCGGGTTTTCCGTTACCACTACAGCCGCCCTTATCCTCACCGTCTGGCCAGCGTAAGGAGTGAGGTCGAAATTGAGTGTCGTATAGTCTAACTCGTCCGGGTCTCCGGGCAGTGTCTGGAACAGGTTCATCAGCACTCCCGCGCCCGTATCGAACGGGGGCGCGTCCGGGTCCATAATGTCCACCCGGTACTGCTGATTTGGCTGATCTATACTTAATCCGTCGCCTATGACGAATACTCGCTCGGCTGTTACATCACCGGGATCCGCGGCAACAAGTCCTTTGGAGAATGCTTCGGACTCTGAAGACCCCATCCCCATTATTGTGTCCTCATTTACATAATATACAATCGCGGAGCACGTTATCTCTGAATTCACGGGCAGCTGGATATCCTGATACAGTATGTTCGCGTCAGGGTCCGACTGAATGGTGACTGCCGCGTAATCGCCGACTGGTGGAGGGAAAAGTAAAGGTGGCGGCGTGCCTGTGTAAACTCCCCAAAAGCCGGATTCTGTCAATTCATCCAGGGTCCATCCCATAAAGTCGCCGGTCTCAAAGCCGCCGTTCACGACAAGGTCTTCTTCAGGCGGCAGAACAAAACCCATGAGAAGAAATGAGAATACAACTAACGGTAAAAATAAGACATAACTAACATTTTTCATCGTAACAATCCTCCCTCTAAGAAATGTATCAAATATATCTCTATAATAGCACATTTCATTTTTATTGCTATTTTTTGGGGGAGATTTTTCCCTTTTTCTAAGGGAGAAGCACTATGGTGTAAACATCTCATTTCTGAAGCAGTTGTAGTTACCCCCCTTTTCCTAAGGGGGGGCATTTAATAGATTAAGGAGTAAGTTATGGAATTTGAAGTATTGCCTCACCACGAGGAGTACGAGCACGCGGTGCTGGGCTCGGTGCTGGCGGGCGAGGTGGCGTTTGAGAAAGTTAGCGGCGAGATATCCTCCGCCGAGTTCTACTCTGATAAGCACAGGACTATCTTCCGCGCGATGGAGGAGATGCACACAGAAGGAGTCCCGATTGACCTCGTTACCATACACAACCACCTGACTGACACAGGCGAGGCGGAAAGGGCGGGCGACTCGGCCTACCTTACATACCTGACCCAGATGTCCTTTCACGCCCCCAACGTCCGCTACTACATACGGGCCGTAAAGGAGGCCGCGCGAAAGCGCGACATATGGTACGCCGGGCACGGGGTCTCGCAGGCCGTAGACAGCGGAAAGCCGATAGACGAGATAAAAAGGCTCGTCGAAAAGCTCCGAACACTCACAGAGGGAGAAACCACGGGGGCTCTGAGCCCCGTAAGCGCAAGCGAGCTCCCCGATCTGCCGCCTCCGGAGTCCATTTGGGCAGAGCTTCTCTATCCCGGCTGCCTGATACAGCTAAACGCCGAGCCCGGCATCGGAAAGAGCACGTTCGCATATAACGTCTGCGCCCTCGGCGCACTCGGAAAGCCCTTCCTCGAAATAGCCTTCGCCAAGCAAATTAAATCGCTATACGTTGATCTTGAGACCCCACGGCAGCTGCGCCCTAACAAGATAAAGTTGATCGCAGGCGAGCTGCCCCCGGGGTTTCACCTGCTGGACGAATTGGAATTGAGGCGTGATCACGGGGACCTTCAAAGGCTGTGCGAGAAAGAGGAGTATGACCTCCTGGTCCTGGACACACAGAGCCGGGTGTTCGCCATGGAGCAGGAGAACGATAACTCGGAGGCCAACTACTACGCGGGGCTACTGCGGCGGATAGCTTCAGAGACAAACTGCGCCGTATTGCTGATTCACCACAGCACCAAGGGCGAAGGGGGAAAGGCGGTATACCGTGGCCGGGGAGCAAGCGCCATCGCAGGCGCAGTGGATATTGTCCTCAATATGCACACCGCCGCCCCCGATACCCTCCGCCTGTCCGTAGTAAAGCACCGCATACAAGGCTCCCGCCC
>JGI24023J19991_10001619_pt1 | contig 17076 bp, 16 predicted proteins | sample Cruoilmetagenom1_FD_19991 | JGI IMG/M metagenome (IMG submission 19991) | reverse complement strand
CGCGAGCTGTTTGAGGAAACGAAATGATTGATCAACAGTCCATGCTTTTTAAGGTTTTCAAACTGGTGTGCTATGTGAGCCTCGCCGCCGTTATTATGGGGCTTGCGTTTGTTTTCATCCTGGCGCTCAACCAGTCTTGCGGTCAACTCGATTTAGATGGCGTTGAATGTGACACCGCNAACAGCCAGTTGCTGGGGGANATTGGTATGGGGATCCTTTGGGCGACAGTTTATACGCTGGCGCTCCCCATACTGGCCTTGGCTGGTGCTTATTTCGGCATTGAATGGATGGTGCAAATGGAACGGAGAAGTGCCGACTCGAAAAAGTCATGATCGCATTCGTACGACTGTGATCCAGCATGTGCCGTTGACATAGGTTTCCAAATTGATGAAATGCGCCATGGTCGCCAGCGCCAAGACGGACCAGCATAGGCGCCGGTGTTGAGCAGGCCGGTGGTTCTTCATGCGCGCGTGACTCATGAAAATGGAATTCGTGGCATGCTCCATCCAAAGCCTCGACTGTGATGCATTGTCATTGTCGATATCTGGGAGTAGCGTCCAGTGTCCATTCGCTCAGGCGAACTCGCAAACGAGATAACCGCTGAGTTTGATGCTGTTGTCGTTGGGGCGGGCTTTGCCGGTCTTTACATGCTTCACCGCCTGCGCGGCGATGGATACAGCGTGAAGGTCCTGGAGGCTGCCGCGGACGTTGGCGGCACCTGGTATTTCAACCGCTATCCCGGCGCGCGCTGCGACATCGAGAGCATGAGTTACTCCTACTCATTCTCCGAAGAACTCCAGCAGGAATGGGGGTGGACCGAGCGCTACGCCGCCCAGCCCGAAATTCTGAGTTATATCAATCATGTCGCCGACCGGTTCGCGTTACGCCCGGACATCCAATTCGAAACGCGCGTGACACAAGCTCTGTTCGACGACGCCACGCAGAGATGGTTGATCGTAACGGACCGCGGCGACGTGTTTGCCGCAAAGGTCTGCGTCTTAGCGACCGGCTGTCTGTCCGTTCCCCAACAACCCGACATCAAGGGCTTGGATAGCTTCGATGGCCGCTGGTATCACACTGGCTTCTGGCCGCACGAGGGCGTGGACTTCAGCGGTCAGCGTGTCGGCGTCATCGGAACGGGATCTTCGGGCATTCAAGCTATTCCGATCATTGCCGAGCAAGCCGCACATCTGACTGTTTTCCAACGCACCGCCAACTACTCTGTTCCCGCTTGGAACAGCCCATTGGATCCCAACGCCGTTGCACAGTGGAAAGCGCGCTATCCCGAAATCAGGGAACGCGCCCGCAATGGCCTGGCCGGTGTTGGATTCGATGGGCGTGTGTGCGCCACCTTGGAAATTGCGCCCGAGGAGCAGCAACACGAGTTGGAGCGTCGTTGGAAGCACGGCGGACTGGTGATGTGGGAAACGTTCACGGACGTGTTGTCGAATGAAGAAGCCAATGCGGTCACCGCTGATTTCGTGCGTCAAAAAATCCGCGCGCAGATCGATGATCCCGAAATTGCCGATCTGTTGTGTCCAATGGGATTTCCATACGGCACCAAGCGGATTTGCACCGACACGAACTATTACAGGACATTCAACCGCGACAATGTTGCGCTGGTGGACATCGCCAGCGCGCCCATCGATGAGATCACGCCAACTGGTTTGCGAACGGGAGGGCAGAGCTACGAGCTCGATGCGCTGGTGTTCGCGACCGGATTCGATGCGATGACCGGCCCCATCCTCGATATCGATATTCGCGGCAGGGACGGCCTCTCTTTGAGTGACAAGTGGTCGGCGGGTCCGCGCACCTATCTGGGGCTCATGGTGGCTGGCTTTCCGAACCTGTTTGCGATTGCCGGCCCCGGCAGCCCGTCGGTGTTGAGCAACATGGTCGTATCCATCGAGCAGCACGTTGACTGGATAGCGGATTGTTTGGAACACATGAGGCAAGAAGGCCTGGATTGCATCGAACCGGCGAAAGAAGCCGAAGACGGCTGGGTCGATCACGCCAATGAACTTGCATCGGCGACTTTGTTCCCGCAGGCCAATTCCTGGTATATGGGCGCCAACATCCCCGGCAAACCCCGGGTGTTCATGCCGTATCTAGGTGGCGTCGGGTCGTACCGGAAAATCTGTGACGAAGTCGCAAGCAATGCATACGATGGGTTCGTGATGATTGAATCTTCATCGCACAAGAAATCAGTAAGCCTTTGAAATACAGATTTATTACGAAAAAGCGACGCGCAGCTGACGAGAAGGATTGTTGGTGAAAACCATTCACACCGAACTTGGCGTCGGCGCGCCTGCGGCCATCACTTGGGGCGTCATAACTGATCTTGAGGGCTGGGCGCGCTGGAATCCGGTCATGCGCGGGGAGGGCCGGTTCGAGCTCGGCGCGCGTCCCCACATCACGATCGCGCCGCCTGGCGCAAAACCAATTTTGNTCCAGCCCGAGATCGTCAAACTCGATGAAGGCAAGGAGGTGNGNTGGTTGCGGCGCATGGCCGTTCCGGGTCTGCTCGACGGCGAACATGGCATTCGCGTCGTCGCCGAGGATACCGGCCGTTGCCGGCTGGAGCATTTCGAAGTGTTTCGCGGACTGCTGGCCAATTTCTTCATTGGCCGCAACGCCAAGGCGATCGAGACCGGGTTTCAGGCAATGAACCGGTCGCTGAAACGCGAGGCCGAGCGCGTGGCGCGCGAGCGCGCCTGACGCCCGAAATGTTCTTCCCATTTGCAAAGATTGTTTGGTTCCTGATCCAGCCTTCGAGCGCGTTGATCCTGGCGCTTCTGGTTGGCGTCGTGCTGACTTGGACGCGGTTTGCGCGGGCNGGGCGCGTCATCACNCTCTTGGCGGCGCTGATGTTGCTGATTGCCGGACTCTCGCCGCTTGGCAATTGGCTCATNCTGCCGCTCGAGGAGNGGTTTGCGCGCGCCACCTTGTCGCCCGGCGCGCCGCCCACNGGNNTCATCGTNCTNGGTGGCGCCCAGGACACGCTGGTNTCGCAGGCGCGCGGTCTCATCGCCCTCAANGAAGCCGGCGAGCGTTTGGTCGAGGCAGCGGCATTGGCGCGGACATATCCGAATGCAAAAATTGTCTTCAGCGGTGGCTCGGGACGTTTGATCTATGAGGGCGAAACCGAGGCCAAGGCCGCCGAGGCGCTGTTCCGGGGCCTGGGTATCGACAAGCGGCGGCTGCAATTTGAAGACCGGGCGCGCGACACTTACGAGAACGCGCAGTTTACGAAAAATCTCGTGAAACCAAGCGCCGGTGAACGGTGGCTGCTCATCACCTCCGCTGCCCACATGCCCCGTGCAATGGGATGTTTTCGCAAAGCCGGCTTTGATGTCCTGCCATGGCCCGTCGATTACCGCACACGCGGCGCGATTGACGCCACGCGGTTTTTCGGCAAACCGTCGGAGGGGTTGAGGCGGGTCGATGCGGCAGCCCGCGAATGGGCCGGGCTCGCGGTATATTATTTGACTGGACGCTCAAGCGACTTATATCCAAGACCGTAGGTTCAGTATTCTCAAAATTAAGACAGGAGTGCATCGATGCCGCAAAAAATCACCAAGGGCTACAAACATTTGGTGGAAGAGGCGCGGGCGCGGATCAACGAGCTCAGCGTCGAAGAGGTAAAGGCGCTTCACGGCCGCGATGATGTTGTGATTGTCGATCTGCGCGATGTCCGCGAACTCGAGCGCGAAGGCAGGCTGCCGGACATATTCCATTGTACCCGGGGCATGCTGGAGTTTTGGGTCGACCCGGAAAGCCCGTACCACAAGGATATTTTTGCTCAGGACAAGCACTTCATTTTTTACTGTGCAAGCGGCATGCGCTCGGTCCTGGCCGCCGACGTGGCCCAGACAATGGGGCTCCAGCCGGTCTCCCACATGAAGGGGGGATTTAAGGCTTGGTCCAAGGCCGGCGCCCCGGTCGAAAAGCACGAGACGCCCAGCGATTAGGCGGGACTTGGAATTTTAGCGCCGGCTTGAATTGAATGCTGGCCGGGGGTGGGCGCTGCAGCCTCACTCGGAGGAAACACCGCTTGGAGCTGGTTGAGGTTTGCGTTTGGGCGCAGTCTCCAACAGGTGGCTGGAGGCAGCGAGCACCTCGCTGGCGTGGCGATAACCGATCTCAACCGCCTGATCGAACGCCTGCCAATCCCGAATATCGATTTCACCCAATGGGGGCTCGAGCAGCAAATTTGCGGCGCGCGCCTGTTCGTCGTTTTGCAGCTGACCCGTGAGCGTGCCCGAGCGCATCAGGATCGAGACGATGGGCGGCCGGCGCAGTTGCGCAAAAAAGGCGTTCTGCGGCTCGACTGACAACATGTCGGGCGTCATCGAACGATCGCGCGCCACATCCACCGCCATAATCGGACCTTGATGGATGGATCGCATCACGTCGACGGGCAGATTATTTATAACAGCGCCATCCACCAGCACGCTGTTCTCGCCGACGATGGGCGGCAAGATACCAGGTAGGGCGATCGTGGCGCGAAGCGCACGCGCCAAGTTTCCCGTGGCGTGCACGTAGATGTCGGCGGATGTGAGGTCGGACGAGACGCAAAAAAATGGCCGCCAGAGATCGGGAATTTCGACCCCGCCGAAATTCTCCTCCAACAGACGCTCGACCTTGCGTCCCTTGACCAAGCCGATGAGCGGAAGGGTGACGTCGGAGAGCGGGTTGGTTCGCACAAAGGCCTCGTGGACACGCTCGGTGATTTCGTCGACACCCCATTCGAGCGCGTAACCGGCTGCCAGAATGCCGCCCATACTCGTCCCGCCGATGGCGTCGATCGCAACACCGGCCTCATCCAGCGCCCTCAGGACGCCGATCTGCGAAAACGCGCGCGCACCGCCCCCCGAGAGCACCAGCCCAATACTGCTGCCCGTTATCATGCGGCCAATGCGGTCCCAATCGGCCGGCTTGTCGCGGCGCAAGTGAAAATGCCTGTTGACCGGCAAATGCTCGAGCCAGCGTATTGAGGAAATGGGCCGCGCGCCCGTCGCCTCATGCAAAATGATCAGGTCGAGCAGCTGGTGTGCGGCGCGCTGGGCAAGCAGATCTTCAGGCAGAGCCGCTTCGATGCGCTCGGCATCGGCAAGGACGAAAATGCGGTCCGACTGGCGGGCGCAAAACCGGTTCCAAGCATCATTCTCCAAGCTGCCGCAAAAGAATATTTGGTCGTACTCGGTCTCCAAGGCGTGGAACCATTCGCTGGTTTGCTTGGCGGCCTCGGGACCGACAAGCTTGATGCGATGACCTTGGGCAGAGAGGCGAGAGCCCAGTTCTTTGGCGATTTCATTGGTATCGATGCGTGTGTTGGCGGGCAGAAAGGCGATGAATTTTGGATCGAGCGCCGGTTGCTCGCCGGTCGAAACCTGGCGTAAGCGATGGACGAGCAGGTGGTTGAGCCCCTCAAGCAGAGTCGGTTTGCCTTTGATCAGCCGGTCGAATTTTTCTTTCGAAAGCCGCAACAGTTCGCTGTCGCGAATTGCAATCACCGTAGCCGAGCGCGGCTCGCCCGAAATCACAGCCATCTCACCGGCAGTCTCGCCCGACCTGATCAGCGCCAATAGACGCAGATGGCCCGAAGGCTGAGGCATATAAACGCCGAGCGAGCCCGACCGCAGGATGAAAAGGTCATCGCCGTCTTCGCCTTGCTCGAACAGCGTGTGGCCGGCGGGAATTGCGAGCCACTCGGACTCGCGCTCTATCGCCGCCCGCCCTCTGGCGCCAAGGGCATCAAGTAGATTTGTCGGGTTCTTGACAGACTCAGACATACTCACACGGATCCGCCCTGGGCTCGCGCCGCGAAGCGGCCGCCCGCAGGCCAGACTTTAGCGATCATGCCAGCCCCGACAAGGGCTTTGCCGGGCACGCCGGGTTTGCCAAGGGCTCAAGATCCGCCCAGTTTGCGAGTTGACGCAGCCCGCTCACTTTGGAAACAGTGACCCTGGCAACGACGTCAACATCGCGGGGGGTGCAAATGGCTATCCTATCATCCAGGCTTTCGACCTCATCGAAGGAGTTCAAGGCCAACGCGTCTCATATGCGTACTCTGGCGCAAGACCTGAACGCCAAGCGCGACACTGTGGCAGAGGGTGGCTCGGAGCGGGCCCGCGAACGCCACGTCTCCCGGGGCAAGTTTTTGCCGCGCGAGCGTGTCATGCGGCTTATCGACCCGGGCTCGCCCTTCGTGGAGTTTTCTCAACTTGCCGCCTGGGACATGTACGACAACGAGATCCCGGGCGCCGGGCTGATCACGGGCATGGGCCGGATCGCGGGCCGCGAATGCGTCGTCGTCTGCAACGACGCCACCATCAAGGGCGGCACCTATTGCGCCATGGGGGTCAAGAAACACCTGCGCGCCCAGGAGATCGCAGAGAAAAACCACATGCCGTGCGTCTACCTCGTGGATTCCGGCGGGGCCAATCTTCCCCACCACACGGAAGTGTTCCCGGACCGGGATCATTTCGGCCGCGTTTTCTTCAATCAAGCGCGCATGTCAGCCAAGGGCATTGCGCAAATCGCCGTGGTCATGGGCTCGTGCACGGCAGGAGGCGCCTATGTGCCCGCCATGTCAGACGAGGCCATTATCGTCAAAGGGCAGGGCACAATCTTTTTGGGCGGTCCGCCGCTGGTCAAGGCCGCCACCGGCGAGACGATTTCGGCCNAGGAGCTTGGGGGCGCGGAAGTGCATACGCGCAAATCAGGTGTGGCCGATCACTTGGCCGCCGACGACGCCCACGCTCTNGAGATCGCGCGCGGCATTATCGCCGATCTCAACACCGTAAAGCGCATTGATATTCCCATCGCCGAGGCAAGGCCGCCCGCCCTCGACGAGGCCGAGCTTGACGGCGTCGTGCCGCAATCCCTCGCCACCCAATACGACGTACGCGAGGTGATCGCGCGGCTCGTGGATGCCTCGGAGTTCGATGAGTTCAAGGCGCTTTACGGCGAGACGCTGGTTACGGGTTTCGCCCATATCGAAGGCATTCCGGTCGGCATTATCGCCAACAACGGCATTCTCTATTCGGAATCGGCGCTGAAGGGCGCGCATTTCATCGAACTTTGCTGCCAGCGGCGGATCCCGTTGTTGTTTCTGCAGAATATCGCGGGATTTATGGTGGGCAAACAGGCGGAGGCGGGCGGCATCGCGCGTGACGGTGCGAAGATGGTGACCGCCGTCGCCTGCGCCGAAGTGCCGAAGGTTACGCTGATCATCGGCGGATCGTACGGGGCAGGAAATTACGCCATGTGCGGACGCGCCTATGCACCCAGGTTTCTTTATACTTGGCCCAACGCGCGGATTTCGGTGATGGGCGGCGAGCAAGCCGCAAGCGTTCTGGCAACCGTCAAACGCGACAACATCGAAGCCAAGGGCAAGACATGGTCGGCCAAAGCTGAAACGGCCTTCAAGAAGCCGATCCGCAAGCAGTTCGAGGCCGAGGGGCACCCCTATTACGCCTCCGCGCGATTGTGGGACGACGGCATCATAACGCCGGCAGAGACCAGGCGCGTGCTGGCGCTTTCGTTTTCGGCGGCGCTGAACGCCCCGATCCCCGAAACCAAATTCGGTGTCTTCAGGATGTGAAGCAGCCTTGCCTTTGGGTCACTCGAAATAGAACGGAATTGAGAACGAAAGCTGACGCAGGCTCATTCCGGCGGGCGGTCTGGGGAAGGGCGAGGCGCGCCGGACGGCCGCAAGCGCGGCTGAGTCCAAGGACTTGTCGCCGCTCGAGCGAAGAAGTTTTACGTAACGCACGCCGCCCGAACGCGAGAGGCCAAATCTGACCACGGCCGTGCCGCGTCCGCGTACGCTTCGGGGCCTTCGGCTGGCCAGCCGCGCGCGCACAAGGCCTGAGTAATTGTTGGCCGCGCCGCGGCTCGCCGAGACGGCGCCCGGCGAAGATTTTTTGCCCGATTTCGCCCGCGACTGCGCGCCCCCCTTGCGGCTCGATTTGGNGGGGGGTTGTGAGGACGTGCGCTGCTGTGACTGTTGGGACTTTGGCGTGGCGACAGGCTTGCTGCCGGCGGGTTTCGCATCGGATTTGCGTTCATTTTTCTGCTGCTCTTGGCGCATGGGCGAGGGCGCGGATTCCTGCCGTGCGCCCTCCGTCTCGTTCACCTCGGTATCGGTCGCATCTGCCGCCGCGTTTGCGTTTTGCTCGGCCGCGTCAACGATCTGCGTTTCGACCAAGTTGAGGCTTATGGCGGCGGTTTCGTGCATCCCTGCGCCCGGCGCACGCGCTTGGGCAATCAGAGCAAGCAAGACAAGGCCATGCAGAAGCAACGCGATCGAGAAACTCGACCAGTCCTGCAGGTGGTTCGGGCGCTCCGTGGTCATGGCGCCGCCCGTCGCGTGATTGCGATCAACCGAACAGAGGTGATCTTGGCATCCGAAAGTTGGCGCAGCAGGGGCAGGATATCGCGCGCCTTAACCCGCGCGTCCGCCTTGATTTGAACTTCGCTGTCGGGGTCGCGAGAGAGCATGCTCACAAGGCCCTCGACCGCTTGTTCGGCGCCGACCGGTTTGTTTCCCAGCGCAAGTGCGCCGTCGCGGCTCATGTAGAGAGTCTGGCTTTCGAAATCGAGCGTGCCGCCGGTCTCCGCCAGCGGAGGTTCTATATCCAGCGTGTCGGCCGCGCGAAAGGTGCCCGCGATAATGAAAAAGGCGAGAAGCAGGAAAACCACGTTGATAAGTGGAATCAAGCGATCCTGGCGCTCCTGCTGTCTGGAATTACCCGGCAGCAGATCATGCTCCCCGCCGAGATCCCACTCTGCAGAGTCCCAGGTCATGGCGCGGGAGTATCCTCTTTAGGCATCGCGATCCGAACCGCAAAGCCGGGCGCCTTGCTCAGCGAGGTAAGCGCATCGATCAGCAATTGCAGGTCGACATCGCCATCGGGCTCGAGGCTGAGCACAGGCAACTGGTCGGATGATGACGCCCGGCGTGCCACTGCGCCCTTGCGGCGCACGGCCTCGATCAAGTCGCCGACGCCATCCAGCGTTTCTCCATCGAGCTCCATGACGCCACCGGCATGGATTTGCAGCCGGCTGTCGGCCGCTGCTCCGCCATCGGGCGATGTATCTGCCGGCGCGCTTTGGCTGATTTCACCCAGACTTGCATCGACCGGCGCCAATCGCGTGAATTGGGTCACAAGCATGAAGAAAATCAACAATATGAAGGTGACGTCTATCAGCGGCGCAAGCGAAAGCGCCATGCGGCGGGGACGCCCCGGCAGTTCAAACGCGCTGTCGCCAATCACGCCGTCCCCCTCAGGCCCGCGCCTGCAGGCTCGCAAAAAACCGGCCCAACGCGGTTGACGCCTGCTGGCGTAACCGCTCGATCCGGTTTTCCGACAGATTGAAGGCGACGATCGCCGGGATCGCGACCGCCAGACCGAAGGCCGTGGTCAGCAGCGCCTCCCAGATGCCGCCCGCCAGAACCGAAGGGTCTGCCTGAGCGCCCGACGTCTGCAGCGCCTGAAACGCCGTAATCATGCCNAANATCGTTCCCAGCAGGCCAAGCAGGGGAGCAATCAGGCCGATGAGTTCGAGCATCCGNTTGTGATGGGAAAGCCGCGCCATCCATTCGCTTGCCACCGCGCGCACATTGGCTTCGATCTTAACGCGCGTCTCGCCCGCACGCGCGAGTTCGACACCGGTGCGCAACATCTCTGAAATGGGATGACCGTCTTTGCCCAATGTCTCGAACGCGCCGTCTGGACCCGATGCTTCGAAGCGTTCGAGCGCATCTTCAAAGACGCCTGTGCGGTCCAACCTGGCATTCCAGAAGGTCAGCGCCTTTCCGATGATCAAGGTGAGCGAATAGACCGAAAGCAGGAGCAGGATGACCCCGACGGGCCCCACATAGGCATAGAAACCCGACAGCCCGCTCAAAAAACCGTTTGAACTCATAACAATTGCATTCCCACGCTGTCGCCGAGAGGCGCACACTATAACGCGCATAACAGGATCACGCGCTGCAAAGCTTGGNGCTGCTCCATTGCAACAGGCAACAACCTATCCAACCGCGTGGNATAGGAAAATCCTACCCATCCACACGTGCCTCATANAATCATTGTTGCGAATAATTCGCAAAAACAATTTCTCNATCCAAANAAATTGGCTTTGCCGATAAAATCAATTATTTCAGGAATTTAACATGTGTTTGTTGAATCGGCTTGGAAGCTTTCTGACCGTTGCAAGTGCCGCCTTGGCCATAATGGCCGGGACAGCGGTTTTGCCCAATCAGGCACTGGCCCAGTTTCAGGTGCAATCACCTGAAATCGACAAGGGCGAGGTCGAGATCGATTATCAAGGCGGCTATTTCAGCGGTCTGCCGGAAAGACCAAACGAGGCCACGCGCCACGGCCACGAACCCCAATTGGTCTACGGCATCACGGATTTGTGGTCACTGGGCGTGGAAGCGGTATTGGCAAAGGATCGCGCCGAGGAGGCGGGTTTCGACGCCCTAAAGCTCAGCGAAATTGAAATCCAAAGCATGATCGAGTTGGCGCCGCTGGAGGGCGATGGAGTTGGGCTTGCGGTCTATGCGACCTACGGCGAGAGCCTCGTCGATGGCCAGGACGAGAGCGAGCTTGCATTTGGTCCCTTGATAAAGGCGGCGAGGGGACCGCGCCCGATTGCGGCCAATGGTCCACCTTGACGGATTGGACCATTCAGCTACGTTTGACGCATGTATCGGTGTGCATAACGGCGTTAAATGAACAAGACTGCCAAAATCATCGCGTTGCTTGTCCTGGCCGCGTTCCTGCCGAGTTCGGTGTTGAACGCCGCTCCGGTCGTCTGGTGCGTGGCCGGCGACGGTCATGCCGGGCTCGAAATCAAGATCAATAAGCAGGCGCACACGCACGTTCATCCAAGCGATGCGCATCATGGGCATTCAATTGGATCTGCATCGACCCACAAAAACGATCATTCTCACGCCTGTTTGGATTACCAACTGATTTCATCGATTGGACAAACCAAGTCCAATGATATCGATGCCAAGGCATTCGGCGATAAAATCTGCTGGGGCGTGGAGACCAAGATCGACCACCGCAATTTGTTGCGATTTGCAGCCAAACCGGCACGCGCACCGCCCGATCAGCTCCTTGCTTCCCCACGACTCATCTCGATTCGCACGATGATGTTGCGCCTTTAGGGCGCGCAATCCATCATTGAACGTCGCGTCCCGCCAGTTGGCAGCGCACGCGCGTATTGTTTTTTCACAGTTTGCGTATTGTCACTCAATTGAGGATGAGTAAATGGCCGAGGCCCGTGGCTGGCCACACGTCCTGATCGTATTCGTGCTGGGTATGACCCTTCCGGCCTGCCGCTCGTTGGCGCCGGATGGACAATCCATGCCGGCCGCGACGCATATCTACTCCGAGGAAACGACGGCCGGCGTGGCAGTTGGCTCTGCGCCCTACGAGGCGGAGCTCACCATGCGCGAGGCCGTTCGCCGCGCCATCCGTTATAGCCCGGCGCTCGGGGCGGCGACGGCGGAACTCGACGCCAAGGACGCCGAAGCGCTGCAAGCAGGCGCCAGACGCAACCCGCAATTGGAGAGCGAAATCGAGAATTTCGGCGGTACTGGCGATCTGCAAGGTTTCAAAAGCGCCGAGACCACCATCGGTTTGGCTCAAGTCATCGAACTTGGTGGCAAGCGGTTGAAGCGCCTGGAAGTTGCTCAATTGGATGTGGCCTTGAGCGGCTGGGATTATGAGGCGGCGCGCCTGAAGGTCGCCGCGCAATCGGCTCTGTACTTTATCGACGTGATGGCCAGCCAGGAGCGGCGGACAATCTTTGGAGAGTTCGTCACGCTGAGCACGCGGTTCCGCAGCTCGGTCGCCGATCGGGTCAAGGCCGGCAAGGTAAGCGCTGTCGAATTGCGGCGCGCTGAAGTGGAGCTTGCAAGGGCCAAGGTGCGGCTGGCCGAGGAGCGCGCCGGGCTCGATGCCGCCAGACGCAAGCTGGCGCTGCAATGGGGATCTCAATCGCCCAATTTCGGCAGCGCGGCAGGCTCGCTGAAGGCATCCGACAATCTTCCCGATGGCGAACGTCTGCGGCGTCATCTTGCGCGCCATCCAGATGTGGCCAGATGGGCCGAGGAAATGGCGCGCCGCGAAGCCATTCACCGCCTTGCGCTTGCCCAAGGCGTGCCCGATCTGACCCTTGGCGCCGGCGTGCGCCAATTGGACGAGACCCAGGATACGGCGGTGGTTGCCAAGGTTGGCATCGATCTGCCGATTTTCAATCGCAACCGGGGAAACGCCGAGGCTGCCGAACGGCGCATCGCCAAGGGTGAGTTTCAACGCCAAGCCGCGCGCAATGCGCTGATGGCTCAATTCGTTGAGGCCTTCGGCCAACTCAAGGCTGCGGAAGCAAAATTGCGGTCGTTACGGATCGAAGTGATCCCGGCCGCGACGGCGGCATATGAAGCCACCGACAAGGGTTATCGCGACGGAAAGTTCGATCTCCTGCGCTTGATCGACGCCCAGCGCGCCCTGGTAGAGAGCCGCATCGACATCATCAACACGCGCGCCGCTTTTCATAAAGCCCGCACGCGTGTTGAAGCGCTTATTGGGGGAAGTCTGTACCGCCTATGAAAGAGTATATCGAACGCATCATTAAGGGACTCTCCGCCCGCACTTGGATATTGGGCGGGCTTGCTGCCGGATTGGTAATTCTGGTTGCCGGCCTGTTGGCTTTAACGCGCCAGACAGGCNATACGGCCTCGTCCCAGCCCAGCACCACAGCCCCGGCGCCCATCACNGCCCAGACCCANGCGCAANCCGACCCCNATNACGGCCATGACCATGATGGCGAAGCGGCAGGCAAGGTGGGCGATAACAAGGTTGAGTCGGGCCACGACGACCACGCCCACGAGCACGCNGGGNCGGCTGGNGANCATGCCCCCCATGACCACGCCGAGGTTCAGCAGTCCGGTGTCTGTAAAGACAAAGCCCTCGCCGAGGGNCNCGATGGCCATGGGCACGATGAGCACGCGCACGAACAGGCAATGGCGAGCGCCGTCAACGAAGCCGCCCACGACGCCCATGGACATGGCGGCCATGGTCATGGCGACGAAGAGGAATTCGAGCGCGGACCCAACAATGGGCGCTTGCTGAAAGACGATAACGGACCGCTGTCACTGGAAATCACGATCTTTGAGGCTGGCCGCCCCCCACAATTTCGCATTTACACTTATCTCAACGGAGAGGCGCTCGACCCAAGTAGCGTCGATCTCTCCATTGAGCTCGGCCGTCTGGGCGGCAAAGTCGATCGCTTTGCCTTCAAGCCCGAAGGCGCGTACCTCGTTGGCGACGGCGTTGTCACCGAACCGCATTCCTTCGACGTGAGGGTTCAGGCCAAACACAATGGACAAAGCTACAAATGGTCATATCCCTCCTATGAGGGGCGCACGCAGATCAGCGCCCTTGCCGCGCGCGAAGCCGGCGTGGCGACGGAGTGCACGGGTTGGGCCGTCATAAGCGAGACCATTGATGTTTTGGGACGAATCAAGTTCGCGCCGGGCGCGAAAGTGACGCTTAGGGCACGTTTCCCGGGGCCAATCGTTGAAGTGCTCAAAACTGTCGGAGACAACGTCAAAAAAGGCGAAACGCTGGTGCGCGTTGAAAGCAACGAAAGCATGCAGGCCTATGACATCGTCTCGCCAATCGATGGCGTGGTCCTGGAGCGTTTGACCAATCCAGGCGACCTCGCCACCGACAAGCCCCTGATGGTCGTGGGCGATGTCGGACGTCTTCACGTCGATTTTCACATCTTTGCCAGCGATCAGGAGCGCGTAAGTGCTGGGCAAGAGGTGATGGTAGAGGCGGTCAACGGATCCATGCGCACGAAGACAAAAGTCGCCGCGATTCTCCCCACCAGGGAGGCCGCGACGCAAACCATCATCGCGCGCGCGCCGCTGCCCAACCCAGACGGCAAATGGGTTCCCGGCATGACCGCAAAGGGCTCCATCGTGGTTGCGCAGGAGAAAGTGCCGCTTGCCGTCAAAACAAAAGCCTTACAGCGCTTCCGCGATTTCACGGTTGTCTTCGCCAAGGTCGGCGACACTTATGAAGTCCGCATGCTGGAGCTCGGCCGCCGCACGCCGGAGTGGACTGAGGTGCTGGGAGGCGTCGCTCTAGGGCAGGAATACGTCGTCGAGAACAGCTTTCTCATCAAGGCGGACATCGAAAAGTCCGGCGCTGCGCATGACCACTAAGGGACACAGTCATGCTTGAGCGGATCATTCTGTTTTCAATCCGTCAGCGCTGGATGGTTCTGGCGGTGGTTCTTGGGCTGGCTGCTCTGGGANTNTCCAGCTTTCAGCGTCTCCCCATTGACGCCGTGCCCGACATCACCAACGTCCAGGTGCAGATCAACTCCGAAGCGCCCGGCTACTCGCCCATCGAGGCCGAGCAGCGCATTACCTTTCCGATCGAAACGGCTATTTCGGGCCTGCCGGGCCTCGATTACACGAGATCGCTTTCGCGCTACGGCCTTTCGCAGGTCACGGTCGTTTTCAAGGACGGCACGGACATTTATTTCGCCCGCCAACTCGTGTCCGAACGGCTNCAGACCGTGCGTGGTCAGCTGCCGCCCGGCATAGACCCGGAAATGGGGCCGATCGCCACCGGTTTGGGTGAAATCTTCATGTACACGGTCGAGACCGAACCCGGCGCCCTAAAGCCCGATGGGGAGCCTTGGACGCCGACGGATATGCGTGTGCTGCATGACTGGGTCGTTAAACCCCAACTGGTGACGATTCCAGGCGTGACCGAGGTCAACACCATCGGCGGGTATGAAAAACAGTTCCACGTGCACCCGTGGCCGGATCGTCTGGCGGCCTACGATCTTGGACTGAGTGATGTCATCGCCGCGCTTGAGCGCAACAACGCCAATGTCGGCGCTGGCTATATCGAGCGCTCCGGCGAGCAATATCTGGTGCGCGTCCCCGGCCAAGCCAAGAGTCTTGACGACCTGGCGAACATCATCGTGACCCAGCGCCACGGCGTCTCGATCCGCATCAAGGATATCGCCCGTGTCGGCCTCGGCAAGGAATTGCGCAGCGGAGCCGCAACGGAAAATGGCCGTGAAGTGGTTCTGGGCACCGTCTTCATGCTGGTTGGCGGCAACAGTCGCACGGTGTCGACCGCTGTCGCCGGGCACATCGATGCGATAAATCGCTCGCTGCCGGAGGGCGTGGTCATGCGCACCGTTTACGACCGCACAATCCTGGTCGAGAAGACGATTGCGACCGTGGCCACCAACCTGCTCGAAGGCGCGCTTTTGGTGATTGCCGTTCTTTTGCTGTTGCTCGGCAATGTTCGCGCCGCCCTTGTCACCGCGGCGATCATTCCGCTCGCCATGCTGATGACGGTCACGGGCATGGTGCAAAACAAGGTTTCGGGTAATCTCATGAGCCTCGGCGCGCTGGACTTCGGGCTCATTGTCGATGGCGCAGTCATCATCGTCGAAAACTGCCTTCGTCGCTTCGGCGAGGAGCAAAAGCGCCTCAAACGTCTTCTCACCCGCGATGAGCGCTTCGACCTGGCAGCCGTCGCGACGGGCGAGGTGATCCGGCCAAGCCTGTTCGGGGTGCTGATCATCACCGTGGTCTACATTCCGATTTTCGCGCTGACCGGTGTCGAGGGGAAAATGTTCCACCCGATGGCCTTCACCGTGGTTATGGCGCTTTTGAGTGCGCTCGTGCTTTCTCTGACATTCGTGCCGGCGGCGGTTGCGACGTTCGTGACCGGGTCCGTCGCGGAGACTGAAAACCGCGTTATCTCGAAGGCCAAGGAGATCTATGGGCCGCTGCTCGCTCGCGCGTTGGATATGCGATACGCAGTGGTGGCGGGCGCGTGCGTGATTATCGCTTTGACCGCCCTGATGGCAACGCGCCTTGGCGCCGAATTCATTCCACAGCTCGATGAGGGTGACATCGCGATGCACGCCCTGCGCATTCCAGGCACAAGTCTTAGCCAGGCGATAGACATGCAAACAGCCCTGGAAGATCGCATCCGCAAGTTTCCCGAGGTCGAGAGAGTCTTCACCAAGATCGGCACTGCCGACATCGCCACCGATCCCATGCCGCCCAGCGTCGCCGACACCTTTATCATCATGAAAGAACGCGGCGAATGGCCGGATTCTCGCAAGCCAAAAGCGCAGCTTGTTGCCGAAATTGAAACCGCAATGCTCGCCATACCCGGCAACAAATACGAATTTTTGCAGCCGATCGAAATGCGCTTTAACGAACTCATCGCGGGCGTACGCAGCGACCTTGCGGTCAAGGTTTTCGGCGACGATCTCGATACGCTTTTGGAAGCGGGCGAGGCAATTGAAACGGTGCTGAGGGGAGTGCCGGGTGCGTCCGATGTGGGCGTCGAACAGGTCACCGGCCTGCCGGTGCTCTCGATCGCTCCCAACCGGGAAGCGCTGGCGCGCTACGGTCTTTCGGTCAGCGATATGCAGGACGTTGTTGCAGCATCCATCGGCGGGCGCGTGGCGGGTCAAATCTACGAAGGCGACCGCCGGTTCGATGTCGTGGTGCGCATGCCCGAGGAGCTGCGCGACAATGTCGATGCAATACGGCGCTTGCCGATACCGCTGCCCCAACACGTGCGGGCGGGCGACGAGGATGGTCTGGCCTTTGTGCCTCTCTCTGAAGTGGCCAATGTCGATATCTCGCTGGCCCCCAACCAAATCAGCCGTGAAAACGGCAAACGGCGCATTGTCGTCACGGCCAATGTGCGCGAACGCGACCTGGGCACATTCGTCGAGGACGTTCAGCGGGTCGTAACCAAGGAAGTTGAGATCCCGCCTGGTTATTGGATCGAGTATGGCGGGACCTTCGAGAACTTGATCTCCGCGAGCAATCGCCTGCAGGTGGTGGTTCCCCTGGCGCTCGCACTGATTTTTGCTCTGCTCTTTGCGCTGTTCGGCTCGGTCAAGGACTCGCTCTTGGTGTTCACCGGCATCCCGCTGGCGCTGACCGGCGGCGTTGTTGCCCTGTTGCTGCGCGGCTTGCCGTTTTCAATTTCC
>JGI24023J19991_10001618_pt1 | contig 17077 bp, 25 predicted proteins | sample Cruoilmetagenom1_FD_19991 | JGI IMG/M metagenome (IMG submission 19991) | reverse complement strand
GCTTTGATGTTCCTTGTAATGATAATTATACCATTGTTGGTACTAATCCGACCTATTTAATTGAAAAAATACATATAAAAACTGTAAATGATATTGACCAACCACCTATTGAACAGGATATCGAATTATCAACTGAATTTAAAGCGGTTGGTGACGAAGTATTGGTAAATATAGATAGAATTTATTTTGATTTTGATAAATGGAATATCCGTTTAGATGCTTCTGAAGAATTAGATAAAGTTATTGGTGTAATGAACCAATATCCTGAAATGAAAATATTTGCAAGTTCACATACTGATTCTAGAGGATCGGCGTCATATAATATGAAGTTATCTGAAAAAAGAGCGAATGCTACTGTTGAGTATATTTTATCAAAAGGCATTGATGCAAGTAGAATTACAAGTCAAGGTTTTGGAGAGTCTGAATTAGTAAATGAATGTGTTGATGGTAAAAGATGTAGTGAAGCTGATCATCAGCTCAACAGACGTACTCAGTTTAAGGTAGTTAAACCTGAATCGGAAGCAGCGGTTATAGAAGATTAAAAAAATATAAACCACTTCAAGTGAAGTGGTTTTTTCTTACCAAATTTTTCAATTTTGTATTATCTAAAGTTACCAATAAATTGACAAATTAATTTTATATCATCATTTTGTTGCAATATGATACCTTATCAAAATCTCTAATATTCATTGAAATTATTGGCGTATCGGGAAATATTAATTTCAATTCTGTGACAATACATTTAGAAAGGTTACTTTTCTGAATAGCAGTTCTACCTTCCATTATATTACCAAAAATATGTATAAAATCACTTTTGGTATTCCCTATGTTGTAATATTTAAAGGGATTAATCCTAACTTTAATATCGCCTTTATCAAAAAGACCGGTTGATTCTGCAGCATCATAAACTGTTTGCATGATGTTTTCAGGAGGATTATTTAATACTATTTTTTCTGAACAATCTATTATAAAGTGTGGCATATATTTTATCAGTTATTAATGTGAGTCGAAAGAAAAGACACAGGTCTTCGATTTTACTAATTCTATATAGTCTTATTATGAGTTTATTTAATTAAAATGTATTTTCATACCTTCATGTGTAGGTTTAAAGCCAAGATTTTCATAAAATCTAATGGCATCAGGCCGTTTTTTATCTGTAGTTAGCTGCAAGACATGAGCTTTTTTTTCTTTAACTCTTCTTATAATCCATTCAAACATAATCTTACCGAGACCCTTGCCTCGTTGATCCTTTCGAATACGAACAGCCTCAACTTGGACTCTAACGCCTCCTCGATATGTTAAATATTGAATAAAAGTTAATTGAAAAGTCCCAATTATATTGAAAGCACTATTTTCAATCACCATTAATTCTTGGTTTTCATCACGATTAATATTTTCAAACGCCGAATAGTATTCACCGGGTAATGGTGTTTGAAAATTCTCTCTTTTTCTTCCAAGTTCATCATTAGCAATCATAGCAACAATTGCTTGAACATCTTTTTTAGTCGCTTTTCTAAATATCATAATATTTTTTATCTTTTTTAGTTGTTGTTTTGAGTAGGCTTTAATTTATCAATCAATAGGGAGAATAATACTAATACAAAGGCTAATCCAAATCCTAAAACACCAATATTAATATCCAACAGTGTTTTTTCACTTCCATCTAAATATTGCATAGAACCTCCGTAATATTTTTGTAAAATAAATGCTACTAAAAAGCCACCTGTAATTAATAAACTCAATACTGAACTTATCAATGTTTCTTTTTTTATCCAAACTAACCATAAGCATAAAAGCCCAATACTTGAGTTTGTAATTAGTTGCCAAACTTCATGAATGCGTACATGAGGTGTCCAATCTGGATTAAAAACATGTGTGCTATTAATTTCTAAAACAGGAACTGCAATAGCATAAAGAATGATGCTAAAAGTTATAGTTGGTTTTTTCATATATTTAATTTTTTGATAGTTTTAATTTATCACTAAAAAAGGTTTATAACATCTCGTATGATTAATGTGGATTAAAAAGCGATTACTTTTCGGTTAAGCATCCTAAACCTGCATTAAATATAGCCATTTTTGTATGGAGTTTTTATCCAATCAACCATTAGATCTTTTTACTTGTCATTTTCTTTTTAGCTGAAGTTTCTAGAGCAGCTCCAAGGGCTAAACCTGCACCGGCTCCTAATGATATTCCAATTGCAAGACTGTTTGTCATGATTCCAATACAAAGTCCAATTCCTGCCCCAAAAACTAAACCTAATGTTTTATATCTATTTTTCATACTATATTATTTAGTGTTGTTTTTTTTAAGATTTTTACGCTCTGGATTCCATATTCCAGTTGAAGCTACCTCTTTAACATATTGACTAAAATCTTTGGCTTTTCTACCCAATACTTTTTCAATATCATTTGTTATTTCAGAGTTCTTAGGATTCCCTAAAACTTCAGAGAATAAATAGTCAACCAACCAAATAAAGTCTGCAGGTACACCCTCTTGCTTCATCACATTTGTGTAGGCCGACAGCGAAATTGGTGTGAAAGCAATATTCTTTTCTGTTTCTTTTGAAACCTCTTCGATTGCTTCTTTGAATGTTAGACTTCTAGGCCCTGTTAGTTGATAGGTTTTTCCGTTATGATCGTCATGTAACAATGCTTCTACAGCAACATCTGCAATATCATCAGTATCAACGAAAGGTACTTTTACATCGGCTTGTGGTAAAGCGACAAATCCTTCTAAAATAGGCTCGAGAAAAAAGCTCTCACTAAAATTCTGATTAAACCAACTAGCGCGAACAATGGTATGGTCTATTCCAGAGTGAATTATAACTTGTTCACATAGTTCGGCTTCTCTTTCCCCCTTGCCTGATAAAAGTACTAGCTTTTTAATATTACACTTTTTAGCTTGTTTTGTTAATTCTTCAATAGCATCTAATGCTCCGGGAACTGCTAGGTCGGGCTGAAAAGTAATATATACTTTATCCATACCTTGCATAGCTTTAGCCCAAGTTTGAGGGTTATCCCAATCAAATGGAGGTGATACTGATCGAGAACCAATTCTTACAGTATGACCTAATTCCTTTAATCTGTTTGTTACTTTGCGACCTGTTTTACCAGTTCCGCCAATTACTAAAATGTTTTCTTTATTTTTCATTTTTATTTAATTTATTAAAATTGGTGATGTGTTTATAATTTCGATATTTGAATAAGACTTATGAGTAACAGTAGAAATGAAATAGCAGAAGTTAGGGTTCTGATTAAGTGCAACCGATTCCATTTAACTTCAAAGGTTTTTCGAAGGTTTCTTAATTCTTCATCACTCGCGGAGTTTAAATCGGTTTTATCCAACATCTCATTTAGAGGCACATTTCCGAAAATTGTTATTAATACGACTCCCAAAAAGTAAATTACTGTAGCCAAGATCAATAACCATAATATCGTACTTGATGCACTTTTGAACAAATAAATATTGACTAGATTTAACAGCAAAGGACCGAAGAATACTATAAAAAACATTGGGTTTAGTATTGTTCTGTTCATTTGTTGAAAGGCGCTTAAATAACCTAAATCATCTAAGCGTCCTATTCCTGTGGTTACTGCATTTGACCACGTAAAGCACAATCCAGCAGAAATTCCAGTTAGTAATATTAGGGCGATAAATACTATATTTTCAAGAATGAATACCATGATTTTTTTATTTTGATATAATTTTATAAGGATATACACGAGAGTACCAGTATAATATGGCTATTAGTAGAAATTCAAAAGCTATAATCCAGAATCCTAAGGAGGTAAAAAAGCTATAGTGATTTCCTCCATTTGGAGCTACAAAAAATGGAACAGTTATTAGTGCATCCAGGGTAACGCTGGTTAACAACATTGTCTGACCAACTATAAACCCATGAGTTTTGTTGTCTTTTTTGTAATAGTAAGAACATCCCAGCCAGACCAACGGTATAACAATAAAAAATAGTACAACGTTTGCTTGTTCATCTGCATTCTCTAAAATAGGAACATAGTAAGAAATTGAATAAAAAAGTATAGCGATTATCCAAATGGCTATACCTAATAGAATTGCGCGTTTAATTTTCATGTCATTATAATTTTTAGTTACATGACAAAACTATTGTGAAGACGAATGATTGATTTGTCTTAAAAGGAAAAAGATTTGTTCGAAAAGTAGCTTCGAGTCTGTTTTGATATATGCCAATTGTTTTTTTAAAACTCTTTTTGCGCATTACTTCGTTAAAATTTTGAACCGTAGCTCTGCTATGCTTCAAAATTTTGCCTTGTTCTGCATCAAGAATGGTCTCTAAAAATTCCAATCACATATTTCAAAACAGTCTCTTACTTAATTTGACTAGGACGGTATCCAAACTTTTTATCAAAAGCATTTGAGAACGAACTAAGACTGTCATAACCAACATGCCATGCAGCTTCTTGTACTGTTGCTTCCTCATTTCGAATCATATTATGAGCTAAAGTCAGTCGCTCATTTTGAAGGTATTTAAATACGGGTACACCAAAAAATTGTTTAAAGTCCCTTTTTAATTTAAAAGTGTTTAGACCTATTTCTTTAGAAATCTCATTTAGTGAAGGTGGATTATCCAAATTATTTAATAAAATATCTTTTGCCTGATTCAACTTCTCGCGTTCGGTAGTCTTTATTTTTTCTGTTTTCAAACTAGCTAATTGACCAAAAAAATGAGAAAGCAAAGCAGTTATTTGACTTCGAAAGAACATCATTTTGGTTTTTCCTTCATATTGAATGTTAAATAAGGAGTCTACAATATATTGCATTTCCGGGGTCATAATAAAACTTGGTCCTTCAACATAATGATCTAAAGGATTAACTAATTGGTTGAGCATTTGTCCAAATAATTCTCCTTCTTGATTTGGCATTCGCTCGAGATTTCGTGCAGCAGTAGCAATTACTATGCATTGAAGAGGTTTTGAAGCAGAAACGGTGTGAACGAATTCGACCTGCTCATCTGCATAAAAAGATAAAGCTAAACCCTTAGTATGATCAAATTCTTTTTTTTTACTCTTGTACTTTACTGAAAGATTCACGTTTCCTGAACCATAGAAAGCTACTGCAATAATGGGCTCATCAAAAAAACAAGAATCTATTGTTGGTTCTTCTGCATTCGCTTCCTCTACAAGAACAGTAAAATCATTTATGTCTAATATTGCTCTATTCATTTAAATGATAATTTAGATTTATTCATCCTCTATTTAATGTAAACGTCTTTTGTAAAGTTAATCAATTTGTATAATTATAAATAATGGTATAAAATTTGCATTTTTAATTGTTAAACAAATGTTAAAATAAAACAGACAAGTCTGTATGTTTTAAAATTAATTATATATTTAACCCATGAAAGAACAAAGTGTAAGAGAAAGAATTATTGAAACAGCGTCTAGATTGTTTTACTTTAATGGTTATAATCAGACCGGAATAAACCAAATAATAAAAGAAGCTAGTGTTGCAAAGGCTAGTTTATATCAGCACTTTAGATCTAAGGAAGATATTGCCGTAGTCTATTTACAACGTAGACATACCATGTGGATGGGAAAATTAATTGACTTTGTTTCTAAACATAGATCATCAAAGAAGAAAATAATCGGTTGTTTTGATTATTTAATGGAATGGTTGACTGAAGTAGACTTTAGAGGTTGCGGTTGGCAAAATATCATTGTAGACCTTCCCGATGATCATGATAAAATTAAAGAACAAGCGGTTTATCATAAAAATGAATTGAGAGAATGGATTCATAATATATTAAAGGAAGATAAAGTTTATACCAATAAACGGGCAACGCTTGTTGGAGACGAAATTTTAATATTAATTGAAGGAGCTATTATACTTTCGCAAATACAAAAAAATGACTGGCCAATAAAAAGTGCAAAAAGGGCGAGTGTAAGATTGTTGTCATAGAGGCGACTATTTTTTTAATAAATCAAATACAGACTGGTCTGTATGTTAAATTGAAATAATATGAATAAATTAATTCCTCCTTTTACAAAGGAAACAGCAAAAGCAAAAGTACAAGCAGCAGAAGATGCTTGGAACAGTAAAAACCCGGAAAAAGTGTCAATGGCCTATACTATTGATTCACAATGGAGAAATAGAGATCTAATTTTTAACGGTAGAAAAGCAATTGTCGATTTTTTAACTGACAAATGGGAAAATGAAAAATATTATAAACTAAAAAAGCACTTGTGGTCATACACTGATAATAGAATATCTGTTAGGTTCGAATACGAGTGGTATGACGAAAAAACGAATCAATGGTATAGAACTCACGGAAACGAACATTGGGAATTTGACAAACAAGGTCTCATGCAAATTAGAGATATGAGTGCCAACGACATCAAAATAAATAAATCAGATAGACGAATATGATCAAATGGATCATAGTAAAAGGGGAAAATTGCCAAATCATAGGGAATAATTACCTACCTAACAGCAACAATTCATTAAGACATTTGCAGTATCAAATTAGTAATCAATATATAAACCTGCCTGCCATCGGTCAGGTCTTTAAAAACAAGAAATTATGAGAATAGTAAGCAATAATCAAGTTAGATATTATAAAAATACAATAAGCTATGCTTGGAGAAACAAAAGACGTCATTAATAAGATAATCTTATAAGGTCACATTTAATAAATCAAATTAAAATTAGAAATTATGAACACCCTTAAACCATTGAGCCTAGAAGAGGCAAACACAAATTCACAAGCAATATTTAACAGTGTTAAGAGCAAAATCGGAATGCTGCCAAACTTATACGCGAGTATGGGAGTATCAGACAAATTATTAGGAGGTTTTTTAGCTTTTTCCGAAATACTTAAGAGTGGAGAGTTCACAGCTAAAGAATATGAGGCCATTACCTTGGCAACATCTCAAGCAAACGGATGTGCATATTGTTTATCGGCACATACAGCTATCGGTAAAATGAATGGGTTTACTGAAGAAGAAACACTTGCGTTAAGAAAGAATTCAATTGAAGATTCTAGATTGAAAGCATTAGTAACATTAGTTAGCGAATTGATAAATCTAAAAGGACACCCTACAGAGACAACAGTAGATAATTTCTTTGAAGTAGGTTACAATAAGTCGGCATTTGCAGAAGTAATTGCAATTGTTGCACTTACTACTATTACTAACAATATATATCACAATGGAGGTTTTGAAATCGATTTTCCAAAAGCTCAAAATATTGAAGCATTACAAGAAGCATAAAAACAATAAACATTCTGAGTTCCATGAAAATTAAAACGCTGGAACTCAGAATAAATTTAATAAATAAAAATCTAACACAATGAAAAATTTAGCATTAATTATCAGTCTTTTAGTTTTGAGTACATCAAGTTTATTTGCACAATTACCAGATCCAGGATTTAAAATTGATGATGTAACAGCAATTGTCATTACCGACCCTCAAAATGATTTTTTAAGCCCTAATGGTGTGACTTGGGGAGTTGTAGGCGAAAGCGTAACTGCAAATAAGACAGTTGAAAATTTAGAAACATTGTTTCAATTAGCAGAAGCAAATAGCATTAAAGTATTTATATCTCCTCATTACTATTATGAACATGATCATTCTTGGAAGTTTGAAGGTGCATTAGAAAAATTGATGCACAACATCAATATGTTTGATAGAGGTGATCAGTTGAATAAAGAAGGATTTGAAGGTTCTGGAGCAGACTTCTTGGAACGTTACAAAAAATACATTGAGAAAGACTTTGTTACTGTAGTTGGACCTCATAAAGTGTTTGGACCAGAGCAAAATGACCTAAGTCTTCAATTAAGAAAACAAAAAGTTGACAAAATAATTTTAGCCGGAATGTCCGGTAACTTATGTGTAGAATCTCATATGAGAGAACTATTAGAAGATGGATTTGAGGTTGCGGTTGTAGGAGATGCAACAGCATCTGCCATTGTACCAGGTTATGATGGAAACGCAGCAGCACAAACAAACTTTAGATTTATTTCGAGTCATGTTTATACTACTGAAGAGCTAAAAAAAGAATTTAATAAGTAATTAATAAATAGTATTAAAATGAACTGAGCCATGTAAAACAGTTGATAAATAGTAAAATAAAGATGACGAACACATTTTTACAATTAAAAAAACAATAAAAAATTAAAAANATGAGAACAACAATCAAATCAGTATTAGGATTATTTGTTATTGCAATTTTATCCTTAGGAATCTATTCATTTAAGAGTGCTCCAGTNAATGATAGCACTGAAAAAATTGAACTTAAAACGAATGTAACTTTGTATAAAACTATTAAAGTTAATGGTTTAGATATTTTTTATAGAGAGGCTGGAGATGTGAATAAACCAACCATCTTATTATTACATGGTTATCCTACATCATCTTATATGTTTCGTAATTTAATAACAGACTTGTCGGTACAGTATCATGTATTAGCTCCAGACTATCCAGGTTTTGGTAAAAGTGAACAACCACTTATAAAAGATTTCGACTATACATTCGATAATATGGCAAATATTGTTGAAGGATTTTTGAATGAATTAAAAGTTGAAAAATACAGTATCTATTTAATGGATTATGGCGCGCCGATCGGATTTAGAATTGCGTCTAAATATCCTAAACGNGTTGAATCACTGATCATTCAAAATGGGAATGCCTATGACGAAGGCTTAAAAGACTTTTGGATTCCTATTAAAAAATATTGGAAAAATTATACTCCTGAAAATGGAAAAGCACTTGAAGGTTTTCATTCACCAGCGGGGTTAAAATGGCAATATACACATGGAGTTCAAGATACTTTAAAGATTAGCCCGGATACCTGGAATATAGACTTACAACATCTTACTCGTAAAGAGAATAATGCCATCCAATTAGCAATGTTCTATGACTATAGAACGAATGTTCCATTATATCCTAAATGGCAACAGTATTTTAGAGATAATCAACCACCAACACTTATTGTTTGGGGAAAGAATGACTATATTTTTCCTGCTGAAGGAGCGTATCCATATAAAAGAGATTTGAAAAATTTAGAATTTCATTTGTTAGATACAGGACATTTTGCATTGGAGGAAAAAGGAGATGTTATCACTAGTCACATTCTGAATTTTTTACAAAAAAACAATATAAAATAAACATGATATAGTTGATTGTTAAGAGTTTGTTTGAGCTTTATGTATTAAAAATTTAAAAAACTCCTTCTCGAACAAATCTTTGTCCCTTAGCAACAAGTTCTTATTCAGGTTTTTAATCAATTTTGTTTAATCAAATTAAAACAGAGCATTATGAAAACAAATATTTCAAATAAAATTCCTTCTAAAAATCCAAAATACAATGAACAAGTTTTTGCAAGGGTAAAAAGAACTTACCCCAAGCCAATGACATGGGTTGGAATTTATGAGACACTATCATTAATCAAATAATAAGTAATTATGAAAACTTTAAACACAAATAACAAAAGCTATTTCAGCTATAGAAAGCTCGAAATAGCAAATGCCAATAGAAGAGTTCGGTGGAATTTTAAAAGACAAATTTCGTCTATACATATTTAATAACTAAAATAAAAAATTATGATCTTTTCAGAGAAAAATCAAGAGCATCTTAAGACAAATATAAACGAGGTGAGAAAAACAATCAATTGGAAAAACGCAATTATAGCGGGAATATTAGGAACAATCCTATTTGATCTTGCAGGGTTATTATTAACAGGAAACTGGTGGGATATTCCAGGACTTCTTGCAGCAAAAACCGGATTAGGTCTTGCTTATGGAATAGGAGGTCATTATGGTAATGGTATTTTATTAGCCATACTTTATGCAGGATTGGCACCTTCACTTTGGGGCCCAAAATGGTTAAGACCGATCATCTTCGTAACTGCTGAAATGATTGCTTTAGTTTGGTTATTTATGTTACCCTTATTGGGAGCTGGCGTAGCCGGGTTTGAAGCCTCACCTATGATACCGTTAATCACATTTTTACGCCATTTGGCATATGCTGTTCCATTAATATTTTTGATTAGTTATAATCTTAAAGAAATTAAAGTTCAGTGAAAAAATATATTAGAAAACAAGGAGAGGTATTTCTCCTTTACTCTAATTATTCACCAAATTATTAATCAGAATATTTTCAATAATGATACTGTTAATCCTAGTAATTATACAATCGATCATTAATTTATTTGTACTATGAAAAATAGTAAAATAAAATATACAAGTGACATTGCTTTTACCCAATCTGTTAAAGCTATTCAAGAAAAATTCCATTCTCGAAGTAGCTATGCTCGTATGGAAGAATCTGGTGGGTGGCAGTTTGAAGTTACACCGCAATTAATGCAGTTTCTAAGTACAATGGACTCCTTTTATCTAAGTACTTCTAACGGTTCCGGGCAACCCTATACGCAACATCGAGGAGGACCCAAAGGCTTTTTAAAAGTATTAGATAATAAGACCATTGCTTTCGCTGATTTTTCAGGTAACAGACAATATATTACCACAGGAAACTTAAATGAAAATGATAAGGCGTTTATTTTTTTAATGGACTATCCCAGTAAGACAAGAATAAAGATTTGGGGCACGGCAAAAGTAGTTGAAGATGACAAAGAATTGTTGGAATCATTATCAGACCCTTCATATAAGGCTAGGTTAGAAAGAGTAATTGTTTTTACTGTTGAAGCTTGGGATGCAAACTGTAGGCAACATATACAACAACGATTTTCTGAAGAAGACATCAAATCTATTACTGATCCTTTAGAAAATAAAATAGCAGAATTAGAAGCGATTATTAACAAGAATAAACTATAAGAAAATCTAATATGAAAACAGTATTACATAAAGCCAATACAAGAGGCAGCGTTAACCATGGATGGTTACAATCACACCACTCATTTAGTTTTGGAAATTATCACAATCAAGAAAGAATGAATTTTGGTGTGTTGCGTGTCCTTAACGATGATGTAGTAGCACCCGGAATGGGATTTGGAACACATCCTCACAAAAATATGGAAATTATTTCAATTCCATTAGAAGGTGATCTGGAACACAAGGATAGTATGGAAAATACAACAGTCATAAAACAAGGAGATGTGCAAGTGATGAGTGCTGGTACAGGTATATATCACAGTGAATATAATAAGAACAAAGACCGTGAAGTAAAGTTTCTTCAAATTTGGATCATTCCAAATAAAAAAGAGGTAGCACCAAGGTATGACCAAATAACCTTAAGGAACAATGATTCTAAAAATAAACTTGTTCAGATTCTATCTCCTAATATCAATGATGATGGTATATGGATATATCAAAATGCATGGTTTTATTTAGGAGATTTTGAAAAAGAAAAAGAGTTGACCTATACGTTAAAAGATAAATTAAATGGGGTGTATATTTTTGTGTTGGAAGGTGATGCAAGGATAGAAAATCAAAATTTAAATGGAAGAGATGGTTTTGGCATTTGGGATACAAAAAAAGTATCAATTAAAACAAACTCTAATACAAAACTATTATTAATGGAAGTACCCATGACAAATCAATAAATAATAATTATAATTAAACAATTATGAAAACAATAGAAGCAATACAAAAAAGACGATCTATTCGTCATTATGACCCATCATTTAAAATTTCTGATGAAGAAATAAAACAACTCATCGAGTTGGCAATGTTATCACCAACATCATATAATATTCAACATTGGAAGTTTGTAGTTGTAAATGACCCAAAACTTAGAAACAAAATTAAGGAGGCTGCTTACGGGCAAGTCCAGGTAGCTGAAGCTTCTGCATTAATCCTTGTTGTTACAGACACAAAAGCTTGGGAAAAAGATATGGCTGAAAAATGGAAAAATGTACCAAAAGAGATTGGTGACTATATGGCAACATCTGCACATGAATTCTATTTAAACAGAGAGCAATTACAAAGAGATGAGGCAATAAGATCTGCATCCTTTGCAACGCAAACACTTGTTCTTGCAGCGACAGCAAAAGGCTATGAAAGCGGGGTAATGATTGGTTTTGATTTTGATAAAGCAGCTGAACTTATTAACTTACCAGAAAACTATGTAATTTCAAATTTAGTAGTTATTGGTAAGGGAATTCAAGATGCACACTCTCGGGGTGGGCAAATGCCTGTTGAAAATGTGCTCATAAAGAATAAATTCTGAAAACAAAACTTTTGTATAAGTAACAAATAGCAATGAGTCAATATACCCTTTCCATATTAGCAATTCTTGGCGGTGTTTTTTTAGCTGCTCAGGGTGGACTAAACTCCACCCTCGGGGTATTACTAAAAAATCCTTTATTGGCATCTGTAGTCGCATTTTTCAGTAGTACAATATTTGCCTTTGCATTTGTTCTATTGAGTATGAAAAGCACACCAAATTGGATGGAGATTAGGCAAATNCCGGTTTANCTTTGGTTTACAGGNGGTCTGTTTAGTGTTTTAGGAATTAGTTTATACTATTATACGATTCCTAAATTAGGAATCTCTACTATGATCTCATTAGGCTTATTTGGTCAANTTGCGTTTTCAGTTATTGCAGGTCATTTTGGATGGTTTAACTTACCGACAGAACCTATTACAATTAAAAGAACNATAGGAGTCGTAACGATGATAACCGGAATTCTATTAATCAATTTGAAATAAATGAAATGAATTGTAAATACTATGAATTGTCGTTAATTCTATTGAATTGCAAGTAACAAAATTATAAGTAGCTAGTCTATATTGAATAATACTTAACTACTAATATTAATTAAATAAAAATGAACATAAAAACATTCAAAATTTTACTTTCAGCACTTTTTATAATTATTTTTCAATATAGTATAAGTGCTCAAATATCAGAAAAAATTGAATTGACTAAAGACAATCAACTTTTAGGACTTGGCACGCAGTACATCTTAAAATCTAAAATATTACAGGAAGATCGTCCAATTATTGTTTCATTACCCATTGGGTATAACAACAGTGAAGGTAACTACCCTGTTCTTTATCTTCTTGATGGCTTAGGGAATATGAAGCACCAAGTTGGTACTGTAGAGCTATTAACAGAATCAGGAATTATTCCCCCAATGATTATCGTTGCTATAGAGAGTTTAGACCGATCAAGAGATTTAACACCATCAAAAGCCGGACAGGATGTTTATGGAGGAACTGGTAATTCAGGCATTCCACAAAGTGGTGGAGCTCCTGAATTCCTACAGTTTTTGGAAAAAGAATTAATTCCTTATGTAGAAGCTAATTACCGAACCCACCCATATCGTATTTTGGAAGGCCATTCTTTTGGAGGCCTATTTAGTACATATACACTCATGGAAAAACCAGAGATTTTTGATGCATTTATAATACAAGCACCCGCGTTATGGTGGAACAAAGAAGAAATGACAGAAAAAGCAAAAGTGTTCTTTAAAACACATACAAGTTTAAATAAAGCAGTCTATTTGGGTATTGGTGGTGGAGACGGCTGGGGAATGCGACAAGAATTAATTCGTTATGTTGATGTTGTAAGGCAGAATAAAACCAAGAATTTTCGTTGGAAGCATGAGGAAGTTGGCGACGAAGAACATGATGACTCTAGATTATTACTAAATTATTATGGGTTAAAATTTGTTTTTTCTGATTTAAAGCTTTCTGAAGAATTTCTACATAATTATAGTGACGAAGTCTTTTTAAAAGATGAACAGTTGTTAATAGATAAGTATGGCAAAAACGTTAGAAGACCCGCTGGGAACTATTTTGATATCATAACAAAACTGTTAAATGATGAAAATAATTTAGGAGCAATTACAGTACTTAAAAGAGCTTCAGGAGCATATCCCAAGTATGCGATGCTTTTAAATAATTTAGCACAGTTATATGAGAAAACGAATCAAATAGATAAAGCGATTGAGGCTTATGAGTCAGGAATTAAGATTTCAAAGAAATTAAAATTAGGACAAGAGGAAGGTTATCAAAAAGAAATTGATAGGCTGAAAAACAACTAGCTGTATAACCAGATATAAAAACATATTAATGCTTTTTATATTATATACTTAAGAGAAATAATTCGAACTGGTTTTTTGATTAGACATCTGGTTAATTACTTTATTATGGAAGAAGGATAAATGAAATAACAGAATTATATAAATAAGAATTATCTCATGGTAGGAAACAAAATAAAAGGTTTAGGTGAAATAGTGCTAAGAGTTAATGATATGGAGTTAATGAGAAACTTTTATCAAAACGTTTTGGGATTAGAATCAATTAGGAACTCTAAAGATTATACTTTCTTTAAAATTGCTGAAGGTTATGGAGGTCACAACCAAACCATAGCTTTATTTGCGAAAACCAATTTAACAGCTTTTGGTGAAAAGCTAGCACAGATTGAAATAAGTCACTCAAGTTTACACCATGTTGCATTAGAAATTGATGTAAAAGATTATGAAGAAATAATTGACCTTTTAAAAAAACAAAATATAGAGTTTGTAACAGAGGCTTTTGAATGGATAAAATGGAAATCTATTTTTATTAAAGATCCGGAGAAGAATGTTGTTGAATTAGTATGTTATGATTCAAATTTATAGTATAAAATAAATGACCGAAAAATCAAATATTATAAATGCCAATATTGATAATTTGACATCGCTCTGGCAAACAGCAAGTATGCCCTACCGATCCTATTTTCCTGAATCTACATTTAGTTATTGTTATATTGAAAATTCTGATTGGCCAAATAGACTTTGGTTGAATCAGGATATTAACCAAGAAATTATTCCTTTAATTAAAGAAAAAATATTGTCAATTTCTACTCCTTTAGTAGTTCCTTATTGGGATATCTATGAAAATAGAATGTATGAAGATTTAGAGTCTCATGGATTTAAAAAATCATTTGAGCAAGTAGGAATGTCTCTGAAAATTGGTAAGCCCATAAGAGCTCAAGACAATTTAAATATCCAACTTGTCTCTAATAATGCTGAGGTTAAACTTTGGACCGAATTATTTGAAATGTCATTTGGATATAGAATACGTCATGAAACACTTTTAAAAACCAAGAAGAAGATTGACTATTACATAGCATACACTCAGAACCAAGCCATCGGTACAGCAATTTCATATAAAACTGATAATATTATGGGTGTTCACGCAGTTGGTGTTCCTCCAGAAATGAGAAGAAAAGGTTATGCAGAACAAATAATGAAATTATTAATAAATCTAGCTACAGAAGGAGGTGTTGATCATATGACATTACAAGCATCCAATATGGGTAAGAATTTATATTTAAAATTAGGATTTGAAGAACAGTTCATGATAAAAAATTATAAATTATAACAACTTAAAAAAAATGAAATTACCAAAAGGTTTAAACAATTAACCCTAAATAATCAGAAATTACTCTATCAGCTAATGAATACGCAATTTAAAAATTTTAAGATAGTCAAATTTGATTCTCAACAAGGAAAATCATTTTTCAATTTAATTAATTCTAACAGGGCACGCCTTTCTGAGTATTTTGCTGGCACAGTAGCCAATACAAAAACATTAGAAGACACACTCAATTATTGCAAACTTATAGATCAAAGAATGGAAAATAAAAGCTATTTCCCTTTTATTATAATTAATAGAGAAAATAATGCCTTCATCGGATTAATAGATGTTAAAAATATTGAATGGGGAGTGCCAAAAGCAGAAATGGGCTATTTTATTGATGTTAATTATGAGGGGAAAGGAATCATTTCTCAAGCTTTAGATTTTGTAATAGAATATTTAACTAAGGAGTACCAATTTAAAAAATTACTATGTCGTGTAAATAGTCGAAATTTAGGGAGTGTCAATGTTGCTTTAAAAAATGGATTTGAACTTGAAGGGACAATTAGGAATGATTATAGAACAACTAACAATAAGGTAGTAGATTTGAATTACTATGGAAAAATATTTGATTACATTTAATTTTTAGTGAGTAAATTAGTACCTCACAAATCAGAAATTTGCAATATGAAATTTTTAGGGAACACTGACGAATATCTCCATCTTCAAACGCTGGAAAAACAAAACTGTGATGTTTTTAATGATGTAATTGAAAGCAGTTTAACAATTTTATGGTTTGAGTCAGGGTCTAATGAATTGATCATAGACGGAAGAGAGTACTCTTTTAGTAAAAACGAAATCGTCTTTCTAACTGAGTTCCATAATGTTACAGTAAATCATATTGAAAAAATTAGGTTTCTTAGATTTAATAGACCTTTTTATTGCATTCTCGATCACGATACAGAAGTGGGTTGTAAGGGAATCCTGTTTTTTGGAGCCTCTCAACTTCCAATTATACAAATTCCGGATAACGAATTACAACAATTTGAAACCCTCTGGAAAATGTTTAATATTGAAATGCAATCTAATGACAATTTGCAAATTGATATGTTGCAAATGATGTTAAAACGATACTTGATCTTATGTACCCGATTGTTTAAAGCTCAAGAGCATTATCCGGATGAAAAAATTGAATCAGATATTATTAGACAATTCAATTTTATAGTAGAGCAGCATTTCAAAACGAAGCATAGTGTTGCTGAATATGCCGAGTTATTAAACAAATCCCCTAAAACTTTATCTAACATCTTCTCAAAGATCAGTTCTAAAACACCTTTACAATATATCCAAGAAAGAAAAATGTTAGAAGCCAGAAGGTTATTACGCTATTCAGATTTACAAATTCAAGAAGTAGCCTATGAAATTGGTTATGATGACATTCAAACTTTCAGTCGTTTTTTTAAGAAACAAGAAGGTGTTTCTCCGTCAGAATTCAAAAGCAAAGTCTAAAAAGAGAGACTTGTCCATTACTAAATAATACTTTTTTTCTAGACTCCTTTTTGTGATTCACATTTGTTAGTAGGCTAAATAATCCTCCAAAAGAAGTCAAACCCAAAAAATAGTAATTAGAAAAGCCTATTGGGAACAATTGACAAGCCTTCGGGAAATGGTACCTATCAATTACCTTCTTAATCATCGCACCTTTGTACTATCAAATAATCGAATAATAATTAAAAAACAAAATCATGACAATAGTAAACAGAAAAAACAGGTATTTAACTTTAGCCTTAATT
>JGI24023J19991_10001617_pt1 | contig 17091 bp, 18 predicted proteins | sample Cruoilmetagenom1_FD_19991 | JGI IMG/M metagenome (IMG submission 19991) | reverse complement strand
TTGGCCCGGCTGCCCCGCCGCTATGCACGATTTATTCTCATGGGTGTTCTGGCATGTGCCATGTTTCCGCAAATCACCATTGCGGGACCCATCTGGCGTTTTCTTCGCGCTGTGGGGTGGCTCAACCAGTACCATGGGCTCATTCTTCCCTATGTGGCACTCACACTTCCTTTGTGCATCTGGATTTTAGCACTTTTCTTTCGAGAGATTCCGGAAGAACTGGAATCAGCGGCCCTGGTTGACGGCTGTACACGGCCCGGTGTTCTCATTCGGATCATACTGCCGTTGTCGAGCCCTGGTCTTTTTACCGCGGGCATTCTAACCTTTATCTATTCCTGGAACGAATTTTTCCTGGCGCTGCTGATTATGACCGATCCCGCCAGACAAACCATGCCGGTGGGCATTGCGCTCTTTCAGGGAGAGCATGCTATTCCCTGGGGGGAAATCGCGGCGGCGTCCCTGCTCACCACCCTGCCACTGATCATCTTGGTGCTCTTTTTTCAACGGCGCATCGTTGACGGATTGTCCGCCGGCGCCATTAAGGGATAAGCATATGGCATCGCTTGAACTCAACCAAATCAGCAAGCGTTTCGGAGATGTGACAGCCGCATCCGATGTTGATCTGCTGGTAAAAAACGGCCAATTCTGTGTCCTTCTGGGACCTTCCGGATGTGGGAAAAGCACGTTGCTTCAGATTATTGCGGGACTCATTCCCCAGGACCGGGGCTCGGTGGTTATAGGCGGGCGCGCCGTTGATGGAAAAAGCCCCAGAGACCGGGACGTGGCCATGGTCTTTCAAAGCTATGCACTCTATCCCCATATGACGGTTGCCGAAAATATGGGTTTTGCCCTTCGCATGCGTGGTATGAAGAAAAAGCTCATAAAGGAGATGGTCACGCAAACCGCCCGCATCCTGGGGATTGAATTATTATTAAAGCGAAAACCCAAAGAGCTCTCAGGCGGACAACGCCAGCGGGTCGCCATGGGAAGGGCCCTGGTGCGTCGACCCAGCATCTTTCTGCTGGACGAACCCTTGAGCAATCTGGATGCGCAACTGCGCATGCGTGTGCGGATGGAGCTCAAAAAACTCCATCAGGAGAATGAAGGCACGTTTATCCATGTAACCCATGACCAGGTAGAGGCCATGAGCCTGGGCGATCAGGTGGCGGTCATGAAAGAGGGCCGAATGCATCAGCTAGGTTCACCCGAAGACATATACGTCCGGCCGGCCGACACGTTTGTGGCCACCTTTGTGGGATCCCCGGTGATGAACCTGTTCAAAGGACACCTTTCAGTCTCAGCGGGGGGAATGGTCTTTCGGTGCGGGGACTTTTCCCTTGCATTGCAACAGTTGCCCATGGAATGGGACAACCGGGAGGTGGAGATCGGGTTTCGTCCGGAGGATGTGAAAATGGAAACTAAATCGGGGCCGGTCATACACGCCCGGGTGGAAATGGTCAGCAATGTGGGTGCTGAAAAACATATCCATGCCCGCGTTGGAAAATCAAATATGACTCTGAGATATGAAAAAAACGCTCCGATTCGCGCGGGGGACAACATCGCGTTTTCCGTCCGTCCGGCCGGACTTCATGTCTTCAGCAATGGAAAGAGAGTCGGAGATTTTCGAAGCGAAGGCGGGTTTCTTAGTAGCTCGGATAGCCCCTGATCAGCACATCATCCCCAAAGCGCCGGACCTTGATGTTCTGAAGTTTGAGGGATTCTTCCATGGTTTTGGGGCCACGCCCGGCCGTCATGGGAATACCGTCACCGCCGCCGAGGATCTTGGGTGCGATAAAAACATAAAATTTATCGATCAGTTGTGCGCGAAGCATGGCCCCCAGAATCATCGAACCGCCTTCCAGCAAAACACTGGTGATGGACATCTTCCCCAGTTTTTCCATGAGTGCGGCCAGATCGATCTTACCGTCGAGCGTGGGACAGACAAGGGCTTCCACGCCCTTGGGATGGGGGCCGCAACCCAGGTAGCAACGGTTTCCGTCAATGCTGGTAGCGATAATCGTCGGTGCGGCGGATTCATTTTTCATAACTTTTGCGTCAGACGGTGTCCTGAATTTTGTATCCACGACAATCCGAATGGGATCTTTTCCCTGCTTCACCTTGAAGCGGGCGGTCATGGCCGGATTATCGACCAGAACCGTCCCAACCCCCATCATCACGGCGTCTACACGGTCCCGCAACCGGTGTACGAAGCCCCTTGATTTTTCATTGGTGATCCATTGGGAGTGTTGCGCGGATGTGGCTGTCCAACCGTCGAGGGTAATAGCTGATTTGGCAATGATAAATGGTCGGCCGGTTGATATGAATTTGACGAATTCTTCATTCAAGCGGATGCATTCATCCTTCAATATTCCGGTAACGACCTCAAGACCTTTTTTCTCCAGATACTGACACCCGCCTCCCGTCACCAGAGGATTGGGATCTCTCATTCCCACAACCACTCTTTTGACGCCGCTTTTCAGGACAAGTTCCGTACAGGGGGGTGTTTTCCCAAAATGATTACACGGCTCCAGGGTCACATAGAGCGTACCCCCCGGGGCACGGTTGCCGATTTTCTCGAAAGCCTCAACTTCCGCGTGGGGCATTCCCGCCGCTCGGTGATAGCCACTGGCAACCACCCTGCCCTCTTTCACGATAACGGCGCCGACCGCAGGATTGGGAGAGGTTCGGCCCAGGCCCTTGCGCGCTTCCTTGATCGCCAGTTTCATGAATTTGACATCGATTTCTTTCATTTATGTTTTTTCAGGATCCTGCTTGGATTTCAGGATCTCTTCCAATTCCGACATGAATTCATTGATGTCCTTAAACTGCCGGTACACGGATGCAAAGCGTACNTAGGCCACTTCATCCCATTNCTTGAGCTTGTTGATAACCTTCTCGCCCACTTCCGAGCTNTCAATTTCCTTCTTTCCCAGTTCCTGAAAATAAAGCTCAATGGCGTCCACAAATTCTTCAATGCGGGTTACGCTGATGGGTCGTTTCTGGCATGCACTGCCGATACCCAAAATGATTTTTGCTCGATTAAAGGGCTCTCGTCTGCCGTCTTTTTTGACCACCATGGGAAGGACGTCTTCCAGTTTCTCATAGGTGGTAAACCGTCTGCTGCATGCCAGGCATTCCCGGCGCCGGCGAATGGTTCGACCATCTTTGCTCAGCCTGGAATCAATCACTTTGTTGTCAATCTTGGTGCAATACGGACACTTCATGTTTCAAACCTCATGATTTCTATTCCNGCCTCGTCCAGCATGGCATCAGCCAGATCATCATCATAATCTTTGTCAAAAAAAATTNTTTTGATACCGGCATTGATAAGCATTTTAGAGCAGATGACGCACGGCTTATTGGTGCAGTAAAGGGTAGATCCGGCGATGGANATTCCGTGGTAAGCGGCTTGCACAATGGCGTTTTGTTCAGCGTGAAGGGCCCGACACAATTCATGTCGTGTGCCGGACGGAATGGCCGCTTTCTCCCGGAGACATCCCACATCAATACAATGTTTGAGACCGGTGGGAGCACCATTGTACCCCGTGGCCAGAATTCGTTTTTCCTTGACCAGAATGGCGCCTACGTGACGTCTTAGACAGGTGGAGCGGGTGGCAACCATCCGAGTGATGGACATAAAATATTGGTCCCAGGATGGCCTCTCATATTCCATTTGATCACGATGTGTTAAATGATTTACTTGATGCTACAAAATAACTTATTACGTTGCATGCAGATAAGGATAAATGGGGAACGTTTTACATATTTCGGAAACCACGCCTTGAGCCCGCTGTAAAACAACTTCGCTTTCAGGTGTACTGAGAATATCGTTTATAAGTCCCGCTATTTGTCGAATCTCTGCCTCTTTTATGCCGCGGGTGGTCAACGCAGGCGTTCCCAACCTCAGTCCGCTGGTAATTTTAGGTCCCTTTTTATCAAAGGGAACCGCATTCTTATTGGCCACAATGCCGACTTCTCCAAGGGACTGTTCCGCATCGAGACCGGTGATGCCTTTAGTGGTCAGATCAATAAGGACCAGATGATTGTCCGTACCGCCGGAGACCAGGTCAAAACCATATTCCACCAGCGCTTCCGCAAGCACGCGGGCATTGAGCAGGACCTGTTTCTGATAGGCCTTGAAATCAGGGCGAAGGGCTTCCTCGAATGCCACCGCCTTTGCGGCAATGATGTGCATCAGAGGTCCTCCCTGGGTTCCCGGAAAAACACTCTTGTCAAGCCTGGCCCCATATTCTTCGGAACAGAGAACCAAGCCACCCCTGGGGCCTCGCAGGGTCTTATGGGTGGTACTGGTAATGAAATCCGCCTGCCCCACCGGGGAAGGGTGAAGGCTTGTAGCAACAAGACCCGCAATATGGGCCATGTCAACCATAAGATAAGCGCCCACTTCATGCGCGATTTCTTTAAAGAGCGAAAAGTCAATACGCCGCGGATAGGCGCTGGCGCCGGCGATAATGATCTTCGGTTTCTTTTTCCTGGCCAGATCACGGACTTGATCATAATCAATTCGTTGTGTTTCAGGATGCAATCCGTAGAAAACGGGGGTATAAATTTTTCCTGAGAAGCTTACGGGACTCCCGTGGGTGAGATGACCGCCATGGGATAGATCCATGCCCATGATCGTGTCGCCGCGATCCAGAAACGAGAGGTATACGGCCATGTTGGCTTGTGAACCGGAATGGGGTTGAACGTTTGCATGTTCTGAACCAAACAGCCTGTTGGCGCGGCTTTGGGCCAACCTCTCAACCCTGTCCACGAACTCACACCCCCCGTAGTAGCGGGCCCCGGGATAGCCTTCCGCGTACTTGTTGGTCATAACACTGGCCTGGGTCTCCATTACCGCCCGGCTCGCATAGTTCTCAGAGGCAATCATGACCAGGCTCCGTCTTTCTCTTGAAAGCTCCGCCTCAATCGCCTCGAAAACCTCAGGGTCCATCTCTTTTAATGTCGGCTCTGTCAAAACAACCCTCTGTATTTCGAAATTCGAAATTTGAAACTAAAAATTTTGAAACGTATTTAGATACTTGTGCTTACCCAATTTCAACTTTCAACTTTCAAATTCAATCTGGTTCAGTCGCAGTTCATGTCGCCCGCCGTCAAAGGATGTTCGCAGAAAAAGTTCCACCATCTCAATGGCAATTCCCTTTCCAATGACACGGCCGCCCATCACCAGAATGTTGGCGTCGTTGTGTTCCCGGCTCAGCCTGGCCGTAAAAAGATTATGGCACAGGCACGCCCTGACCCCCGGGTAGCGGTTTGCCACGACGCTCATTCCGATTCCGGTGCCGCAGATGAGTATGCCCCGTGCAAATTCTCCTTCTGAGACGGCTCTGGAAACTTTATGGGCCACCAGGGGGTAATCCATGGAGTCCTCGTTGAAGGTGCCGGCATCCGTGACGTCACAACCACTTAGTGTTTCCATAAATTCCCGGCAGGTTTCCTTCAGTTCAAATCCGCCGTGATCCGATCCGATGATAATGTTCATGGGTTTACCCTTTTTTCGCCCTAATTTTCGTACGCAACAAATATCAAAGACGCATTGGTGCCCCCAAACCCGAACGAATTGCTCATGACGGTTTGCACCGGGGCCTTTTTGGCCACATTGGGCACGTAATCCAGGTCGCACTCCGGATCAGGGGTTTCATAGTTCATGGTGGGCGGAATAATACCGTTCTTGATGGTCAGCACAGAGAAAATGGACTCCGTACCCCCCGCACCACCCAACAGATGGCCGGTCATGGATTTCGTGGAACTGATGCTGAGCTTGTATGCATGGGCCTTGAAAACCGCTTTAATGGCCTTGTTTTCCGAAGCATCATTGAGCTGGGTGGATGTACCGTGGGCGTTAATATAGTCAATATCTTCGGGTTTTAGACCCGCGTAGTCAAGTGCCCCTTTCATGCAGGCAATGGCGCCTGCACCGTCTGGTTCCGGTGCGGAAACATGGTGGGCGTCACCGCTGAGACCATAACCGACCACTTCCCCGTAAATGGATGCACCCCGATCGAGGGCATGCTCCAGTTCTTCCAGAATCAGGATCCCCGCGCCTTCCCCGATGATAAATCCATCACGATTCAGGTCAAAGGGCCTTGACGCTTTTTCGGGCGCATCATTGCGCGTGGAAAGCGCCCGCATGGAACAAAATCCCCCCACTGCCAGGGGGGTCACCACAGCTTCAGCGCCCCCGGTGAACATGGCATCCGCCATTCCTTCACGGATATACCTAAAGGCCTCTCCCACGGCATGGGCACTGGCGGCACAGGCGGTTTCTATTGAAATGTTGGGACCTTTGGCCCCGAATTCAATGGCCATCTGACCCGGTGCCATATTGGCGATAATACCCGGAATAAAAAATGGACTGATCCGCTTGGGTCCTTTTTCAAGGAGAATGGAATGGTAATGTTCCAGCGTCGCCAACCCCCCCAGGCCGCTCCCGGTTACACAGCCTACGCGGTGAGCGTTTTTTGAATCTATCTTAAGATTGGCATCTTCCAATGCCATCCTTGCTGAAGCCACGGCGTAATGGATAAAAACATCAAATCGTCGGATCTGCTGCTTGGCCATGAAATCCTGGGGGTTGAAATCCGTTACTTCCCCCGCAATCTGGGATGCAAAACCGGAAGCATCGAATTTTGTGATGGTTCCAATCCCCGATTTACCAGCGCATACCGCTTCCCAGTTTTTCGCAACGCCCGTTCCAAGCGGCGTCACCATCCCCATTCCCGTTACCACAACCCGTCTGGCCATATTATCATCCTTCCCGTATAATTTTGGTTTTCAGATGAACATACCGAACGCACCAGAGGGGAAAATTCTGCAAGTGTTTCATATGCATTTGATGGCTTTCCTTAAAAAAAGGTTTTGGGCTAACCACCATCATCCGAGTGCCGCCGTGACATAGTCGATGGCATTCTTGACGGTTGCTATCTTTTCAGCATCTTCATCGGGAATTGAAATATCAAACTCTTCTTCCATGGCCATAATCAATTCAACCTGATCCAAAGAATCAGCCCCCAGATCATCCACAAAAGACGCTTTGGGCACCACATCTTTTTCCGGAACATCCAGCTGCTCACAAATAATTTTCGCAATCTTTTCATCCACCGTCGACATATCCTGTTACCTCCAAAAAATTTACCTTTTATTTTTACATGTACAAACCGCCGTTAACATGAATAACCTGTCCGGTAATATAGCCGGCGGCTTCCGTGCAGAGCCAGTAAACCGCTTCCGCCACGTCTTCCGGTTGCCCCATTTTTCCAAAGGGAATCTGCTTTAAAAAAGCTTCCTTTGCTTTTTCAGGGATCACCTCGGTCATTTCGGTATCAATAAAACCGGGAGCTACCACATTAACATTGATGCCCCTGGCGGCCACCTCCCTGGCAATACTCTTGGTGAATCCCATAATACCGGCTTTCGAAGCGGCATAATTGGACTGGCCGAAGTTCCCGATCTGGCCCACCACTGAAGAAATATTGACAATGGCGCCGCGCCGTTGTTGACTCATGGCCCGAATAACCGATTTGGTGCAATTAAAGACACTTTTCAGATTTACTCTCAGTACATCATCCCACATTTCCTCGCTCATTCGCAGCAGCAGGGTGTCCCGGGTGATGCCGGCGTTATTGATGAGCACATCAATTCTCTCGTATTTTTCGAGAATATCACGAAATAACCCCTCCGCCACCTGGAAAGATGAGATATCCGCCTTGTAACCCTCCGCCGCCACGCCTTTGGCTTTCAACTGATCGAGCGTCTCATTACAGGAATCATCGGAAACATCGAAATGAATCAACACAATTCTCGCGTTTTCTTCTGCAAACCGATAGGCGACACTTCGCCCGATCCCTTTTGATCCCCCCGTAATAACAACAGTTCTAGTATTTGTGTCAGGCATGATAATTCCCCTTTTTCTAAAGGCCCTGCTCAAGATTGTACGATTCCAACTCCTGGCTCATTTTTTCAACAGTTCGATTCTGCGCATATTGTGCCGCCATTCTAATGGCATTACAAATGGCTTTGGCGGAAGAACCCCCGTGGCAGATGATGCCGACACCTTTAATGCCCAGAAGGGGTGCGCCACCGTACTCTTCGTAGCTCAATTCCCGGGCGAACCGGGAAAAAGCCTTGCGGCCCAGAATTAAAGCGATACGGCCCAGGAAGGAACGCATCACCTCCCTTTTCATGAGCCGCACCATGGATTCTGCGGTCCCTTCCGTCAGTTTGAGCGCCACATTTCCCACGAACCCGTCGCAGACAACAATTTTGACATCACCCGTCAGCAGGTCCCGCCCCTCAATGTTCCCCACAAAATTCAAAGTGCTTTTTTTGAACAAATCATAAGTATGGCGAACCAACTCGTTCCCTTTGCTCCCCTCTTCACCAATGTTCAAGAGCGCGATTTCCGGATTTCTCATGTTCAGGCAGGAGCAGCCGAACGCATGGGCCATGACCCCGAACTGGAAGAGTTGAGCAGGCCTGCAATCCACATTGGCGCCTGCATCAATCAAAACGACCGGCCCTTTCTCCGCAGGGATGATGCTGGCAATGGCCGGTCTTTCCAGGCCGGAAATTCGGCCCAGGGCCAGAACGCCCGCAGCAAGGGTTGCTCCGGAATTACCAGCGCTGATCACCGCATCTGCGTGGCCTTTTTTCGTGAGAGAAAATGCCACGCGAATGGAACTATCCTTTTTTTTTCGAAGGGCTTTTAAAGGGGACTCTTCCATCCCCACCACATCCTCACAATGATGAATGGAGACGAGGTTATCCGCCGCGCGAGTACCAACGAGCCCTGTGAGCGATGCCTCATGTCCCACAAGGATAACATGGATACCAAATTTCGAAGCGGCTTCCAGTGCCCCCTGGACCACCACTTCCGGAGCGTTATCCCCTCCCATGGCGTCCACGGCTATCTTCATGCTAACTCTCTTCAGTTTGAATGATGGTCCTACCCCTGTAGACGCCGCACTCGGGGCACACATGATGGGGCCGCACAGGTTCATGACACTGAGGGCAGGTGGTTATTCTGGGCATTTTGGCGACGTCATGGGTCCGTCTTGAATCCCGCTTCGCTTTTGATTTCTTTTTCTTGGGTACAGCCATAATCGGGGGTTACTCCACTTCGCCTTTTAAACTGAAAACCAATTTTCATGAGGCGACATTTAAGGATTAATGGTTAGTGCGCTTCAAATAAAATATCTATTTTATTTTCAATTCTTTCAGTTTCAGGAAACCAGGGTGTCCCGCATTTTTAGAGCATTTGCAGGTTTCCCTGTTCAAATTAATACCGCATTCAGTACACAACCCCGCACACGCACTCCTACACAGGAGTTTTATGGGCAGCGACAGGTAAATCTGTTCCCTGATAATATCATCGAGATCAATTTTTTCGGCCTCAATAAATCCAACCGCCAGATCCTCTTCTTTCAACTCGGTTTCATCCCGAGCCAATTCCAGGTTTATAGGCGGCGATAATGAGAGTCGAAAATCACGATCGAGCGCAAAGACATAGATGTCCAGGCATCGATCACAAACAAGCTTAAGCTTTCCTGCAAAACGGCCATATATCACATGCCGTTTATCTTCCCTGGCAACAGAAATCTTCACGACCAGAGGTCCCTCCAGACCCTGGACCCGTACATCATCTTCGCTTTTCCGCCACCAATCGGACTGATACGTTAAATTAAAATGGCGCGGGCTTCTTGAAATGCTATGCAAATCAACGATCATTACGCCTAAACCTTGAAAAAAGCAGCATAATAGGATCTCTCTGGGTCAAAAGACGTGAGTATATAAAAACCCTCTGCTTTGTCAAGAAATTTTATCCCTTTCCCCTGACACAAAACCACACCGGAATTTTCATCAAATCCGACATGAAATCCAAATTATCCTTTTTTTCTTGACACTTATGCCTATTCTTTGTTAACATCCGCCATTATTATTTTACTCGTAAAAGGTGTGATCGCCCATGTGGAAATTTCGAGAGCAATTGTGTTATTCCGGAAAACTGAGACGGTCCATCTACGAAAACCTCAGAGACGATCTGGAACGTCGTCTCATAAAAATGGCGCTCATCGATTCCTATAGCCAATTTGAAGAAAATGGCGTTGAATATCCCTTTGTCGAAAAGAGCGAGTTAAAGCCAAGATCAAAGAAAATGGAAAAGGAATCCAAGTTCTTCAACACGTTCCTGGTTATCATTTGTGAAAACGTCATCAAGAGTGAACTAAGAAATTATATCCGCTTCTACCCTGAAAACAGCATCACAAAAAAGAACCTGGAATATCTCGCCGATTTTACGCTATATAATAAGTTCCAGAAGAATCTCAAGCATTTCGATTCTCCAAAGAGCATCAATCTTCTGGAAGAACTGCTGGATATCGACTATGCACTGCTCATACAACAAGATCCAACGGTTCGCCGGAAAAACCGGTATTCGCTGACGCATTTTCACGTCAAGATAGATTGGCCTATTGCCGATGCCGCCGAAAACCTCGCAAAAAATTTACGATACATCCAGAACAACCTTTATGAAAAAGGCGATAAAGCCGCACGTGTTCTTCAGAACAAGCTTTTTGAATACTACGGTTGCCACCACAGCGTCGGCGGCAGACGGACCGCAGGACTGATCGCTGCGCAACTATTGAAGCAATCCGATGGCATCTGCACCGTATTTGTATCCAGTTCGGAATCGAGGACCCTGTATCGGTATTCCGAAAGGGGTGTTTCCAAATTCTTTTTGGTCCAGCTCACAGAAGAACAACTCATTTCCATTTCGGAAAACCAGGGTTTCGATGTGCCGTTCTTAAAGAGTCATTACCTGTACGCTGGAGGAAAAAATTATTTTGCCATCCTGGAAGCGGCTTACGGCCACACGGTCCATTCCAGGCCACCGAAGGATGGGAAACTCAGGAAAATAAAGCCCGCCTATAACTGGCTTAGGCTTAACGCTGAACTCCTGCATGCCAAGCTGAATTCCCCCCATGCAACTCCAATCCCCTACAGCTGGGTCTATGCTGCGGATGGCTGAGGACAACTATTAGCGGTCAGTTGTCAGTTGTCAGCGCTGGAGGTTATTTTGAAATTTGAGGACCGGGAAGTATGGAAGAGGTCTTCGCGATTATTTGCAGATTTATATAAACATTTTCAAGATATTATCGATATGCTGTTACTGACAACTGATAACTCAACACACGGAGGCATCAATTTTTTATATGGAAAACCCTAAAATAATTACCCGATTTCCACCAAGCCCCACGGGATATCTTCATATCGGGGGGGCTAGAACGGCCCTTTTCAACTGGCTCTTTACAAAACAACAGGGGGGTAAATTCATCCTCCGCATTGAAGATACCGATGAAGAAAGATCGTCAGATGCAGCTACCGAAGCCATTTTGGAGTCCATGAAGTGGCTGGGACTCTCCTGGGATGAAGGCCCTTACTTTCAATCCCGGCGATACGATCTTTACAATGCTGTAATCGACCGGTTACTGGATACGGGTCAGGCCTATCACTGCCATTGCTCGCCCGAAACACTGGAGCAAAAGAGAAAAGATGCCCGGGCCAGGGGACTGAAACCCAAGTATGACGGAACTTGCCGGAATCTGGGACTTGCGCCTGCACCCGGATCGGTAATCCGGCTCAAGACCCCGGGCACGGGAACCACCACGTTCGATGACCTGGTGAAGGGTCCTATCCAATTTGAAAATGAGGAGCTGGATGATCTTATCATTAAGCGGTCAAACGGCAGTCCTACTTACCACCTGGCCGTGGTGGCCGACGATATTGATCTGGGTATCACCCATGTCATTCGGGGTGATGATCATGTGAATAACACGCCCCGGCAGATCCTCATTTACAAGGCATTGGGCGAACCCCTCCCCCGCTATGCCCATTTGCCCATGATTCTGGGGCCTGACAAAGCCCGGCTCAGCAAACGACACGGCGCCATGAGTGTGCTGGCTTATCGAGACATGGGCTACCTGCCCCAGGCCCTGCTCAATGCCCTTGCGCGGGTGGGCTGGTCTTACGGGGACCAGGAAAAATTTTCCATGGAAGAAATGATCGAAAAATTTTCCCTCGATCATGTGGGGAAATCAGCCGGAGTCTTTAATACTGAAAAGCTCCTGGATCTCAATGCCTGGTATATCCGGGAATCTTCGGATGAATTTCTGATGGAGCAGTCGATCCCCTTTCTCAGAAAACTGGGGATTTCCGAACCGGATGAGGCCATTTTGAAAGAAATCATCCCCCACCTTAAAGCCAGAAGCAAAACATTGGTTGAAATGGCTGAAGGGGCAAAATTCTGTTTTGATGAAGAAATCCAATATGAGCAAAAAGGCGATGACAAGTTCTTAAAAACAGGGGTCGTTCCGTTACTGAACAATCTGGTTGATGCCCTTGAAAAGACGAACCCCTTTGATCAGAACAATTTGGAAAAAACCTTTATATCGTTTCTGGAAGAAAACGAGATCAAATTGCGGAAACTAGCTCAGCCCCTGCGCGTGGCGTTGACCGGAAAAACTGCCAGTCCCGGCATCTTTGAAGTGATGCAGGTTTTGGGGAAGGAAAAGGTCGTTGACAGAATCCGCAAGGCGGTAGATCATATCAACGCCAAATAGAACATTGAGGTTCCCTCGTTCCTACCCTCTGCGTGGGAACGTTGCGCCTTTAATCAACCCTCTCCAGCCGGCATGGCACATATCGGTGCAGCGGCTACCCAGGGGGTCTCGATGGGTATTTTTGGTTAACCGGTTGACATTGATACCATAAACCTGGCCTTCATAGCTGAGCCCGAGCCCATGGGGAATCAATACCGTTCCCTGCCGTAACGGTTTCTTTTTCCCAGAATTAGCTCAGTTTAATTTCGCTTCCATCGGACAGTATCACTTTTCGATCCAGGGCTTTTTTATTGATATCGGGCATGGAAATATTCCTCATTATATTTTTTCAGTCGTCTGCAAGCCCATACTTTTCCCTGAGCCTGTTCGACAAACTGATGATGGTTTGGAAGGCTGCCTCCACTGTTTTATCCCCATCGGGGTTTACCAGACAACAGGTGGCCGGTGAAAGCAGGCTTCGGGAAAACAGAAATTCCCTGTCAATCCCTTTTCTTTCGAGCGCCGACCACAGAACCTCCAAACGTTCTTCAAGGGAATCCATATTTTCTTTTTCAAAAGGTTCAAAATTAGTGGGAACAATCCCCCACACCAGGATCCCTCCTCGATCCAGAAATTTTTTGATGGACGGCGCATAGGCGGCAAAAACTTCTCCATTGGAATACACATCCAGGGAAAGGATGTCGAGATCCTGGGATAAGAGAAAGTCCCAGTCAGGGTTGCCGCACAAATGGATACCTCTGGGCCGCTCAATCATGGAGAAAAACATCTCCATATCGCTCCGGGCCGCTTGGTCCCCATACCCCGCCATAGCACTGAACAGGAATTGGAGTCCCGGTTCATCCACAAACATGAATGCGTTGGGGTTTCTTTCTTTGAGCCGCGTAAGCTGAATATTGACCCGTTTGGCCATGAATTCGATCATGAAGGGTCGCACCGTATCATCAAAGAGGATCGGCCGGTCATTTTCATCCGCCACGTTGAATCCGAAACTGATGGGGCCTTCCAACTGACCTCGAATGGCGGGCCTGTCAGATAGACCCAAATCCAGGAATCGTTTGTAAACCACCGAGTAAGTATCACTGATGTCAAAATATTCGGGTTCATCGAAACGGCTCATACAGTCTTCCAGTTCGGCCAGGAATTTTTCCTGTGAAAAGCGAAGGGTCTGTTTCTCCATATCGAGCAGAATACCCGGGAAATGCTCGGATGCTTGGACATACATGTCCTCATAATAGTTGTAACGGGGCAATTGAGGCCAGAAGGGGATATCCAAGGAGAGCGCCAATTCAAGGGCTCGGTCCACATTCCTGTGGGGCATCACGGCCATGGCCGTGGTCAACAGGTTTCCGGGGATGGGCATTTTCTTTCAACCTCAAAAAAATGACGTTCAGGAGTCGTCCAATTGCCACAGTCATTCATTAGAATTGATTTTGCTCAAAAGCGCAAACTTTTTTCGTGAATATTTGACTTTGGTTTGACTTGGTGGCATATTGTGGCACAATAAACGCACACTATTTAAGGAGGGCAACAGGATGGCAGATTTGACGGAAAAAAACCTGGCGTATGCATTTGCAGCGGAATCCAAGGCTGCGATTCGAAACGAGGCCTTTGCCAAAAAGGCGGAAGCCGAAGGTTACACCCAGATCGCTCACTTGTTTCGAGCGATTTCAGACGCCGAGTCCGTACATGCACGCCGGTATCTGGAGTTGATGCGCGGCAAAATCGGATCAACAGAGGAAAATCTGGAAACAGCTTTCAACAACGAGATCAACGCCAATGTGGAAGAATATCCGAAACTCATCAAAGATGCCACAGATGAGGGAAAGGACTCCATCGCCAAGGCTTTTTCCCGGTCCCGGGATGTGGAAAGCGGTCATGCCGACCTTTATAAAAAGGCCATGAACGATATGCTCTCGGACCGGAAAACCGACTATTATGTATGCCAGGTCTGCGGGTTTGTGACGGAGGATACGCCCAAGGATAACTGTCCGGTTTGCAGCGCTGTGAAGGCAAAATTCAAACCGGTGGAATAAGGTACCTTGATCATCTCCCCCAGAGCGCTCAGATGTGCTTTTTCGTCATCCACAGATCATCGCTATTATTCAGGCAGCGCTTGAGCGATTTTCTTTCCCAGGGCCGCACATGCCGCCAACCCTTTTTCGTCGGGTATATATTGAAGCCTCACCCCCGGATCAATGACATCAAATTTCATTTCTTCCAACGCCTTGGTTATCAGTTTTACGGATTCGCCGCTCCAACCGTAAGACCCGAAAGGGGCTGCGATCTTATTCAGGGGTTTCAACCCTTTCATATAAGTCAAAAAATCAGCGATTGTGGGGAAAATGCCGTTGTTGAGGGTGGGAGAACCCACAATAATGGCGCCGGCATCCAGGACCTCCGTCATGATGTCGCTGCGGTGACAACTCCGCAGATGCATGGGTTTTGCATTCACTCCCTCATCAATCAACGCCCCGACAATGGCCTCGGCCATGGCTTCGGTGCTGTGCCACATGGTATCGTAAATCACCACAGCCTTCCGCTTAGGCGCCATTTTACTCCACTCAACGTAGGCATTGATGATTTTTGATGGGTCCTTTCGCCAGATGATGCCGTGGTCCGGGCAGATGGTGTCAATCTGCAAGCCCATTTCAGTCACCGTATCCACCAGTTTTAGAATAAGCGGGGCATAAGGCGTCAGAATATTGGCGAAGTATTTTTTTGCATGGGGAAAAATGTTTTCGCCGATCTGGTCGTCAAATTTTTCAGGGCCCGCATAGTGCTGTCCAAAGGCGTCACTGGAAAAGAGCAATTTATCCTCGTTCACATAGGTGAACATGCTGTCCGGCCAATGCAGCATTCGGGTTTCCATAAACGTGACGGTTCTTTTTCCCAAAGAGAGGGTCTGAAGATTTTCAACCGGTTGATAATTCCATTTCTGCGAATAGTGCTTTGATAAATTCTTCTGCCCCATCTTGGAGCAATAAAGCGGCTTGTCTTCACCGATTTTATGCATCACCCGGGGCAAACCGCTGGAATGATCCATCTCGGTGTGGTTGCTGATCATATAGTCTATTTTTTTAGGGTCCACGATAGCGCTGATATTGGCCAGGAGCTGATCGCCGAACTCTTTCTTAACCGTATCAATGAGGGTGATTTTGTCATCAAGGATCAGATAAGCGTTATACGTAGTGCCCTGATAGGTGGAATACCCATGAAAATCCCTGATATTCCAATCGGTAACGCCCACGCTAAAGATTCCATCCGCTATTTTAACCGGTTCCATTCTCCACTCCTGTTTAAGAGATTAATATTTCTTTCATTACATCTCGCCCAACAACCTGCCCTACCCTTTCACGCATCCGCCGCAAACCTGCATACCATTTGGAGCGGATCATTAAGCACCATAGCATATCCTCTCTATTTTTCCAGTTCTTCCTTGATGGCCATACCAAGCTTTTTCAAAACATAGGGTTTTTTCAAATATTTTCCAGCCCCCAACGCCTGGGCCATTTCCACCTCTTTTGTTTTGGCGTAACCGCTGGCAATGATGGCTTTCTGCCCGGGACGAATTTTGATGATCGCCTCGTAAGTCTCTCGCCCGTTGATGCCTTCGGGCATGACCATATCGAGGACAATGAGATCAAACGATTCTCTTTTTATATATTCGATGGCCGCTTCGCCACTTGATACGGTCGCTGCGCGATAGTTAAGTTCAATCAGGAGCCTGAATGCGATATCCCTTTGCTGTTCCTCATCATCAACTACGAGAATCTTTTCTTTGTTTCCAATATAGTCTTTCAGGAATGGCAATTTTTTCCCGTGAGTTATTTCGTTTCTTTTCGCAGGGAAATAGAGTTCAAACACCGTTCCATTCTCACTGCTTTTGACATCCTTATACCCCTTATGATCCTGGATTGTATTCCAAACCACCGCCAGCCCCAGACCACTGCCACTTCTTCCCATTTTCTTTTTTGTGTAAAACGGCTCAAAGATCCTGTCCAGGTCTTCCGCTGCAATCCCGGGACCGTCATCGGAGACGTTGAGAACGGTATATTCACCCAAACGAACCTGTTCATACCCTTTTAGCGGCTCATCTAAATACCGGTTCATGGTTGAGATGGTCACTGTACACGGTGAGCCCTCAGCAGACTCTGATGCGTTGATAACAAGGTTCATAAGGGCCTTGGTGATGTGTATTTTGGAGCAACTCACATTGAGAAGATCGGGATCAAGCGTCTTGTTGAACGTGACAAACGGATGGGTTTGCTTGATCAGCCGGTGTTTGTTAGAAGCCAGATACGCCTCGACAATAATGTTCAGATTGGAGGTTTCTTTGCTGATTGCTACTCCCCCGGCAATGGTCAGCAGGTCTTCGATCACTTCGGCCGCCTGTAACCCCGATTCCCGGATGGCTTTGACGGGCCTTTTCAAAGGGCTGTCTTCAGATAAATGA
>JGI24023J19991_10001616_pt1 | contig 17094 bp, 10 predicted proteins | sample Cruoilmetagenom1_FD_19991 | JGI IMG/M metagenome (IMG submission 19991) | reverse complement strand
AGAAAAGGGCTCTTTCACGAAAATATCGACATCCTGCTAGGCACTACCTTAGCGGCGGTGGCGGGCGAGCCGGGCCGTTTTGAGGTGGCCTTGAAACAGACCCCCAACGCCATCGATCCCGACCGCTGCATCGGCTGCGGCCTCTGCAGCCAGGCCTGCCCGGTGTCGCTCCCCGACGCCTTCAACGCCGGCCTTACCCGGCGCAAGGCGGTCTATCTGCCGGTGCCCCACAACATCCCCAACACCTACACCATCGACCCGGCGGCCTGCACCCGCTGTGGGGCCTGCGAGCCCGTCTGTCCTACCGGTGCTATCCGCCTCTCGGCCATGGGCCGTAAGGCCTTTCGCATCCTGGTGGTAGACGACGAGTCCATCATCCGAAATTCCCTGGATGCCTGGCTGGGGGACGAGGAAGGATACACAGTTGAAATGGCGGCATCGGGTCCCGATGCCCTGGAAAAACTCATGGCGGGCCCCTATCATCTCATGCTGCTGGACATCAAGATGCCGGGCATGGACGGGGTGGCGGTGCTGGAAAAGGCCAAGACCATCCAACCGGCCCTTCGGACGCTGATGATGACCGCCTACGCCACCGTTGAAACCGCCGTCGATGCCATGAAAATCGGGGCACTGGACTACCTGATCAAACCGTTCGAACCCGACGCCCTGATCCCAAAAGTCGCCGCCGTCTTCGACGCCTCCGAGGAAACCGGCTACCGCAAACAAACGGTGGGGGCCATTGTTCTGGCTACCGGAACCACCTGTTTCGATCCGTCGGCGGGCAAAAACCCCATGGGCCACGGCAGCATACCCAATGTGGTCACCAGCCTGGCGTTCGAGCGCATGCTCAGCGGCACCGGACCCGACGGCGGACACCTGCTGCGACCATCGGACAAACGACCGGTAAAAAAGGCCGCCTGGATCCAATGTGTGGGATCACGGGATCTTCAGTCCGGAGCCGATTTCTGCAGCACCATCTGCTGCATGTCCGCCCTCAAGGAGGCGACGGTGGCCGGGACGATGGTCGGTGACGATTTTGAGGCCACCATCATTTACATGGACATGCGCACCTTCGGCCAATCCTTCGAACGCTATGGGCAGCAAACCATCTCCCCGGAAGGCATCCGGCTGGAACGGGGCCGGGTGCACTCCATCGCCCCCACCCGGGGAAGCGATGATGTGGTCATCCGCTGGACATCCGCAACCGGAGAAACCCACGACAAACGTTTCGATCTGGTGGTGCTTTCCGTCGGCCAGCGGGCCAACCCGCAAACGGCAGCCGTGGCCGACAGGCTGAAGATCGATACCGACGGATTCGGCTTTGTTAAAACCGCCCCTTTTTCCGACACCCGCACTGCTCGGGCCGGAATATATGCCGGAGGAACCCTCACCGGTCCCACCGATATCGCCGAGTCGGTGATCCGTGCCTCTTCGGCCGCCGTCAACGCCTCACGGACGATTCACCACGCCGGAGGGGGGCTGGCCGAAAAAACCGCCCTCTCCGAGGTCTTCCGGGATGTATCGCTGGAACGGCCCCGCATCCTGGCGGTGCTCTGCCGCTGCGACACCCGCCCGGAGGCGGAAAAAGACCTGGAGGCTTTTTCGGCGCGGCTGAATCAGGATCCGGCAGTGACCCGGGTGGTGATACTGGACCGCATCTGCACGGCCGACGGATGGGATACCTTGACGGAGACAGAGACGGCCGATGTCAATCGCGTGCTGGTGGCTGCCTGCCGCACCTTCGTCTACGGAAAGAACGTCCGCGGTCTAACCGAATCCTTTGCTCTGGCCCCGTCATTAATCGCGTCGGTAGCCATGGACGACCGGCAGGAAGCGGCCTCGCCGGCCACCGTCACCGCCATCATGGCCGGTATCGCCCGGCTGAAACATGCGTCGCCGGGTAAAAGGGACGGCCTTGCCGTAATCAACCGGGCCCTCGTGGTGGGTGGCGGCATCTCCGGCATGAGCGCCGCCCTGGCCATTGCCGACCATGGCGTGGACGTCACCCTGGTGGAAGCCACCAAGCAATTGGGCGGCAATCTGGCCTGGCTCAATCAGACCATTGACGGAACCCCCATTACCCCCTTTCTGGCGGAAACCACCGGTCAGATCGAAAAGCATCCCGGGATAACGGTGATGACCGACAGCCGCGTGGTCGGGGCCTTCGGTCAGACCGGACATTTTTTTTCCACCATCGAATCGGCTGAAGCGCCTGCCGCCACCGTGGAACACGGGGTCGTGATCCTGGCCACCGGCGGCGGCGAAGCCCCCACGGATGCCTACGGCTACGGCACCAGCGAGGCAGTGATCACCCAAAAGGAGCTGGAGACCCGCATCCATGAGAACCGGCTGGACACCGGGACAATAACCGCCGTGGTCATGATCCAATGCGTGGGCTCCCGGGAGGAACCCAGAAACTACTGCAGCCGCGTCTGCTGCCCCACCGCCCTGAAACAGGCCTTGTGGCTGAAAAAGGGAAACCCGGATCTCCAGGTGTACATCCTCTACCGGGACATGATGACCTGCGGCCTGAACGAAGCCTGGTACACCGAGGCACGCCGACAGGGGGTTCTCTTCTTCCAGTACCGGCCGGACCGTAAGCCGGAGGTCAGCCTTGACGCCACGAAGAAGGCGCCGGTTTCGGTGCGGCTCCACGCCCCCATATTGGACGCACCGGTGGAGATTACCGCCGACCTGCTGGTGCTGGCCACCGGTATCCAGCCGAACCTGCCCGAAACCCTGGTCCTGGCCTACGGCGCCGAGCGGGACCGGGACGGTTTTTTTCAGGAGGCGGATTCCAAGTGGCGGCCGGTGGAGGCATTGAAGGCCGGGGTATTCGGTTGCGGCATCGCCCTGTCGCCACGGTCCATTCCCGAAGCCGTGGCCACGGCCGAGGCCGCCGCCGGACGCGCCCTGACCATCTTGGGCGCCGAACGGCTGCCGGTTGCACGGACCACGGCCATCGTGCGCCACAGCCTCTGCACCCTATGCCTGCGCTGCATCGATACCTGCCCCTACGGCGCTCGTTTTCCGGACGACACCGGGCAGCGGATCGAAATCAACCCGGCCATGTGCCAGGGGTGCGGTGACTGTGCCACGGTGTGCCCCAACAGCGCATCCATCGTGGAAGGGTTCTCACCGCGTAGCCTGTTTAGCACAATAGACGGAGCGTTTATGGCGGTGTAGGGACACGGCACGCCGTGCCCCTACCCATCTCTAAATCCAAAGGAACGTATCCATGTATCCACACCCCGCACCGACGCCGCCAACCACCGATGACGACAGCACCGCCCTGGATCACATCCGCAGCATGGTCAGCGCCTGCATCCAATGCGGCACCTGCACCGGTTCGTGTCCCAACGCCCCGGAGATGGACATGACGCCACGAAGAATGTGGCGGCTGGTGATTCTGGGACGCCTTTCCGACGTCATGGCCAGCAGGACCTTTATCCTCTGCTCGGACTGTTACACCTGCACCCTGCGCTGCCCCCGCGGACTCCCCCTGACGGCAGCCATGGAGGCACTCAAAGGCATCGCCTTCGCCCGGAAGGAAGCGCGGCACCGCAGCAGTCGCCTGTTTTATGAGAAATTCATGCAAACGGTGAAACGGTATGGCCGCATCCGGGAAATGGCATTCATGACCCGCTACTTCACAGCCATGAAGAGTCCGATGGCGCCCCTGCGCTTCGCACCGCTGGGCTTGAAACTGATAGGCAAGGGCAAGGTGGAGATGGGTTTCGACAAATCGGCAGCAACACCCCTGGATGCCCTGTTCGAAAAGGTGGCCGCCCTGGAGCGGACAGCAGCCGACTCCCTTGAGGAGGAGAACCACGGATGAAATACTTCTATTATCCGGGATGCAGCCTGACCGCCTCGGCCCGCGAATACGACCTGGCCACACGGGCGCTGATGACCGCCGCCGGTGCGACCCTGAGCGAGATTGACGACTGGACCTGCTGCGGCGCCAGTGCGGCGGCCCCCATCAGCGACCTGCTCGCCCTGTCGCTGAGTGCCCGCAACCTGGCCCTGGCCGAGCAGACCGCCACCGACGGTCAGATCCTGGTGCCATGCAGCGCCTGTTACCTGAACCTGAAAAAGGCCCACGACGCGTTACACAACGATGCCGAGGGCCGGGCGACAATCAACGATGCCCTGGCGGCCGTGGGCCTTACGGCCACCGGTAGTGTCCGGGTCCGCCATCTGCTGGAGGTATTGGCCGTAGACCTGGGAGCGGCGGGTTTGGCCCCCCTGGTCACCCGCTCCCTGGCGGGCCTGAGCGTGGCCCCCTACTATGGGTGCCAGTGTCTGCGGCCCTACACGGAGTTCGATGACCCGGAGCGACCGGTCTCCATGGAACCGTTGATCGAGACCACCGGCGCCGCCGTTTACACCTGGGAGATGGGCGCCCGCTGCTGCGGGGCCTCTCTGGTGAGCACCCAGCCGGAAGCGGGACTCGAGCGGGTCTGCGCCATCCTGAAAGCGGCAAAGGCTGCGGACCTCATCGTCACCGTCTGCCCCATGTGCCAGATGAACCTGGATGCCTGGCAGGCCAAAGCCTCAGGCATGGCCGGCGAGGATCTATCCATCACCGTGCTCTATCTGCCGCAGCTGCTGGGCCTGGCCCTGGGACTGGGCCATCATCGATTGGGCCTCGATCTGAACTTAGCCGTTAAGAAAGGTTTTTTTGAGAAAATTGAACAAGCATGAATGTCAACGGCCAGATCTCAATTGAGGGGATACCGCCGATTATAAATTTAAAGCGGATTCCCATCCTTCATTTGGCATTTGGATCTTGACATTCGGCATTCCCCGAAGGGGTTTCCATGATCCGTCTGATCGACAAACTACGCAACAGCCTGGCCGCCAAGCTCGTCCTGTCGGTGGGCATTATGCTGCTGATCACCATCGCCACCTGGGCCTTTTTCAACATCCGGTACCAGAAGGAAAAGATGATGAAACACATGGTGGCGGGCACCGACCGGCTCACCAGGACCATTCGGCTGGGCACCCACTACGCCATGATGCTCAATTCCCGGGATGAAATCAACCAGATCATCAAGAACATCGGCCGCCAGCCGGAAATCCGGAATATCCGCATCTACAACAAGGATGGGGAGATTAAATTTTCCAACAACCCCGTCGAGGTGGAGCAAACCACCAACATCAAGGCCGAGGCCTGCCACATCTGCCATCGTACCGATCCCCCCATGTCGACGGTCCCCCTGGAAGAGCGAACCCGAATTTTTTCGTCCGATGCGGGTTACCGGCTCCTGGGCATCATCAGCCCCATATCCAACGAACCGGGTTGCAACACCGGCGACTGCCACGTGCATCCCCAGGATAAAAAAATATTGGGGACCCTGGATGTCGTGATCTCCCTGGAGAAAACCGACCATGCTATCCTCCTGGAAGAGCGGTGGATCATCGGCTTGGCCATGTTTGCCTTCTTGGTTATTTCAGCCATTATCTTCGTCTTCGTGCTGCGCTTCGTCAACCGCCCCATCAAGCGCCTCATCGACGGCACCCACCGCATCGCCCGGGGCGACTACACCAGTCAAGTGCTCATGTCCCAGGCCGACGAACTGGGTCAGCTGTCAACAGCTGTCAACCAGATGGCCGAGGAGATCGCCTCCAGCCAGAAGGAACTGAACAAGCAGTGCGACGAGTACCAGAACCTCTTCGAACGAGTCCCCTGCCTGATCACCGTCCAGGACCGCGACTACCGGCTGCTTCGATTCAACCACGAGTTTTCCCAACGCTTTGCACCTGCACAAAACGACTACTGCTACCACGCCTACAAAGGCCGAAACGAGAAATGCATCCCCTGCCCCGTGGAAAAGACCTTTGCCGACGGCCTGTCCCACCAGACCGAAGAGAGCGGTGTGGACAAGGACGGATCACCCAAGCACTGGCTGGTAAAAACCTCGCCCATCAAGAACGCCAACGGCGAGACCGTGGCTGCCATGGAGATCTCCCTGGACATCAGCCAACGCCGGCAACTGGAAGTGGACCTGCAACAATCGGAGAAGAAATATCATGCCATCTTCAGCAACATCCCCAATCCGGTTTTCGTGCTGGATGTGAAGACCCTGCAGATCATGGACTGCAACCGAAGCGTCACCGGTGTTTACGGATTCACGGTGAAAGAGATGATCGGCCGGTCCTTCATGACCCTGTTCCATCCTGATGAACGGGACCACTATGCCTTCAAGGTCGCCACCTGTTCAGTCATCAACCAGGTCCACCACCTGAATCGTTACGGCAAGGGGCTGTTCGTCAACATCCGCATCTCGCCGTCGGAATATTCGGGCCATAAGGTGCTGCTGGTGACCACTAGCGACATTACCAAGCGCCTGGAGACCGAACAGCAGCTCATCCAGGCCGGCAAAATGGCCACGCTGGGCGAGATGGCCACCGGTGTGGCCCACGAACTCAACCAACCCCTTTCCGTGATCAAGACCGTGAGTAGTTTCTTCATGAAGAAGCTCGGCGCGTCGGAAGCCATCGGCGAAGATATCCTCTCGAACATGCTCACCAAGGTGGACAGCAATGTGGACCGCGCCGCCAAGATCATCAACCACATGCGCCAATTTGCCAGGAAATCGGACATGGAGATGGTCACCGTTTCGCTGAATGACGTGTTGAAAAGCGCTTTCGAGATTTTCAGCCAGCAGCTCAAGGTGAGGGGCATCCAGGTGGTGTGGGACATCCAGGAAGCGCTGCCGCGCATCCATGCCGACCCCAGCCGGCTGGAGCAGGTATTCATCAACCTTTTGCTCAATGCCCGGGATGCCATCGAATCCAGGTGGGAGAACCAGCCGGCCGGTAAGGCTGACGGGCAAAAGACCATCCACCTGTGGACCGGGACCGATGCTCCAGGGGTGGTCTGCCGGATCTGCGACACGGGTACGGGCATCCCGAACAACATCGTAAAGAAGGTCTTCGATCCTTTTTTTACTACCAAGGAGGTAGGCAAGGGAACGGGACTGGGCCTCTCCATCAGTTACGGCATCGTCAGGGAGTGTGGGGGCACCATCGAAGCGGTGCCCAACGCACCCCATGGCACCTGCTTCGTCCTGCGATTTCCATTGAGCGATGAAACGGCGGGCAACACCTCATCCAGCACCACCGGGACGGAGTCTTCCCATGGATGAGACCAACGAAAAAATCATCCTGATCGTTGACGACGAACCGGACATCCGGGACGTTCTGGCCATCTCCCTGCAAGACATGGGCTACCGCACCGTGGAAGCGGAAAACGCCGCGCAGGCCTTCGACGTCTTTCAAAATCAACATCCCCACGTCGTGGTCACCGACATCAAAATGCCCGGAGGCGACGGCATCGAACTGCTCAAAAAGATCAAACACGAAAATCCGGAAACCGAAGTGATCATGATCACCGGCCATGGCGACATGAACCTGGCCGTCCGCAGTCTGAAATACGAAGCCACCGATTTTATTACCAAACCGATCAATGTGGACGCCCTGGAAATTGCCCTTCGCCGGGCCCGGGAAAAGATCACCATGCGCCAAAAGCTACAGGAATACACTCACAGCCTGGAGCAACTGGTGCGGGAAAAAACCGAGCTCCAGGATCACCTGGCCTCCCTGGGCCTGATGATCGGGTCCATCTCTCACGGCATGAAGGGGCTGCTCACCAGCCTGGACGGCGGCCTCTACCTGGTATCATCGGGGTTGAATAGGAAAGACTTCAAACGCGTGGAGGAGGGATACGGGGCCGCAAAGGAAACGGCCGCACGCATCCGAAAGATGGTGCTTGACATCCTTTACTACGCCAAAGAACGGGAACTGAAAAGGATGCCGGTTCCGGCCGCAGACTTCGCCGAGGAACTGGTTCGGGTAATCCAACCCCGGATCAACGAAGCCAACATCCAGCTGGTGTGCCATTTTCAAAGGAGCGCCGGCACCATGGAGGTGGACGCTGATTACCTGCATGCGGCCCTGGTCAACATCTTGGAAAATGCCGTGGACGCCTGTTTGAAAGACCGGCGCACGCCGACGCACCGGATCAATTTCAGCATGGCCGATTCCGGCGATGACATTGTCTTTACCATTGCCGACGACGGCATCGGCATGGACAGCGACACCCGCGACCGGCTCTTCCGCCTCTTCTTTTCCACCAAGGAAAGAAAGGGAACCGGCCTGGGGCTGTTTATCGCCAACCGCGTTATCGGTCAACACGATGGCACCATTACGGTGGCCAGCAGGCCGGGAATGGGTGCCAAATTCACGGTGAGCATTCCTAAAACGCCGCCGGAGATGTAAGGGAATGATCACATGATTGCCGGCGACACCGGCATCACACCCATGCTCGGCATGCTGCGCTGCCGGTTAGATGTCGTAGTACAGGTGGAACTCGTGCGGGTGCGGACGTAGCTTCACCGGGTTGATTTCGTTGTCGGTCTTGTAGTCGATCCACATGTCGATGGCATCCTTGGTGAAAACGTCGCCTTTGAGCAGGAAGGCGTGATCTTCGGCCAGGGCGGCCAGGGCATCATCCAGGGAACCCGGTGCAGAAGGGATCTCGGCCAGCTCTTCGGCCGGCAGGTCGTAGATGTTCTTGTCAAGCGGATCGCCCGGGTCGGTCTTGTTCTGGATACCGTCGAGCACGGCCATCGTGATGGCGGAGAAAGCCAGGTACCCGTTGCAGGACGGATCGGGAGTGCGGAACTCGATGCGTTTGGCCTTGGGGGATGCCGAGTACATGGGGATGCGAATGGCCGCACTGCGGTTGCGGCTGGAGTAGGCCAGGTTCACCGGCGCCTCGAACCCCGGAACCAGCCGCTTGTAGGAGTTGGTGGTGGGGTTGGTGAAGGCGCACAGGGCCTTGCAGTGCTTGAGGATCCCACCCATGGCCCAGAGGGCTTGCTGGGAAACACCGGCATATTTGTCGCCGGCGAACAGGGGCTTGCCCTCTTTCCAAATGCTCACGTGGGTGTGCATTCCGGTTCCATTGTCCTCAAACAGCGGTTTGGGCATGAATGTAACCGTGTGGCCGGCTTTGTAGGCCACATTTTTCAGCACATATTTGAACCACATGAGCTGATCGGACATCTGAACCAGAGGCTTGAAGCGCATGTCAATCTCGGCTTGCCCGCTGGTGGCCACCTCATGATGCTGGCACTCCACATCAATTCCCAGGCTCTCGAGGATCAGCATCATCTCGGAGCGTAGATCCTGAAACTTGTCTGACGGAGGTACGGGAAAGTAGCCTTCCTTGTGGCGCGGTTTGTACCCCAGGTTGGGCTCTTCGCATCGGCCCGTGTTCCAAGCGCCTTCCACGGAATCGATGGAATAAAAAGCGCCGTTGCGCTGGCTATCGTAACGAATGTCGTCGAAAATAAAAAATTCCGCCTCAGGGCCGATGAAGACCGTATCCCCGATGCCGGTGCTCTTTAGGTAAGCTTCCGTTTTTTTGGCGATATTTCTCGGATCCCGGGAGTAGTTCTCGCGGGTGATCGGGTCGACGATATCGCCGATGAGCACCAGGGTCGGCGCCTTGAAAAAGGGATCGATCTTGGCAGTGGTCGCATCGGGGATCACCAGCATGTCGCTGGCGTTGATGGGCTGCCATCCGCGAATACTGGAACCGTCGAATCCGAAGCCGTCTTCGAAGCTGCCTTCGTCCAGCTCACCGATGGGCACGCTGAAGTGTTGCCACATACCCGGGAAATCCATGAAGCGAATGTCGACGACCTTTATGCCGTTTTCCTTTGCCATTGCCAATACTTGTTCCGGTGTCATAATTTCCTCCACAAATGGATAGATGCGTTGAATAATATAATGTGGTAGCGCCTTGTTCGTGTTTATCCGTTTCCGGCTGGGCTAACGGCTTAGATGGCGTTTTTTCCCTTTTCGCCGGTGCGCACCCGGATTACCTCTTCGATGGTGGACAGAAATATTTTTCCATCACCGATTTTGCCGGTGTTGGCCGCCTTTTGAATGGCCTCCACCACCTGGTCGGCTCGCTCCGATTCCACGATGATCTCGATTTTGACCTTGGGGATGAAATCCACCACATACTCGGCACCCCGGTAAATTTCCTTGTGCCCCTTCTGGCGCCCATAGCCTTTGACCTCCGAGATGGTCATCCCCTGAATGCCGATTTCGTTGAGCGCTTCTTTTACGTCGTCCAGTTTGAAGGGTTTGACGATGGCCTCGATCTTCTTCATTTCTTTTAACCTCCTGTTATTTTGAATCGATGGGGCGATTGACACCTCCCCAATAGTTATAAACCGATTTAGGCAATCTCAAAACCACGTTCACCATGAAGGTTGCTGTCTAGGCCCTGGATTTCATCATCGCGTCCTACCCGAATACCGCCGGTCAGTGCCTTGGTAACATAAACGACAATCAGTGTGCCCACGGCGGTGAATGTTGCGGTGGCGAGAATCGAGATCAACTGGGTCCACAGTTGCCCGGGGTTGCCGTAAAAAAGTCCGGCCTTTCCCTCGGTGATGGCGGGATTGGCGAAAAGCCCTGTGGCCAGGGCGCCCCAGACACCGCACATGCCGTGGACCCCGAAGGCATCAAGCGAATCGTCGTAACCGATCTTGTGCTTGACCACGCCGACAAAAAAGTAGCCCAGAGCACCGGCTACCAGGCCGATAATCAATGATGCCGGAAGGTTGACAAAACCAGCGGCCGGTGTAATGGACACCAGTCCGGCAACCACGCCGGAGGCGATACCCAGTACGGTGGGCTTGCCGGTGACGATCCATTCGCAGAACATCCACACCAGTGCCGCCGTGGCGGCGGATGTGTTGGTCACCAAAAAGGCCGAAGCAGCCACACCGTCGGCAGCCAGTTGGCTGCCCGCGTTAAACCCGAACCAACCGAACCACAACAGGGCCGCACCCAGCGCGGTGAGGGCGATGCTGGAGGGGAACATGGCCTCTTTGCCGTAGCCGATGCGTTTGCCCAGGACCAGTGAGAGCACCAGGCCCGCCACACCGGCATTGATATGAACCACGTTACCGCCGGCAAAGTCAAGGGCGCCCATTTCACCCATCCAGCCCCCCCCCCACACCCAGTGGGCGATCGGGCAGTAGATGAAGGTAATCCACAGGATGGCGAAGACGATCCACGAGGAAAATTTCATGCGGTCGACGATGGATCCCAGCACCAGGGCCACGGTGATGCCGGCAAAGGTCATTTGGAAGAGAGCGAAAACGTAGGTGGGTATGGTGCCGGTCAGGCTGTTTACGCCGATGCCGGCCATGAATAAATGCTCGAAACCACCGATGATGCCCCCCTGGCTCGTTCCGAAGGCCAGGGTGTAGCCCCACATGATCCAGATGATACTGCCCAGGCAATAAGACACAAGGGTCATGGCCAGGGTGTTGAGCAGATTTTTGTAGCGGGACATGCCGCCGTAAAACAGGGCCAGCCCGGCCGGGGTCATCACCATCACCAGGGCGGTTGCGACGATCATCCATGCCGTGTCTCCGGTATCAAGCACATCATCGGCAAAAACCGGGGTTGCGATCAATCCCAACGTCAATGTCAGCCATAGGTGTTTCAATTTCATGTTTTATTTTCCTCATGGGGTTGTTGAGTGGTTGAACATACCAATTTCTGATTTTTCCATGAAGGCATACTCAGCCGTGAATCGGATCTTCACCCGGGAGAATTTCCAATATGGCTGCCTTGACGGCCGCGACCTGATGCGGTGCGTCCACCTTCTGGCCGTCGAAATCCCTCACGTAGAACACATCCACCACCTGGTCCACCTTGGTGGCGATTTTGGCGACCCAGAGGTCCAGGCCGCACTTGAAGAGTGCATCGGTCACCCGGAACAACAGTCCGGGAAAATCAAAGGTAACCACCTCCACGATGGTAAAAAAACCGGAGGTTTCATTGTCCACCATGATCTCCGTGGGCCGTGCGCCCGTGTAAGGTTGAATGGGTGTGGTGTCGTTTTTTTTGCGGACCAGTTCCTGGCCCAGATCCAGTCGGTCCGCCAATGCATCCTCAAGGTTCCGGTAGGCCCGCTCCCAGCGTTCATCTTCGAAAATCGGATCCGGCGGCGGATTGACTTCAAAGACGTCCAGGGCGATGTTGTTGCGCCAGGTGAATACCTGAACATCGAGGATATCGATATTGTTTAGGGTGAAGACACCGGCAATCCTGGAAATAAGGCCGGGCCGGTCCTTGCCGCAGAGGGTTACGGTGCGGGTATCCGCTCCCGGGGAGCGTTCGATGTACCACACGAAGGGTCGGTCGCCGAGACGGTTGTACAACTCAAGGTGCTTGGGTATATTGGCGGTCGGCGTATAGAGCATGTACCGGGGGGACATGAACTTGATCAGCATGTTCAGTCGATCCGGTGTCATTTCCCCGGCCATGGCGTCGACCACGGCCTTCCGCTTTTTCTCGACGGTTCTCACGGCACGGCCGGTGGCCAGTTCACCGTTTTCCAGGATGTTGAGCACCTTGAAAAAAAGGTTCCTGAGCAGCGATGATGTCCATTCGTTCCAGGCCTTGGGGCCGGTGGCCATGGAATCGGCAACGGTGAGCAGATAGAGCATCTTCAGCAAGTTGATCTTTTTGATGACCCGGGCCATGGCAATGGCGGTTGCTTCATCGTTGATGTCCCGCCGCGTGGCCGTCTGGACCAACAACAGATGGTGCTCGACGAGAAAGGCAACGGTTTTGGCATCGGCCGGGGAGGCGCCTTTCTCCAAAACGATTTTTTCCGCCATGATGGCACCGCGTTCGGAGTGACCGCCTGTGGGCTCTCCCTTGCCGATGTCATGGAGCAGCGCCGCCCACAACAGGGGCTTCTTTTTTTTCAGCTCCTTGTACAAACTGTTGGCCAGGGGGTCTTCCTTAGCGCCTGTGTCGGTATCGAAGCGTCGCAAAATTTTTACGGTGGTAAGCAGATGTCTGGCCACCGGGTAAAGGTGATACTGGTCAAATTGGATCCGGTTCGTCACCGCTTTGAACTCAGGAATGAATCGGGCCAGGAAACCCGTATACAGCATTTGGTTGAACACTTCGAAGGTCCGGTTTGATCGGATCATAATCCGTTCAAATTGTTGAACCACTTTTGGATTATCCCTGAAGGCATCGTCCACCAGGTGGGCGAAATCCTTGACCAACCGTTTGGCTTCGCTGTTCAGCGGCGCCTGTTGAGCGGCGCTTTCCGCAAAAATGTCGATGAGCAGGTGGGGATGGTTGAGGATGGTTTCCGGCGAGATGAAATTCAGCATGCCCCGGTTGAATTTAAGCCCTTTGACCTGGGTGGTCCTCAGCCCTTTGTTTTTTCTTTTGAGCCGTTTTTTCTGTTCCATCTCGTACAGGAACATCTCATGTTGCTGCTTCACATATTCCATATGCCCGTGAAGTTCGCCCAACAGGTGCTCCACGGGAAGATGGCCGTTAACAGCCGATACACCCATGACCTCCGCCAGCTTGCGCTGCTGTTCCAGATGAATCTGATCACTTTTTCGATTCATCATCAGGTGGAACCGGTTTCTCACGTTCCAGATGAAGGAAAGTGCTTCGGACAGGCGCGAGTAATCAGAATGGGAAAAATAGCCGAAATATTCCAGATCCCGGCATTGTTTGATCCCGGACCGGATTTTGGCAATCCACAGCATGGTGTGATAGTCCCGAAGCCCCCCCTGCCCCTCCTTGAAGTTAGGCTCAAGCAAGTAGGAGGAATCACCGAAGCGCCGGTGCCGTTCGCGGTTGGTTTCTACCAGCCAGGAGATGATCGTATCGGGTTTAAGGTTGATGAACTTGGCCCGGATCTGGTCCATCAACTTCGTGAACAAGGGCGACATGCCGCAGATGAAACGGGCATCCAGAATGGAGGTAAGCACCTCGAAGTCCTTGCGCGCCAAGAAGATACACTCTTTGATGGAGCGGGTGGCATGCCCCACATCCAGTCCCATATCCCACAGCGGATAGACGATTTCGCGGACCAGGTCTTCGGCGACCCGGGGAACCCTCTTTTCAAACAGGACCAGCAGGTCTACATCGGAATAGACACACTGCTCCGCCCGGCCGTATCCGCCCAGGGCCACCACCGCATAGGGATTTTTGGCGATGTCCATCTTAGGACCCACAACGCTTTTCTCGTAACTTCGACAAAAATAGTCGTCGATGAGCCGGGCATTGTCATTGAGAAAACCAGGGGCGTCACCCGCCAGGAGATCATCGATGAGCCGGGCCCGCCCATTTTTCAAGAGAAGGGATGCATCGGCGTATCGGTTGTGTGGGGTTGTGTCGGTCACATCCATATCCTTCGTGTTGGTCTGACGGGGACTCAATAAAGCAACCCCCGTGCCATGTGACAAAAATAATAAATTTTGCTGTTTTAACAGTATATTGAGGATGTTTACGCGGCAAGTGGATTTTTTGTTAAGATTACAAAAATGCAATTTTATCTTATTAAAAATTACAAAATTGAAGTTGCCGCCATGGAAATTGAATTTTCCCCAAACGTCTGCGAGTTGAGTGAAAATGCACCTTGAAGCAGTGGGGGTAACCGTTTCAAGGTGCATCCAGGGGTGGAACAGATGGTATGGTAAATCGTCGTTTAAACGAATCCGGTTATGACCGATTCAATTACGGCTGGGTAGCCGGTTGGGTGGCCGTCGCATAGCTGGATGCGCCCGGCATCCCCGAAGCCGTCGAGATACCGCCGTGGGTGGAAACACCGAAGTCCGGGTAAGCGATACCGCCGTGCTCGGCAGAATCCAGACCCTCCAGCTCTTCTTCCGGCGAGACACGCAGGCCGATGGTTTTATCGATGAGCTTGAACATCACGAAGGCCGTGGGGAAGGTCCAGAGAAAACAGGCGGCGATGCCCAACAGCTGGACGCCGATGAGGCCGGCGGATGTGCCGCCGATGTTGAAGATGCCGGCTGCCAGGGTTCCCCAGGCACCGCAGACACCATGCACGGAGATGGCGCCCGCCGGATCGTCCACCTTGATCTTATCGAAGAACATGACCGAAAAGACAACGATGACACCGGCAGCGGTCCCGATAATGATAGCGCTGGAGGGAGTCACATTGGCACAGCCTGCGGTGATGGCTACCAGGCCCGCCAGAGCGCCGTTGAGGCTCATGCCCACTTCGGGTTTGCCGAATTTCACCCAGGAGACGATCATGGCCAAAATAGCGGCGGCGGCGGCAGACAGGTTGGTATTGACGAAAATCATGGCAATGCTGGTGTCCGCAGTGGTGGTGGAGCCGGGGTTGAACCCGAACCATCCCAACCACAGGATGAACACGCCGAGGGCAGCCATGGGCATGTTGTGGCCCAGGATGGGTTTGATTTTTCCGTCTTTGGTGTATTTTCCCAGACGGGGGCCGAGCACGATGGCACCGGCCAGGGCTGTCCAGCCGCCCACCGAGTGGACCACGGTGGAACCGGCAAAATCGATGAAACCGAAGCCTTCCAGCCAGCCGCTGCCATTGAACAGGCTGCCCCAGGCCCATGAGCCGAAGACCGGATAGATAAGGCCGGAGACAAAAATGCTGTACATAAGGTATCCGGTGAACTTGGTTCGTTCCGCCATGGCACCGGAAACGATGGTGGCGGCAGTGGCGGCAAAGACCACCTGGAACATCCAGAAGGCCAGTACCCAGGGATCACCGTCCGGTGTGAAATCGCTGAGAAAAAAACCCGTGGTACCGAACCATCCGGTGGCGGTGGCGCCGAACATGAGCCCGAAGCCGATGGCCCAGAAGGCGATGGAGCCGATGGAAAAGTCCATCAGGTTTTTCATCATGATGTTGATTGAATTTTTGGCTCGGGTAAAGCCCGCCTCAACCAGGGCAAAGCCGGCCTGCATGAAAAAGACCAGGGCGGCTGCGACCAGGGTCCACAGGTAGTTGGCATGGGTCTGAACCAGGTCGATGGCCTCCTTATTTGTCAAAACGGTGGGGTCGGAATCAGACGCCAGGGAAACGGGGACACTCATGAGGGCAACCAGCATCAACAAGATAAACGCTTTCAATTTCATTTATTTCTCTCCTTTGTATAAAATATTGTGAAAAAATTAGGTTGCTGAAGATTTTAGACCGCATCCTTTCCGGATTCACCGGTGCGGATGCGGTAGGCGCCTTCGATGGGCATCACGAAAATCTTACCGTCTCCCACACTGCCGGTGTTGGCTGTTTCGGTGATGGTGGAAATGACTTTGTCCACCATCTCGGCATCCACAACGATATCGATTCTGACTTTGGGGACAAAGTCGGTCTGATATTCGGCGCCACGATAAATCTCCTTGTGGCCCCGCTGACGCCCGAATCCTTTGACCTCGCTGACGGTCATGCCTGATACGCCGATGCGGTTAAGGGCGTCTTTCACATCATCCAGCTTGAAGGGCTTGATAATCGTTTCGACTTTTTTCATGGGTGACATCTCCTGTGAGCTTGAAAAATTGAACAATTCCGTATATTGGCCGCTGTTTGCACATATACAGAGCAACCGCTATGCCAATGTTGCGAAATAATGCTATAGGTAACTGATTTAATAAATAATATGAAATTTTCTCGCACATGGTGTTTACATGTTGGATTACATAAATGTCTTTTTTAAAGACCAAAAACAACAAAAATTGCAACAATATGCATTAATATTTCGTTATTGTAATTTTACGATGTCCGCTCTCCATTGATTCTCGAAAACCGCTGACATTGCCCCATCAAACCAACCACCAAAATGCCGCAACAATCTATATCCTTATGCATTATCGCAGATCTTGGATAGGCGAGCCTGAACATGGCCGACCCGGCCAAATCGGTCCGCCGACCCGGCAATCAACGGCGGTGGCGACTATAGAAAAGTTACGGGTTTCCGTTTTCGATTACAAAAATGTACTTTCGGCGGTTGGTTTTGATTTGGATAGTGCCGGTCAGGTGTGATGCGGGCTGACTTTCTTGGTCGAAAGGTGAAATTATCGCTTGAATTGTCTTCAGGATTTCCATAAGTTACTTTTTCACATCACGATAGCTTAGGGTTCGCGAAAAAATAACTTCGCAGAATTGGCGCTCAGATTTGGTCCAGGTTTTGCTGATCCGAGAGAGCAAAACCACAGGAATAGCGAGCTATT
>JGI24023J19991_10001615_pt1 | contig 17098 bp, 13 predicted proteins | sample Cruoilmetagenom1_FD_19991 | JGI IMG/M metagenome (IMG submission 19991) | reverse complement strand
CGCTATCCACCCGCGATGCCGCTTATGCTCACTGCCTGGCAACAGATCGACACCAAGCCTTCCCAGGTGGTTATTGCCGGTGAACGGGGGAGGGAAGATACGAAAGCACTGCGGCATATTGTTGACCGATTTTTTGACCCGAACCGCCTTTTTCTGTTGGCGGATGGTGCTGGAAATCAAACCTACCTTGCGCGGACACTTCCCTTTCTGGAAACTGTCAGGCCTATAGGGAGTAAGGCTACGGCCTATGTCTGTTCCGATTTCACCTGCAAGATGCCGGTGACTGATCCATTAGCTCTGCAGCAGCAGTTGGAAGGGCAAAAAATAGTAAACTGATGAATCTATATGAAATTCATTTCGTGGGTGTTAGTAAGGGTTGAATTATGATTGTTGATAAACCGCTATGAAAAACAATACCCTTGCTACACTCCTTCTCTCTGTCTTTATTGCCCTGCTTGGTATCGGTATCATTGTTCCGGTGATGCCGGTGTTTGCTTCTGAACTTGGTGCCGGCGGCTTTGCCCTTGGCATGATTATCGCCGCTTTTTCAATCAGCAGAGGGGTGCTGCAGCCTGTTGTCGGTAATCTATCCGACAAGTGGGGTCGGAAAAATTTTCTCATAGCCGGTCTATTCATCTACGGCATCGTCGGCCTGCTCATTCCTCAGGCAACAAATGTAGGCAATTTAATAGCTATACGTGCCTTTCATGGGGTCGGTTCCGCAATGATTGTGCCCATAGCCATGGCCTATGTCGGCCTGCTCTCCCCGGTGGGGCATGAAGGACGCTATATGAGTTATCTCAATATAGCGATATTCTGCGGCATTGGCTGCGGGCCGGTGATTGGAGGACTGGTTTCAGATCTTTTTGGCTTTGCTTCTGTTTTTTATCTTATGGCGATATTGAGTTTTATTGCTCTGATTCTGGTAATCAGCAATATGCCAAAACGCAGTCCTACAGAGCTAAAGGAGGGCACAACTGTTTTAGGAAGTATAAAAAGAATGGTTGGAAACAGCAGAACCGCAGGTATACTTCTGGCCCGATATGCTACCATGATCATCATGGTGCCGACAATGGCCTTTTTACCCTTGTTAATGTCAAGCTGGCCGGTTCATACCGGTTTGCAGGTTGGGATGGTTATCGCCTACAGAACTCTTACCAATGCTGTTTTGCAGGTTCCTTTTGGAAAGGTTGCCGATAAGTACAATAAGCTTACTCTGCTGCTGGCAGGAGTTATGTGCATGAGTTTGGCTGTCCTGGCAATCCCCTCCATGGAAAATGTTGTGTCCATGACGATTCTCTACATCATCCTCGGTATTGGGGAAGCGGTAATATGGCCGGTACTGGGCGCCTATGCCACAGAAGAGGGGAGAGCGCATTATGGTCAGGGGACAATGATGGGGATGTTCAGTTTTACCATGAGCGGCGGGGTTCTCACGGGAGCAGTACTGGCGGGGATAAGTATGGATATGGTCGGTATAGAGTGGGCCTACTATACCTGTGGAGCAGCGGTGTTGCTGCTTACCCTGGTAGCAGCAAAAATGATTTTCAGTGGAGAACAGAAAGCGACAGCTGTAAAGATGTAACTGTCGCTTATTGCCTGGAGTAAGGCCCTAAAAGCCTTCAGCCTACAACCTGTCAACTTCGGTTGCGGGCAAAGCCCGCTTTAGTATTATTTCTTTTCCGCCAGTTTAGCCTTTAACAGTGCTCCCAGGCTGCCAACATCACTTGTACCTTTTTTCTTCTTATTCCCTGAAATATAAGATTTATACTCAGACTGTTCTGCTACATCTTTGCTTTCCGGTGATACATAATCTGTCGGTACCAGACTTATGCGCCTGTCGTTCAGATCAGTGCTTTCTATGTTCACATCAATATTCTGCCCTTCTTCCATCACTTCTCTCGGATGGTGGATTTTACGTCCGCCACCAAGTTTTGAAATATGGATTAGCCCGTCAATGCCAGGAGCCAGAGTAACAAAGGCACCGAATTGTGCCAGCCGGGCTACAGTCCCAGTATGTGTGGTGCCTTCGGGGAATTGCTCTGAAACAGTGTCCCACGGGTCGGCCAAGGTCTCCTTGTAGCTGAGGGATATTCTGTCTTTTTCCCAGTCGATCTTTTTGACAACGACGGACACTTTCTGGTCGACATGAAAATAATCAGCTACATTTTCTACTCGACTCCAGCCGATCTCGGAGATTGGAATAAGGCCGTCAATTCCTCCAATATCAACAAAAGCACCGAAATCTCTTACGGAACTGATCACGCCATCCACTGTTTGCCCTTCCTCAAGTACCTGCTGTAATTTCTCCTTGAGTTCTTCCCGTTCGGCTTCCTGGATAGCCCGGGCCGAGAGTACCAGGTTGCGTCCCCCCTCTTCAAAACGACTGATCAGAAATTTCATATGGGTTTCGAGGTATTCTTTCGCTGCATCTTCAACTCTTCTCAGTCCCATCTGGGAATAGGGACAGAAACTACGTATATTGCCGCCAAGGGTGACTTCAAATCCGCCTTTAATTTCGGCCTTAACAAAACCTTCCACAGGTATCTGGCTGCGAAATGCTTCCTGGAGATGGGCGTTGCTGGAGCCGGAACCAATTGTCGTGGTAAAGAGCTGTTCTGAACCTCTTGTCTGGAGAAAATAGACATCAATCCTGTCACCGATTTCTTTGATGAAATTTCCTTCCTTGTCGGCCAGTTCTGAGCTGTTCAGTACCCCTTCACTTTTGCCGCCTACATCCAGAAAGGTGGTCTCCTGGCCAATTCCTACTATTGTTGCAGTGATCTTCTCACCCGGCTTGATGCGTCGCAGTTTTTTAGTCTCTTCCACTTTAAACAACTCTTCGAAACTTTCATTTTTTACTTCCATGTTGATCCTGTGTCCTATGTCTATGTTGTGTGGTGAACAGCTAGAGAAAGCACTCTGTCATTTTCCCGGAACATCAACCGCTTCCGGCAGAGCTCGGTTATAAAGGTCGCAAGTGATTCTTCTTTGAGGCCTTTGAAGTTTTTTAGAATATCATTCATTGTCTTAGGGGTATGGCAGAAAATATAGATCCTCCTCGAAAGTCCTTTTAGCCTGTGTTGCAGGGGCAGGCCTGTCGGGTATTCCTGCCGGATTATAAGAAAAGTTCCACCGTCACGGTATTGCAGGGCGGATTTTCCTTTATCCTTTCTCATTTTATGAAAACTCTGCCACTGTTCTATTTTCTGGTATACCGGCTTCCATCGTCTGTGCTGCAGCGTACGATCGCCCCTGTAGCCATTTACCAGATGTTTAAGAGATTTGTGATATCGCTGTGGGAAGAGTTTTTTTGTTTTGTAATGCACTAAAATGGCATTGATGCCAAATTTACCGTAGTTTTTGTGTATTGGTGATTCGTGGCCAAGAAAAAAGGCGGCAGGTGAGAGGGGGTGGTAGGGCAGGACAAATTCGAGGTTTGCAAGAGTCTCTGCTATTTCTTTCTTTGTTGTGGTTGGAAACTCTGTAATCAGGTTCCCTTCAACCAGTATCCCATTTTCAGCACATAGTTTCATTACCGCTATATTGTCGATGACGGTTGTTCCTTTTGCCATTTTCTGCAGCAGTGAATTAGACAGTGACTCGATACCTACCTGGACAGTGGAGAGTCCACCCCGCCTGTACAGTTTTAACCTTTCCGGCTGTCGGATGGTTCGTATCTCGGCAAAATAATTGAGATCTACCTGTTGCCGGGAGATAGTCTTAAAATAGTCATCCGCTTCTTTTAATGGCAATGTGTTATCAGTAAATGTGAAATTAATACACTTATATTGTTGTACAAGATGGGCTGTCTCCTGCACCATCCTGTCCGCATTTTTCATTCGATATTTTTTCCACTGAAGATTGAGGTTGCAGAACGAACACTTATTCCACCAGCACCCCCTGGAAAATTCCATCGGCAGAGTCGGAATAATAGGTAGCTTGGAGAATATTCGAGCTATTTCATTGAAGTATGGACGGTAATCAGGGTATGGAAGTTCGTTGATATCTACAATTTCATCAGTTCTTATTATCGATTCGTGGGATTTGGCAAGGTTATCCTGTTTGCCGGGTTTTTGGGGATATTCTTTCAAGGAACGGCAAATGGAGAGAAGGGATTTTTCTCCTTCACCGTCAACAATATAATCGATCTCCGGAAAATGGTGAAGAAGTGATCTGCCGATCCTGCCGGTGCAGGAAGATCCGCCAAAAACGATTGGTACTTCTTCTCTAATTTTTTTTACCTGCTTTGCCATATAGAGAGAAGGCAATAGCTGGTTGAAGCAGATGGAAAACCCTATAAGATCGTATTGATTGAGCTCGATGATGTTGATCCAGTCTGAACATGTCTTTTCAATGACGTTGACAAGGTTGTCAAAGTGAGGACGCGAAAGTTCTTTTTTTGACAGTACAGAGGAAAAAAGTTCTCTTGCCTTATCCTGTTGTGATGGAAAAAGAAGCGACGAGAAAAGTGCTTCTCCAGCCCAGCTGTTGCTGCTTATTCTCCTGTAAGTATCAATCCCGACGGCTTCGGCAATATTGAGATAAGGGTGAAATGTATCGACCTGGCATCTCATCTCTTTTTCCAAAAAAGCTTTAAGGGAACCCAACTGGATCGAAGGTCGATTAAAGATCGACCAGGGCATTGATATCAGAGCCAATCTAAAATGTGAGGAACGGTTGCCGGTCATTTCATGACCCCATTATTGCTCAATTATTTCAGTGTCTTCAGGGGGGACAAAAGAAAAAAAGGATCTGGCCCTCTTTTCATCCATTCCCACAAGAGTGTTCACCTGGATGTTACTCAGGTTGAGCACTGTTATGGTGCCGAAGTGATCCCGGATATTCATCCTGCGAATAAGAGAAGATTTCGTGACCCATAGATGTACATCTTGAACCTGAGAGTGAGGTATTCTGGGAACGAGTTTTATTGTTTTAACCTCCTCAGTTGCACCTCCTGTGCCTTTGTCAGGAGGAAGAATATGGAAATCTTTTGGTAAATTTCCATTGCCTGTGAAAAAGGAATAGGTAAGATCATTATTAAGGGTTTCAGCCGGGGATACTATCATCTGCTTCAGGTTTTCAAAATACATGGAAAAAACAGAACCATCGCTGACGAGGACCTGTTTATCAGGACTAGAGTAATCCCAACGCATACGGCTGTTGCCATCCTTTTTGTAAAAAACTGCCTGGCCGGATCCTTTTCGTGGCCGACCGGTCATCTCACCTCGGGTTTGCTGGAAGAAATCAAAGGAGAGGCTCTGCATGCTGTCAATCCGGAGCTGCAATCTTTCTGCTGTTTCTTTTGGAGATTCCACGGGGGGTGTTTCTCCAGAACTTTGGAGAGGCGTAAGGCATAGCAGCGACAGTAGCGCGATTAATGCTGAAAACGATTTATACATTTTAAATCAGGCAGGTTGAAGATATATTGATCGGTTAAGATCTTGTGCAGCAATATGTTCCGTGGTCTTTGGAAGGTTTTCGATAAGAATTGTAGTGTTCTCAGTCGAATATTGCACTATAGTTTTGGTGCTTTTGTTTTCTGGCGGAGTTCGGGAAATATCTCCAGGGTAGAGAAAGGGGTGTTTCGGCAAGAGTAGCTTGACTGCCCGTGCGACAGTTAATTCGCCTATTTCTGAGTCAAAGAAACCGATCATGGTGAAAGAGTGTTGTGGGGCATTGGGTAGTTCATCAGGAGACATTTATACCAGAAAAAGAGTTGAACAACAAGTAGTGTCATATTGGTCTCGATGATTGATCCTGTATGGCAGATAAAATAAATATCTGAGCGCAGATCTGAGAGGGAAAGCATGTCTGATTCTGATGTTGTAATCAGTGGTACGGGGTTGTTTACACCTCCTTGCGTTGTTACCAATGAAGAATTGGTACAAGCCTACAACGCTTATGCCGATATGTTTAACAAGATAAACAGCGAGGCAATTACTTCCGGTGAAGAGGAGGCTCTTCAGCATTCAAGTTGTGAATTTATTGAGAAAGCATCAGGGATCAAGCAGCGCTATGTGATGATAAAGGATGGTATATTGGATAAGGAACGGATGATGCCCCTGGTTCCCCGCCGACCGGATGATGTACTGTCAATAACTGCTGAAATGGCAATAGCAGCAGGGCGTGAGGCGCTCAACCAGGCAAATAGAAAGCCGGAAGATATAGATCTTGTGATTTATGGTGCTTCAACATCCCAGAGACCCTGGCCTGCAGTTGCTGTCGAAATTCAGCAGGCTCTTGGCTGCGGTGGCTACGCTTTTGATATGACAGTTGCCTGTTCAACGGGTACATTTGGTATATCAACAGCGGTTGATGCGATCCTGTCAGGGACAGCAACCTGTGCCTTAATTGTCAATCCCGAGTATGCTTCTCCCCAGATTAATTTCAAGGATCGTGACAGTCATTTTATTTTTGGTGATGTGGCGACCGCCTGCATTGTGGAAAAACAACAGACCGCCTCAGGTGAAAATTTATTTCGAATCATAGATCGTAAACTGAAGACCCATTTTTCAAATAATATCAGGACTAATGCCGGTTATCTGACCCGCGCAGAACCGAACATCACTTTTGAGCGTTTTTTTGAACAGGATCAGTTTTTTATTCAGCAGGGCAGAAAGGTGTTTAAGGAACTCCTGCCCATGATCTGCAGTCTTGTTAAAAACCAACTTATGGGCTGTGAACTGGATATCAGTGAGATACGCCGTATGTGGCTGCATCAGGCAAATATTAACATGAACATGTTTGTCGCACGCGGATTGCTTGGGCGAACTCCTGAGCCTCATGAGGCACCGGTAGTTCTTGACGAATATGCCAACACAGCATCTGCCGGTTCTATTATCGCTTTTCATAAATACAATGGGGACTTTGAAGCCGGGGAGAAAGGTATTCTCTGCTCATTTGGTGCAGGTTACTCGATCGGAAGTTTGATCATGGAGAAGCTGTAAGGTTTGTGCAAATACCCGGGCAATACCCGACCTACTTCACCGATTCTGTTTATCCGGCCTACTATTTTTCCTTTTGAGCCTGGAGCCTGCAAGACCGACTAAACCTATCCCAAAGAGGAATATGGTGGAGGATTCGGGGACAGGAGCGATTGTGCCCTGGATCAGCACACCTACATCGATCCCGGGGTTCAATCTCCAACCACGATCCGGGTTATAATACGCATAATTGTTTGCCGGGTAGGGTGCATTCCATGGCATCAAAAACCCTTCTAGATAATCACCCTCTCTAACCTCGAATGTCGCCCAATATGTTGCTGCTTCAAGGTACCATGACATACCGGTGGCACCAGACCATCCTTGAGCTGAGCCATCCACAGAGACTTGTGCTGAATAAATCTCGAGATCCGGTCCAGTTGAACCAATGGTGTATATAGCGGTAGTGAATGTTTTGCCGCTTGAAGTAAAATCCCCATTGAGCCAGCTTTCAACATCGGTTATGACCATGTCGTCATTTATTGAAAACTCAGCGGCTAACCATTGCGTGGAATGCAACGAATAACCCGCGAGGCCGGGGGTGGCTCCAGTATCAAGTATGATATCTGCAGAAGCACCCGTACAGATACAGAACAAAAGTAGTATATTAAATGTCGTTATAAACCGCATAATTTTCATTTCTGACCTATAGAATAGGAATAGGTGATGGGGAAGTGATCCCGCGTTTTTACCTTGGAGAGAAGGTGATCTACAGCTGTTAATCAATCCATTTTTGAATGCAAAAAACATACCACGCGTATGCATGTTATACATGCTTGGATTAGTGCCATATAATTACAGTCACTTATGTTTTTAGAGGGTTGTGAAAGAGTGCTGGTGTCGGATTGGTTTTCGGATTTCAGGAAACTCTTTCCAGTAGAACGGAACAGCGTTTGGGGAGGACGCTTGTTATGAACCTGTAACCCTCAAATTAAAGATTAGCTCCCTACAATATCTCTTTTGTACTGCAAGGAAATGTGAAAATTTATATGATCTGAATAGGAACTCAGGAGGCAATTAACCCAGTGAGGTTCGTTTTGAGTAAAATTAACAAAAAAGAACTCAGCGAAATAGACATCTGCGATCTTTTCATTACTCCGGCAATCAAAAATGCCGGTTGGGATTAGACAAGCCAGATCCGTCGTGAAGTGACACTCTACCCCCCCCCACTTCAACAGGGGAACTGCCATATTTCTTGGTAGCACAAATAGTTGATTACGTTGGTCGATATAACTGTCCTCCCCCTTGTCAAGGGATTGCTAATCCTTGATTGGAGAATGGCATGTCGAAGATATCAACTTTCTTGTGACCCCAAACAGTAAACATGTAAAATCGAGACGATTATTTGATTGATAGAGGTGCACCTTGGCAAGTTTAACGTTATGGGTATGCAAAAACACTTTAGTTTCTGAACTTTAATGTGAACATCCAGGTTTGTATCTATTGTCTATCTATGTTGGATTGGTACTGGATATGTTTTTTCACAGTCCGTGGATCAAGTTGGGTGATTTCTGAGACTTTCTCATACGTTTTATGCTTTTCATACAAGGCCGCACAATAGGCTGATAGAAGCTCTTGCGCACTTTGCTCTAGGTTGTGAAAAGTATTACCCAGTGGACTTTTTGGGGCTTCACACCAACCTTCAATTTCACTGCAGTAGTTTTTATTCAGCAGGACACAGCGTACAGCCTGCTCAAGCTCCCGCACATTACCCGGCCAGTGATATTGTGCTCCCACTTCCCTCCTTATGACATGGAGGACCATCTCCTCTAATTCAGTGGACTGCTCACCTACAATTCTTTGAATGGTATGTTTTAATAGAGTTTCCAGCGACGCAGGCTCCTCTTCGATCTGTTGTCGCAGGGTGGGCACCGTTATCACGTTTGAACAGAGTCTGTAGTAGAAATCTCTGCGGAAAACGTTGCCCTCACGCAACTCGCTGATCGATTTATTGGTCGCGGCAATAATTCGCCCGGAGAAGTAGAGCTTATCATGACTGCCAACTGCAGTAAAATTTCTTTCCTCAAGGACTTTTAACAACTTGATCTGTACCGGAATTGACACATCCCCGATTTCGTCCAGGAAAATCGAACCAAACTTGCTGCAGAGGTCGAAAACGCCACTATGGCTTTCGATGGCACCCGTAAAAGCCCCTTTCTGATGTCCGAAAAGTTCAGATTCAATAAGTGATTCAGGAAACTGAGAAAGGTTAATTTCTATATAGTTTCCCATAAAACTCTCAACAAAACAGTCTGTACTCTCGTCGAAGGGGATGTATCCTGAGCGACCAATCGCTGCTGCTGCTGTGCCTTTCCCTGTTCCCGTCTCACCCAGGAGCAAGGTTGAAAAATCTTCCATACGATTCCAGAGAAATTGTTCATACCAGTGTGCATCATGGGTAAAAACAGATCTCCAGAGATGGGCGCGAAGCTTCTCCATGGAGGGACTCTTGCCAATCAAACCATGGAAGATAAAATACCATGCCCGCCGCAGTTGATAATAAAATGCGAAGTATTGCAAAACCTGCCCCTCTTCAAATTCTCTCTGAGAGAGCAGGGCAAAGGTTGCTTGTGCAAAGGGANCAGTGCATGGATCGACACCCCTGTCTATCTGCTGCAGAATCAACTCATCGAAGTCAGTCATACAACTTTGATAAGCGTCATAGAGTGAGGCGACACGAATCAGTTCCTGGTCTTCACCAGAGAAATCCTTCCAGGTCATCCTCCTGCTGAAAACAATTCCGTCAAGCTTTTGCCGTATTGCTGCATGCAGCTTTTTATTGAGAATTTCTCTGGACTGGAATCTCCCGCCGGCAATCCTGTAGGCTAGTTCAAAGGTACCTGCCTCAAATGGATTGCTGAACGTCAGGCTTGATACCAGCCTGAAAAAATCTCTCTCTGACCCATTAAGGAAAACTTTCTTTTTCATACATTATATGATGATCGCATCTGCATAATTTGTCAATAAAATCGGAGTATCTTTAAGGAATATCCCATAATATTTGTATAAATATATTGATTACAGTCACTTAAAGACCGTCTACTTTTTGGCATTACTCTTGCTATTCTCATTACAAAATCTACAAGCATTTCCAGAGCAGGAACCTGGTTGCACAGACAGTTTCACACCAGGCGGAGAGTATCAGCTGAACCAGTCTGGATATGTTTCACCAGGAACAGATAAAGGAGGAAACCATGTCTTCTCTATTACGCACGACCTCTCTTGCACCGGCGATTGCGGCCACCATTGCACTGCTCATCTTTCAATCCTGCTCAAGCATCGAACACAAGTTAGGCGGTGCTTTCAGATATGAACCCGAGGAGTTGGAGGATCACATCTCTGATAGTGCACGGCTACTGATTGAGAAGTCTTTCGAAGACCTTGGTGGTTATAGCCTGATCGACTATCACACTCATATGCTTGGCTTGGGGACCGATTGCAAGGACTGTTTCGTACACCCGGCGTCCTATGATTTTTTCTCTCCGCTTAGACGCTTTAGATTTAATATCTATATGAGTGCATCAGGAATTGGTAACCCGAAAAGAGCCGATCAGGAATACCTGGACAGGTTGGTCAGGCTTATCCGTGGCACCAACTATCCAATGAAATCTGCTCTTCTCGCGTTTGATAAACATCACAACCTCGATGGAAGTGAAGATCTCGAAAAGACTGAATTTTATGTGCCCAATTCGATTGTTTTCGAATTGAGCGAGAGATACCCGGATATATTTATACCCGTCATTTCTGTCCATCCTTATCGAGTTGATGCCATTGAAGAACTGGACATGTGGGGTCGAAAGGGAGTCCGGATGGTCAAATGGCTGCCCAATGCTATGGGTATTGACCCTTCTCACCCACGGGTAAGTGAATTTTACAGCACAATGAAGCGGTATGACATGATATTGCTCTCCCACACAGGAGACGAAAAGGCAGTTCATGCTGAAGAAGATCAGAAGCTGGGCAATCCACTTCTTCTGCGCACCGCACTGAACTATGGAGTGAAGGTTATCATGGCACACAGTGCAAGCCTTGGAACCTGTGACGATCTGGATAGCCTTGACAACGGAAAGGTGCCTTGCTTTGACCTCTTTCTTAAAATGATGGAGGAGGAGAGGTATGACGGATTGCTCTACGGGGAGATCTCCGCCATGCTGCAGTATAACAGGATGCCAACACCTATACAGGAAATCCTGCGTCGCCCGGAACTGCACCCGCGGCTGGTAAACGGATCAGATTACCCCCTGGTGGCGGTAAATGTCTTAATCAGAACCAGTGAACTGGCTGAAGGTGGGTTTATCACTGAACAGGAGCGGAAGGATCTCAACGAGATATATGACTTTAACCCGCTGCTTTTTGATTTCGTGTTGAAAAGAACGATCAACTTACCAGGAACAGCGAAGAAATTACCTCCGTCGGTTTTTACCCGAAACCTTTTCAGGAAGTGATTGAATATCGAATCATACAATATTCGCCGGTTCTCCCTTTATCGAAATTATAAGAGCTTTTAAGGAGCAATCCCCAGAGAGGATTAGACACTATGGATTGGCAATTAAATACAGTTTCGATCTACCTTCTTTTTTTAGCCCAGACACTGTTTGCAGTTTCGACATTGATTGTCGAATACCCTGCAAGAGTAAAGGCCTACTCAAAACACCTCTGGTTGTATCTGCTGTTCTTTACGATCGGTGAACTGTTTTCCTTTCGATGGGCATCAGTGGTTCTCTCCCTGATCTGCTTTATTGCACTTCGGGAGTACTTTTCTCTGATTGCCATTCGAACCGGTGACCGGCTCGCAATCCTGGGAGGTTTCCTGTCGATTCCTCTTATGATGGCCACTCTGCTGATGCATAATCACCATATTTTTATTGCGGCGATTCCTTTATATGTCTTCTTCTTTATACCATTTCTGGTTGCAATCGGAGGCGATGAATCCGTTGGAACGGTATTTTCCATTGGCGTTATTGGAGTCGGTATCTTCCTGTTTGTCTTTGGCAACGGCCTGCTCGGCTTTCTGACGCTTTGCACTCCCTGGCTCGGAATCATTGTAGTAATCAACGTCTCCCTAAGTGATGCCATAGCCTTTTGTCTTTATTCGACAAGGAAACCACTCTTTCAGGGAAACCTCCTCCAGTACCTCGCAGCGATTCCAGTCACGGTTGCCTCATCCATCCTGGTATCGGAGTGGACCTTTCTGGCCCTCCATGTATCAATCATTATCGGTACAATAATTCCTCTGCTCGTCGCTGCCAGCCGTCTGATCATGTTTCACATCGAATCAGACCTCGGGATCGCTCAAAACTATAATTCGCTGCGCCGCGGCAGGTTAATTAATAGCTCCAGTTCGTTGGTTCTGGTTACCCCGATAGTTTTTTTCGCACTCAATTATCTTACATGAAATTGCCATGGTCACTCTTTTCTCAATCCGCATAATGCTCCACCTGTTAATCATCAGACCCCTGGTGAGCATCTTTTTCGGGGTGAACGCCATTGGTGTCGACCACCTGTCAAGGGTCGATCAATTTATTATGATTTCGAACCATAACAGTCATATCGACACGCTGTTGCTCTTTCATATTTTATCACCAGTAAAGATTGCCAAAACCAGAGTGGTTGCGGCGGCCGACTACTTTGTAAAACATCCCTGGCTCTACAGGCTTGTCACCTATCTGTTTGATCCCATATGGATTGATCGCAATAGAAAAAGCTGTTCCGTCTTTACCGAAATGGTGGCTCACCTGAAAAATAACGGTTCGATAATCATGTACCCCGAAGGGACGAGAGGTACCTCTGCAGAGATTCAAAAATTCAAGGAAGGAATTGGATTACTCATTCATAAATATTCCAGGATTCCTGTCGTGCCCGTCTACCTGGAAGGCCCGGAAAGGTCTCTTCCAAAAAATTGCTGTATTCCTTTGCCACTCGTCAATTTCATAACAGTGTCACCACCTCAGAAGTTTTCAGGAGATAAGACAGAGATCGCACATCACCTTTTTTACTACCTGCAAAAACGTGCCAAAGAGGAAAGACAATTTCGACAACGGAGAAAAAATAACGGGGAGACACCATGGTGTGTTGCGGTGATAGGTATCGACGGTTCCGGGAAAAGCACTCTTGCAAAGAATTTAGCAATAAGGTTTCCGGATAACTGCTGCTTTATTGGTGATTCGCTGGAGTTCTACGACAAGGGAGTTCAACAAGTATCACAGCCCTATATAACCAATGAGTTGCGTCGATGGATTGGGAGAAAAGCCAAGACTGCCGAGAAACTCTCATCCTACAAGTTTCCTAAGATCACAGAACTCTTCCTTCGTGATCATTTGCTGAGAGAAGTGGATCGCTGGTACCGGCCCAATATTATTTTCCAGGATGGCTCACCGCTTCTAAATCTTGTGGCATGGGCTAATCTCTACAGCCAAACCAAGCTTGATACTGATCAAATGACAAATGCCATTGAGTTACTGCAAGGGTGCAAATCGCCTTCAGCGCTGGATCATATCGTCAAGCGATTTCCGGAATTACGGGTGATATGCTCTCTCAATTTGAATCAGCTGCGGCTGCCTGATGAGGTGATATTTCTCGATGTGCCCCCGGAGGTCTGTGTCTTCCGTATCTCATCAAGAGGCGCACACATTCAGCCCCATGAAAACATCACCCATCTAACACAGTTAAGAGGCGCATACCAGCTCGTATGTGAATCTCTGCAGTCAACACCCTGCAATGTGACAATCTTTGATGGCGACAATAACTCACACAAAACAGCAGAACAAACAATAAAGTATTTACAATCCAGACTGGAGAGAACTCATGCTCAAAATTGAAATAATTGCAACTACCATATCGGGATCAATTGCAGACTGGTCAAAAGTAAAGCAAATAGTTCCATTGTTTCACAAGTACGGCTTTACCGATGTCAACTTGGTTGAAGTATCGAGTCACGAGAAGGCCAGGGATGCAGCCCGAGCAGCCCTTGAAAATTCCTGCAGATACCCCATTTCAGTTGGTGGCTCTGGAACATTCCGGGCCGTGCTGGAGGGCTGCATAGATTCAGGATACCCTTTGTCGGATATTCGTCTCGGGTTCCTCCGTAAAGGTTCCGCGGATTTAATTGGCAAATCCCTTGGCATGCCCGATGAAATAGAAAACTCGATTCGGGTACTTGCTGAGGCAATTAGCGATGACAGGTGGGAATCAGCCGATATACTGACGGCTCGGGNGCGTTCTGATCGTGTTCACACCCATCACTTTATCGGCTATGGTGGAACTGGCATATTCGGGCGTATACCATATTTTACNGAAAACCGTTTCAGGAAACTGTATAAAGGTGTGCTTGGCCAGTTTTTTGGGGATCTGGGACCCTTCACGGTTGGAATGTGTCTTGCGTTGGTTGAAAAAACTATCAAGTTGGTATACTTACAACCCCAGATAACGCAGATCCAGGTTGACGGTGAACTGGTTGCAGAAGGGAGATACCAGGCGGTGATCGTTGTAAATGGGTATCTAGGCCCCGATCTGCCTTTTTCGGATAAGCCGCTTGGATCCGGTGAGTTCTATGTGTTTGGTATTCGTGACCTGGGATTTCTCAAGTTATACAGTCAGGCCAAACAGACTCTGAGGGGGGAAATTTCTGCACATCCAGTAAAGTTGGGATTTGAGTCTTACGTTGCGAAGAAACGTTTGGAGTTGTGGAATAAAAGTAATCACATGTTTCCAGTCAACATCGACGGCAGTATGGAAATGACTGATAATGTAGTGACTTTTGGTAGAGAGGGTAGCATCCCATTGCTGACCAGTGGAGAAAAAAGCTAAGAATACGATCTGGTATCGCATCTGCTGTTTCAAAAACCATAGGGATGTTGCCTGATCACGCTATGTCAGCGACTTATCATTGAACTTAACGTTGCCAAAACGAAGATAATCAATGTTGCTGCATGCTTTGACGAAAGGTGTTTCCTGTATCTCCTAAGAATCCTGTCAGCAATTCACTCGCCCCTGTCAAACGGTAGCCTCACAGTCTATATACGTAATAAGGTAAACATCAGGTAAAAATGGAATCTCAAGAGATTCACACTGCCAATATCAACTATTGATACGAAAGTACTATCAATCATCCGATGCTGGAAGAATGGAGCAATTATCCCGGTTGATAATCTGTTTGTAATTATCTAGGACGGGCTGCAAGTGCAAAAGTGTTAGGCTTTCCGCCTTCTAAGAACCAGAGACACAGGGGGAAGGTCCATCTAAGATGACTGCTCAGATGCTGTAACCTCAGTAGAAATATTAAGTAGTGCAGAGTTTTTGATAGCTTACTTCTTCTTACCCTTATTTAGTGGATAAGTGCCAGGAAGTATTACGTTGATAAGTTTTTTCCCCCACAAACCAAGCCGAACTCCTATAGCAAGGCATAGAACGCTTAAGATAAAGGTCCAGAGACCATAATTTTCCTGTGGGGCTACAATCATCATTGTTATTGATAATAACAGGATGATTATACTAAAGATAATTTTGATTCTAAGTAGTGGTGTTTTAAGTGTTTTGAATCGGATTAACCCGTCAACTACTCCACTTAATATGGCTAATACAAGGGTTATTGGGAGTACAAAAACAGAAAATATAAGTACGCTTTTAATGATAACGGGTTGAAAACTATTGAAAAAATAAATGATAATAATTAGGAGAGGAATGGTTACAACAAAGGTCTGAGAAAGATGAATAGTAATAGGATGTATATCGAGGTTTAGCAGACGGAGCCTGTTGAATGAAACCTTTTCGCGATAGGGTTCAAAAGCTTTGCGGGATATCCCGCATGCTGGACAAACATCTCCCAGCTTCTCAGCCTCTATTATAAAACCACATGGGCGACATCGAACAAGTTCTTTCATGACCAAGAGCTCTTGAAAATTAGACTACCACAATGTGGTCATTGTAACACAGCCACTTGGTTGTGTCAAATGACCGATGAAGGATCTATTAGCTGGTTAGACCACTTTACAGATGATTTGGGTTAAGGTGTTTCCTGTTAAGTTCATAAATAATCCTATCTAAAAATCTTCCCCGTAATGGAGCAGTTTGTAGTAAATGATTCTTCCAGAAAATTTCGGAGTTGGTTTGGAATTTTTCTTGAGAGTTGGTGTCCATTTATTTTGGCTCACTTCAGTTGTGATTGGCTGCCGATTAAGAGAACGGAGACTGAGGGCGGCAGAGGTCAAGCAGAGGCTCGAGAAATCCCGCCAACTATTATTATTTAGTGGTCGTATGAGAAGAAAAGGGTTCTAAAATCGCTGTTACTAAAGTGACCCTAAAAGAAAAGGGTGTTACAGTAAAATGACTGTAACACCCTGTATTCATTGGTGGAGCTAGTCGGGATCGAACCGACGACCTCTTGACTGCCAGTCAAGCGCTCTCCCAGCTGAGCTATAGCCCCACGGTGGTGTTCTTGAAGAAAAACTCGGGTATCAATACCAGGGTTTTTTCTATGTGTCAATAGCATTTGGATAATCTTTTGGGGCTTCCAGCATATTTGTTGCCAATAAAAAACAGGTTTGGTATGTTTCGTGGTTCTGTAGGGAAATATTAACCACTTGTGTGTATGGCAACAACTCAAAAAATACTTCGAAATTCATCGAACGGATATACAAAAGGCTTCGTTGATAGAGCTTCTATTGCAAGGGAAACTATATGTACTCACCATTAAACTTTTTGTTCGGCTGGCTATCCAATGATCTGGCAATTGATCTGGGGACAGCTAATTGTGTTCTTTATGTAAAGGGTAAAGGAATCGTTCTTCGGGAACCCACTGTCGTGGCAGTCAGGCAGGACAAGCGCGGAAATAAGGTTCTGGCAGTAGGGCAGGAAGCGAAAATGATGCTGGGGAAAACACCGGGGAATATAACAGCTATCCGACCAATCAAAGATGGTGTCATTGCGGACTTCGAAGTGACTGAAGCTATGCTGAGGTATTTCATAAACAAGGTGCACAACAGGAGAACTCTAGTTCATCCACGGATTATGATATCAGTTCCATCCGGAATCACTCAGGTTGAAAAAAGAGCAGTGAAAGAATCTGCTGAATCGGCAGGTTCCAGGGAAGTTTATCTGATCGAAGAGCCTATGGCTGC
>JGI24023J19991_10001614_pt1 | contig 17102 bp, 19 predicted proteins | sample Cruoilmetagenom1_FD_19991 | JGI IMG/M metagenome (IMG submission 19991) | reverse complement strand
AACAGATCTGAAGTCATTTTTGATTGAACTTTAAACCTGTGAATTTCTCTCGGAGAAACAGCTTCCCACTCTACATCAATACATCTATCCTTAATTTCTGATATATTTTTTAAATTAGGGCAATCTTTCCTGTGGACAATAATCCCTCTGCCTCTGGATATATATCCAATAATATCATCACCTGTTGTAGGGTGACAGCATTTGGCTATACTTATCATCATATTTTTTTCATCACCAATTTTAAATGTAAGCATAGCCTGATCAAGAACCTGTTTAATTATTGTCTGCTTTTTCTCTGGTTCTTCAATTACAGGAGTAATGATCTCTTTTTCCGGAACTTCTTTTGACGGCTTTTTTTTCTTTGCAATAATATTTTTATCTATAAACAGATTTTCTTCATGCTGATTTAGCCAATGACGGATTTTATTTTTAGCCCTTGTTGTTGCAACAAAGCGTAACCAGTTTACATGAGGTTTTGCTGAATTTGCGGTCATTATTTCAATAACCTGTGTATTTTTTAGTGCCTGATTTAAAGGTATTATGGACCCATCTGCCTTGGCTCCTATGGTATGAGTACCTATTTCAGTATGAATATGAAATGCAAAATCTATAGCAGTAGAGTTTTTAGGAAGTTCAATGATATGCCCATTTGGAGTAAATACGTAGATTGAGTCTCTTAAAAATTCTCTTCGAATATCTGCAAGGAATTCGTCAGATCCGGATTTTGCACCATCCCATTTTTTAAATCTGTTTATAATCGGGTGTATATCTGAATTTATTCTTTTACCTGATCCTTTATATATCCAATGAGCTGCAACTCCATTTTCAGCAGTAGAGTGCATATCTTCTGTTCTAATCTGAATTTCAGTTATTCTCCCACCATAACACATAACGCTTGTGTGAAGACTTTGGTACTGATTTGCTTTTGGCATTGCTATATAATCTTTAAATCTACCCTCAATAGGAGGCCATAATTTATGGACTATACCAAGCAGGGTGTAACATTCATTACTTGTTTTACAAAGAATTCGAATTCCCAGGAGGTCATATATTTCACTTATATCTTTTTTTCTGCTTTTCATTTTTCTGTAAATTGAATATTTATGTTTAGCCCTTGTACTTGCAGTAATACGCAGACCTTCTTTGGCAGCAGTTTTGAGGATAGTATGTTCAGCTTTTTTTAGATAATTACTTTGTTCTGATTTTTTTGAAGTAATATAGCTATCAATATAATCGTATGTTGTAGGGTTTAAATGTTTAAGAGCCAGGTCTTCCAGTTCCGCTTTCATCCAGGAAATACCCAGTCTGTCAGCAAGGGGGGCATATATCTCAAGGCATTCACCGGCAATTGATTTTCTTTTCTTTTCAGGTAAAAATTCAAGGGTTCCCATGTTGTGGAGCTTATCTGCAAGTTTGATAATTATTACTCTAATATCTTTTGCCATGGCAAGAAGCATTTTTCTTATAGTTTCAGCTTCCTGGATAGACTTACTCTTTGCTTTTAAAATAGATATTTTAGTAACACCCTCTACCATATTTGCTACTTCTTTTCCGTATCGTCTTTTTATCTCATTAAAAACAACATTAGTATCTTCAAGTACATCGTGCAGTAGAGCTGAAATTATAGTATCAGGATCCATATTCATATCGATAAGAATTTCTGCTACACGTAAGGGGTGGATGAAGTAGGGTTCTCCACTAGCTCTTTTTTGATCTTTATGAAGATCCTTTGCCCATTTGGCAGCATCCATAATTTTAGACTGCTCTTTTTCGCTTAGGTTGGAGAGTTTTGATTTAAATATTTCCAGTTGATTTCTCATAGTTATATTCTTTGTCCTAAAGTTACTCGATTTCTTCCGGAAAGATCCTTTATAATCCTTGTATTATAGAAATTACCGGATTCTAAAATAAGTTGTATATTTTCTGTTTGATCTATACTGGATTCTATCAAAAGATATGCATCTTTTTCCAGATAATCAGGGGCTTCCATAATTATTTTTCTAATATAATCAAGGCCGTCTATTCCCCCTCTAAGAGCCATCCCTGGTTCCGGCCAGGCATTATTCATCATTTTATCTGTTTCTTCATCTGTTAAATAAGGGGGATTTGTAATGATCATATCAAACTTATAGTCAATATTCTCAAATAGATCACTTTCAATAGTTTTTAACTCTTCTCCCAGAATATCCCTGGAATTTTTTTTGCAAACTTCAATAGCTCCTAAAGATAAATCAGAACATTGGATATTAATTTCCGGTAATGAGTATTTGAGTGCAATGGCCAGTGCTCCCGAACCAGTACATAGATCAAGGACATATTTTTGTGCAGGAAATTTTTTCAAAATATCAATAGCTGTTTCAACTATGGTTTCTGAGTCAGGTCTGGGAACCAGAACATTTTTATCAACATAAAAATTCAGACCATAAAATTCTTTTCTATTTATTAGATAAGAAACAGGTTGATTTGATATTCTTTTGATTAATATTTCATTAAAAGCATCTTCATTATTTTTAGTTATTCTGTCCGGATAGGATGCAAGAAGTTCTTCTTTTGTTATCCCCAGTATAAAGGATAGTAAAACCATAGCATCAAGAAAAGGAGTCTCTGCAGAAGAAAGGGATTCTTTAAGTAATAAGGTCCCCTCAGTCAAGACTTCTCTTATAGTTTTCATCCTTCCTTAAGAGCTTCCTGATTTGCAGACAGCTGAAGGCCACTTATTAATTCAGCCATATCTCCCTGCATGATATATTCCAGTTTATATAGAGTTAGATTTATTCTATGATCTGTCACTCTGTTCTGAGGGTAATTGTAGGTTCTTATCCTTTCTGATCTGTCTCCGCTTCCTACCTGACTCTTTCTATTTTCAGAACGTTCCTTCGCTTTTTTATCTGCTTCAGCTTCATATAATCTAGCTCTGAGAACTCTGAAAGCTTTTGCTTTATTTTTTATTTGTGATTTTTCGTCCTGACATGTAACTACAAGTCCTGTGGGTAGGTGTGTAAGACGTACTGCAGAATCTGTAGTATTTACACTCTGTCCTCCCGGACCGGAAGATCTGTAAACATCTATCTTTATTTCTTCAGTTTTTATTTGTATATCTGTTTCTTCTGCTTCCGGAAGTACAGCAACTGTAACTGCAGATGTATGTACCCGTCCTCCTGATTCAGTGGCTGGTACTCTTTGAACCCTATGCACACCACTTTCGTATCTGAGAGTTCCATATACTTCTTTACCTGAAATGGAAAAAGCTATCTCTTTAAATCCGCCAATGCCAATTTCGTTGGTTGACATGACTTCAGTTTTCCATTTATGGGTTTCTGCGTAGCGAGTATACATCCTGTAGAGGTCAGCTGCAAAAAGTGCTGCTTCATCTCCTCCTGTCCCGGCACGTATTTCCATTATTATATTTTTCCCATCCATGGGATCTCTGGGAACAAGAAGGATTTTCAAATCCTGTTCCAGTTTTTCACTTTTTTCTTCCAGACCACTTAATTCTTCTTTGGCCATATCTTTCATTTCAGGGTCACTTTCCTCTGCTATAAGAGATTTTGCACCATCAATTTCATCTAAAAGAGATTTATATTCTTCATATAGATCTGTTGTTTCTTTTACATGACTGTATTCCTGCATAACTTTTTTATAAAGATCCATATTTTTCATAATATCAGGATCAGCTATCTGTTTTTCAAGTTCTGCACATTTTTCGACTATAGAATTAAGTTTGTTTATCATAATGGGAATATATCAGAAAATACTTACTCAATCAATCATTATTAACAATAGCTTTTAGTTCTTTAATTTGATGTCTTTGTTTAATAAATCCAAATATACTGCCGCAAAATCCTCCAACTATGTGAGCAAACTCTGCAATATTATTAGTTTGGAAAGACTGAAAAACTTCTTTAACAATGTACAGGGCAATAATTAGTATAAATGTAAGGGGTATTTCACCTGGTTTTGTATTTGTAAATGGAGCCAGGAGTATCATCATAAATGCAACACCACTTGCACCAAGGAGAGCTCCCTCAAATAGAAAACTGTTTAGTAACCCTGTGACAAGTGCGGTTATAAGTATCATTAAAAGGAGGGAGAAAGAACCGTATTTTTCCTCCAGAATCGGACCAACCAGCAGAATTATTGCAAAGTTTCCAAGCAAGTGCTCCCAGCTTACATGCCCTGCAATATGTGAGAAAAGACGTACATAACTAATTACTGAACCTGAATTAAAGTATCCCTGACCGGGAACTACAAACCATGAGTTAATTAAATTACCACCAAATAATGGATTTAAAATAAGAACAAGAGCAGAAACTAATGCGAAATTTAAAACTACAGGAGCATTGTATCGTATTTTCATTATTCAGTCCTTTCATTATTGTTAAACTTACTGAGTTTCCGAACAGTCTCAATAATACTTTATTGAGTGAAGGCCCTTAAGTCAACTGACAAGGGTTCAAGTTGCAATTAGTTTAGTTGATAATAATCCCTTCCTATATTAAAATGATTACCCGGGGGAAAATATGGACAACAAGCAAATGGAATTCAGATTTAGTTTTTTTACTCAGAAGTTTAAAGAAACAGTTGAGTTTTATAAGGATATTCTTCAGTTACCAGTAGTAGATAATTGGAATCGTGGATTTAATGATAGTGGATATTTATTTAAAGCAGCTTCCGGACATATGGTTGTACTTCAAAGTGCTACCAAACAGGTTGAACCTTTAATGGATGCCGTTTTACTTATACAGGTGGAAGATCTGGATAAGCAGTATAATTTTTGTAAAGAAAACGGTGTGGAAATTGTTCAGGATATTCAAAAAAGAGAGTGGGGAGATAGGGATTTTAAAATTATTGACCCTAATCGACTAATTTTAGGTTTTTATTCAAGAAAAATGTAATTTTTACTGGATTTAGAATCAATTTAGCATTATATTCTCCTTCGTTATTAAGCTCGTGAGAAGGGGCTAAACCCCTTTATCTAAAATATGGAGTAATCAATGATTAAAAGCAAAATTAATAAAGGGACAGTATTTTTTATACTTATCCTTCTTATATTGCCCCTGTCTATATACGCAGGTGGGAAAAAGGAAGAAGTAAAAGAACCTGTGCAGGAATCTACTGACACAAGTGCAAGTACAGAAAGAGAGCCTATTGGTGATGTCACATTAGAAGCTGCAGCTATGGTTAATGGAATAATTATCCCATTAAAGACTTATAATGGCCAGGTTCAGGCGATTATTCAGCAGTATGCAAGTAAGGGTGTAAACTTTCAGGATGCACAACTTGCAGATCTAAAGATTAAGGTTCTGGAGAATCTTATTGATCAGGAGCTTCTTTATCAGGACGCAAAATCAAAAGGACTTACAGTTGATGATGCCGCAATAAATGAACAGTTGGATGCCGTAAAAGGTCAGTTCCCCGATGAAGCAACTTATATCAGCCAACTGGCTGCCCAGGGAATGACAGAAGAAGAAATTAAGAAGGATATAGGAAAGACTTTGCTTGTTGAAGATTATATTACAAGTAAATATGGACCTACTATAAAAATTGAAGAATCAGAAACACAAAAATTTTATCAGGAAAATAGTCAGTATTTTTCCAAACCGGAACAGGTTAGAGCCAGTCATATTCTTATTAAGGTAGAACCAGATGCAGAAGAATCCGTAAAAAAGGATGCTCTTGACAGAATTAATGCTATCAAAGACAGGTTAAATGGCGGAGAAGAGTTTTCTGAACTTGCCCGGAATCTTTCTGAAGGTCCCAGTAATGTAAACGGTGGTGATCTTGGTTTATTTGGACGTGGTCAGATGGTTAAATCTTTTGAAGATGCTGTATTTTCTTTAGATGTTGGCTCTGTCAGTGATGTTGTAGAAACTCAGTTTGGCTATCATCTAATAAAACTTACTGCAAAAGAAGCTGCAAGTACTGTACCTATAGCGGAAGTAAAGACTCAGATTGTTGATCACCTTACTCAGGTCAAAATGGCAGAGATGATTACCAGCTATGTTGCATCTATTAAACCTGATGCAAAAATTGAGAAATACGCAAAGTAATTAAAATAGAGCCATAGGGCTTGATTAAATAAATCATATATAGTATATTCTATATACAACAAAGACAGGCTGGTCGCAAACAAGTTTGCTGCTCGCCTATGCGTCCTTAGGAGGATAATATGGCAACACAACTTACTAAAGATAAATTTTTAAAAGAAATTTTTGATTACGAAAACAATAAAGAATGGAAATTTGAAGGTGAACTTCCGGCAATTATTGATTTTTACGCAGATTGGTGTCAACCATGTAAAATGGTAGCTCCAATAATTGAAGAGCTTTCAACAGAATATGAAGGTAAAGTTAACTTTTTCAAAGTTGATACAGAAGCTCAGCAGGAACTTGCTGGTGCATTTGGAATACAGAGTATCCCATCACTTCTTTTTATTCCTGTAGATGGCAAGCCTCAAATGGCTGCAGGTGCTCTTCCTAAAGAATCATTTATTGAAGTTATCGAGAAAGAACTTCTTGGTGGCGGATCAGAAGCTTAGTCTACAATAGGGGGAAGAACTTCATTCATAGGGCTCATTTTTATACCAAGAGCTGAGTGAACTACTCCCCCTGTTATCATTGTCAAAATAATTTCTGCAATAATAGCCGGATCTTTTTTATCCGATAAAATGTCATTAAGACCTTCTTCAAGCATGTTCTGCCATTTTGAATATGCAAGTTTTATTCTTTTTTTTAATGCATCATTATGTGTAATTGCCTCATAAATAAGATAAATATGCAGTTTTCCCCGGGATGTTGTTTTAAACATTGTTTTAAATACAACCGAAATTATTTCAGCAGGCTGTTTTCTGCTGTCATGTCCTTTTATCCAGTTAAGTAGTTTTGCACTAAGTCTTTTCATATATATATCAGTTACATCAAAAATTAAATCAGATTTTGAAGAGTAATAGTAGTAGAGAGTTCCTTTACTAATTTCCAGTTCTTTGGCAATATCTGCAAGACTTGTATTATGTGCCCCCTGTCTTATAAAAAGTTTGGTAGCGGTATCAATTATTCTTTGCTTATTGTCTATGTTTGAATAGTCCTGTTTGCTTTTCTGCATTATACTCTAAGACTATTTCTACATTGTAAATGAGTCAATAGCTTAACCTCACTTTGTCGGTTAATAACCGATAAACTAAGTAAAAATTTTATATTTTCTATCATTCCAAACAATTTTACATTATAATTATTTATAAATATATTTTTTGAAGGAGTAAATAATGAAGAAATTTATAATAACAACATTAATAATAATTATTGTCAGTACCGGAATATCTGCGGCAGAAGCCGGTACTGGCTTTTCTCTTTTTTTCCCGGAATCATTCTATGAGGGGAATGGTGGTACTATTTCGGTAGAGAATGGTCTTTCCACAAGTATTGGTCTTGGAGGTATGTTAAGTTTGCCTATTGGTTTTAGTTATAATAAAATCCAGGGTTATATGGTTGAAGGGGCTTCTGTTGATAGCACTAAACCATGGTTTATGGGGGATTCTTTTATGGGATATGCTATGCTCAAAGGAACCCTGCCCCTTGGCCCTGTATTTTTTGAGGTTTATGGAGGTGGAGGAGTAAACTGGAATGCAGGTAATTTAACTGCTTTTAAAGGTAATATAGCAGAAGATCTTGCTCCAGCCGGTGAATATGCTGTAATTACAGATCTAAGTTATGATAACTCTTTTGGTTATGGATGGCTTGCAGGTGCCAGTTTTGGAGTAACTATAAGCAAAATTAGTGTTTCTGTAGACTTTTTATACAGAGATCTTCAAGCTGACTTAAATATGAGCGGAACATATGATGTTGGCACAGTTCCTGCGAATTATACTTCACAAGTTCTAAATGAATCTGATGCAAAACTAATAATCCGGGGATTTACTGTTGGCCTTGGCGGGAGTTTTGCTTTCTAATAGAGCTTTTTACATAATGTATCATTCTGAATTTTTAATAATAATTCTTTCCTAATATAAGTAACTTTTACAGGCGTAAAAACTATGTAATCGTAAAAATCTGCATTTAGACTCTGATTGTGTACATTACAAAGTTTGTAGTATATTAAAAACATGTTAGAAATAATAAAAGATGTTAGTGCCTGGCTGGAAAAGGGTGAAAGCCCCATTGTAATAGCTGTTTTGATAAATCTTGAAGGATCTGCTGTTAGAGGCCGTGGTGCTGTTATGGCAGTTACTAGAGATGGCCTTATGGCAGGTTCTGTTAGTGGCGGATGTATTGAATCCACAGTTTTATCTGTCGCAGAAAGAGTTTTTGAAACCGGTCAGTCTGAAATAATAAAATTTTGTCAGATTGATGATGAAATTCTGGGGTCAGTTTCTCCCTGTGGAGGGGAAGTTACAATCTCTGTAGGTCTTTTAGATAAGGTTATATTTAAATCTTTTTGTAGTCTTGCGAAAGCCGGCTCTGGAGGAGCCTGGGGGCTTCTAAGTTCCGGGGCTGAAAATGAGATTGGGTCTATGTTTGTTATGGATCATAATGGTGACTTCCTGACTGGTTCTTTTCGAAATAATAATATATTAACAGAGCAATCCAGAGATGCAATAAGGGTGAAATCTACAAACTTAAATCAAACCGGAATTTTTAAATTAAAAGAATATGAAATATTTTCAGCTGTCTTAAAACCTGTACCCCAGCTTGTAATTATAGGGGCCTCTCATATTGGAATAGCCCTTGCTTCCATGGCTGGTTTAACTGGTTATAGAGTTACTATAATTGATCCAAGAACTGCATTTGCCAGAGAAGAAAGACTTAGTTCCAGTTATAAGCTTCACAAAACCTGGCCCAGGAAAGCCTTTAAAGAGATAGATTTTACCCCATTTACTGCAGTTGCTGTAATTACTCATGATTCAAAAATTGATGACCAGGCACTGACGCTTGCTTTAAAAACAGATTGTTTTTATGTAGGTGCTCTTGGCAGCAGTTCGACACACAGAGAAAGAGTTGAAAGACTTAAAAGTGCTGGTATTTTAAATTCTGATTGTAATAGAATCCACAGTCCTATTGGTCTTAGTATTAAATCTGCAAATCCTGAAGAAATTGCTGTTTCAATTATGGCTGAAGTTATTAAGGAATATAGGGATAAATATGGTAAATAAGCTTTGATTATATTTCCTGATTGAAATTAATAGTGTGACAGCTTAATATATTAAAATCAGTTTATTACAGGAAGGTTGTGTGGAGAATCGTATAGAAAGAGGAGATATAGAAGTAATAAGAGAGGTTTTTGCCTATATAAGCAGATTCAGGGGAAAGTCTTTTGTTATTAAGATTGATAATGACATTATTGATTATGAATATTTTCCTATACTGCTAAAGGATCTCTCTATACTGCATCAGTCCGGGATTAGAATAATTATTGTACCTGGTGCCAGAAATAGAATTGATGAAGTTCTTTCCAGGTATAATATTTCAAGTAGTTTTCACAATGGAATACGAATTACTAATTCAGATATGATCTCTTTTGTTAAAATGGCAGCTTTTGATGTTTCCAATAAAATAATGACTGGATTATCAGGAAATAATATTAATGCTGTAGTAGGGAACTGGGTAAGAGCCAAAAGCCTGGGTATAATTGATGGTATAGATTATATGAATTCAGGGTTAGTGGAAAAAATACAAAAAGAACCTCTTCTAAATGTAATGGAAAATTCTTTTATCCCGATTTTTCCTTGTATTGGCTGGAACTCCAGTGGTAAACCATACAATATTTCTTCTGATGAGCTTGCTGTTTCTATAAGTGAGCTTATAGGAGCTGAAAAACTTTTTTTCATAAATTCAGATCCTGTTCTTAAATCGGATAATTATAACTTACCTGAAAATTTTGGAATTTCCCATGAGGGTCGAATTTCCAGAATGAATATGGATATTGTAGATGATTTTCTTGAAATGAACAGAGATAAAACAGAAGAGCTTAAAAAGTTAAGGAGAGCTCAGGATGCTGCACGTAAGGGTATTCGCAGGGTTCATATACTTAATGGCAAAACCAAGGGAGTTCTTTTGGAAGAGATCTTTTCTAATCTTGGTGTTGGTACAATGATTCATGGAAATGAATTTGAAAAAATAAGAAAAATGGAAGCAATAGATATTCCTGGAGTGCTTAGAATAATGGAACCATTTATTCAGGATGGAACTCTGGTAATTAGAGATGAACAAACTCTTTTGGATAAAATTGAAAGCTTTGTAATCTATGAAACAGATGGTGTTATCCATGGTTGTGCCTCATTGTTGGAATATCAGGATGGGATTGGAGAAATTGCAGCTGTTACAGTTGATAAGAATTATATAAAACTGGGTATTGGGAGTAAACTTATAAATTTTCTTATAGAAAAAGCCTTAAAAAGTGGAATAAAGAAATTATTTCTGCTAACCACAAGGACATCCGACTGGTTTGAAACTATTGGATTTATAAAAGGTGAATTATCTGATTTACCTGAGGATAAGCAGGAAAGTTATAACTATGATCGTAATTCCAATATTTATATTTATAAATTAAAGAATTGGAACCAATGATTTGACAACCTTGAGTAAATCAAATATTTCAACAGGTTTTGAGAAAATTGCTTCTACACCAAACTCCTCAGTTAATCCTGATATAGATTCATTATCTACAGGTATTTTCCCTGATATTGCTATTTTCTTTATATCAGGATAGTTATTGTTCAGTTCCATGATAAGTTCAAGCCCACCCTGTTCAGGCATAACTAAATCTGCAATTATTAAATCTATATCTTCTTTTCGTACGAATTCCATGGCATTTTTACCATTTACAGCTTCTAATACTTTATATCCCGTTCTAATCAGACTTTTTCCTATTATATTTCGAACTATTTCTTCATCATCAACTATCATAACTGTTGGCATTATATGTCTCCAGGATAAAAATTATTCAGGTCTCATTTACAGCATTAATATGTTATCCAACCTATATTATTACTTTCATTTTGTCACTCCCTTAATGAAATCATTTAGTGCTTTAGTTCAGCTATTTGCGATGTGGCCCATTTTTACGATTGCCTGGTCGCAAACAAGTTTACTGCTCGGCTATGTGTCCTGAGAATGGCTTTTTGCGTCGGTGATCTACCCCTATATTAGAGAAGAAGTGTTTATTAGATTCAAAATGTAATACATTGCAAAAAACTATTGTTGAGATTATTTCAAGATTTCTATAGACTATTAATATGAATAAATTAATAAAGAGTTCTTTAATTATAATTGATCTTCAGGTGGATTTCTGCCCAGGCGGGGCACTTGCTGTTAAAGGCGGAGATGAAATTGTCAGCGGTATTAATAACCTGATTGAATATTCCAATGCTGATCCGGGTATTTTCCAAAAAATTATACTTACAGCTGACTGGCATCCTCTTTCTCATATATCCTTTGCTTCTACTCATGATCCTGATCCTTTTAGTGCTAAGGAAATACAGGGTATTGATGTAACTCTTTGGCCTGATCACTGTGTTGAAGGAAGTTCCGGAGCCAATTTCCATTCCATGTTACATAGTGAGAAAGCTGACTTGATAATACGGAAAGGCAGAGCTAAAGAAATGGATTCATATTCTGCTTTTTTTGAGAATGACAGGAAAACAGCTACTGGTCTTCGGGGTTACCTTACTGATCACGGTATAGAGAGGGTTTATATTTGTGGTCTTGCTCTTGACTGGTGTGTCTATTTCAGTGCTATGGATGCAGTCAATCATGGGTTTGAAACATATGTTATAATAGATTTGACTCGTTCTATTGATTTGCCAGCTGGTTATGCTTTGGATAAAGAGAATGAAATGAAGCAGGCCGGGATTAAAATAATTGATTCTTCATATTTTAAGGGAGAGTAGCTTTATGGGAAAAAAAGAAGATAACTTTGGTTTTTTTATCAAGCGGCATAAAGAGATTGCCGGAGCTTATGAAGATTTTGGGAAATTGCTCCATAATCAAGGTGGACCACTGGATGAGAAAACAAGGTGGCTAATCAAAATTGGTGTTTCCACTGCCCGAGGGCAGGAACTTGCCCTCCGTACGCATATACAAAAGGCCCGTCGTGCCGGGTGCAGTATTGAAGAAATTGAACATGCAATACTTTTAACTGCTTCCACTGCCGGATTTCCAGCAATGATGTCCGGATTAATGGTATTCAGGGAAGTATTTGAAAATGAGCTGAAATAAATTAAATAATACTTGACAAAAATAGTATTGTTTATGATCTTTGTAGGAGTGGGTTTTAAACCTATCCCTACAAAGGATCTTTCATGAAGTATTTTATTTTCATCCTCCTTATAATTGTTTTCTTACCTCTGGGTTTATCAGCCCAGGGGGCTTTTCCTTCTTTTAGTCAGAAACTCTATATTCCTCCTATTCTGGAATCTGAGGGAGTTGAAAGAGGTGTTTCAATTTATAAGCTTAGAGCTCAAACCGGAGAAGTAGCTTTTTTTGGAGATAAAGTAACTCCAACACTTGGTTTTAATGGAGACTATCTTGGACCTACCATCCGTCTTAAGCGAGGCCAAAAAGTAAGCATAAAGGTTGATAATACTCTTCATGAACCTACGACAGTTCATTGGCATGGTCTTCATATCCCTGGAGAATTTGATGGAGGACCTCATCAGATTATAGGTCCAGGAGATATCTGGAATCCTGTTTTTACTGTTAACCAGGAAGCAGCAACTTTATGGTATCATCCTCATGTTATGGGAACAACAGCAGAACAGGTCTACAGAGGTCTGGCTGGTCTGTTTATAATTGATGATGAAAACTCAGTAAACCTTGATATTCCCGGAGAGTATGGTATAGATGATGTACCTCTAATAATTCAGGATAGAAGATTTTTTGAAGATGGGACCTTTGCCTATAATCCTTCGCGATCTGACATCATGCATGGAATAATCGGAAATACAATAACTGTAAATGGTACTGTTCAGCCTTATCTGGAAGTACCAAATTCTCTTGTACGATTTAGAATTTTAAATGGGTCAAATTCAAGTTTGTATAAAATTAGTTTGAGTGATGGGAGTTCTTTTAGTCAGATAGCTTCAGATGGAGGGTTTCTTGAGAAAGCAGTTAAGCTGGATTATTCAGTACTTTCTCCAGGTGAGCGGGCAGAGATAATCGTTGACTTTACCACCCTGTATGGTAAAGATGTGTTTTTAAAGGTGGAGATCTACAACGGAAGAGAGTTCGAAGCACTCAAGTTTAAAATTACAAATAATTATTCAGATTCAATCGAGAATATTCCTGACAGGTTAAACAGAATTTTAAAAATTCCTGAATCTGAAGCAGATATAAGCAGAAGATTTGTTATGCAGACCGGTATGGGAAGTTTTTCTATAAATGGTAAAAAAATGGATATGTCCAGAATAGATGAGATTGTAAGTCTTGGTGATACTGAGATATGGGAAATATACAACAGACCTATGGGTATGATGCAGATACCCCATTCATTTCATATTCATGATGTGCAATTCCAGATTTTGGATAGAAATGGTGTTCTTCCGTCCCCGGTTGAATCAGGCTGGAAAGATACTGTTCTCATTTGGCCTGGAGAAACTGTTCGGTTTATAACAAAATTTGAGGATTATACAGGTATTTACATGTATCACTGTCATTTTCTGGAACATGAGGATGACGGTATGATGGGTCAATTTGAGGTGCGGCCGNTAGGGTTACGATTTATAGTGTCTCTCATTTATTAAAACAGTTTTAATCAACAATAGCTATACAACAAACATAAAGGAGAATAATTTGACAATTACAAAAGACACCAGAGTTTTTGATATTCTGGAAAAATATGGTGACATTGAAAAAGTTATGGAAGCAATGGGCATAAAGAGTGTAGGCAGGTACTCTGTTCGCAGAATTATTACCCGATTTCTATCTGTGGAAAAAGCAGCAAAAATTCATAAAAAACCATTGGATGAATTTCTTGTTACTTTAAATAAAGCTGTAGCTCAGAAAAAATAATTTTCCGTTAGTTCAAAATCTTTATTAGACATTTGCCTGCAGGGGGTTTACAATTATTATTAATCAGGGGGCTTCCTTATGAAGAAGATAATTATCTTTGTTTTAATTTCAATTCTATTATCCTGTGCCTCTACACAACATGTTGATGTAGTTTTAGAGGATGCTGCCTGGAGTACTTTGGATGTTCTTCAAAACATCTCTGACAAAACTCTGGCTGTTTATTACTTTACATCTGCAGATGATGATGATACTGAGTTAAGTGAGTATATAAGACGTGGTCTGACAACTGAGATTGCAAATGCCATAATGTATGACGAGCTTGACCTTAAGGTAATAAGCCGTCAGCAGCTTGATCAGATTATGGAAGAGCAATCATTCCAGCTTTCCGATCTTGTTGATGAAGGAACCCAGGTGGAGATTGGTGAACTCCTCGGAGCTGACCTTATTCTAGCTGGGCAACTTACCTGGATCGATGAAGAAACCTGTCACATAAATGCCCAGGTGATTGAGGTGGAAACAGGAGTTGTTCTGGGTGGTTTTGTATATGACTTCTGGGTAGATACTGAGTAGATACTTTAGCCCCTTGTTTAATACTATTCTGGAGTATATTATTTTATTATGGAATTATGGGTAAATAGTCTTTCAGCTGAGCTATTTTGGGATGTCCTGCAAAAAGAAGTTGATCCGGATCATCATGAACGTTGGCTGGTTGAAAGAGTTCTTCTTCGTGGTCGATGGGAGGATTGGCTTCTTGTACGTGAACACTACAGTAAAAACAAACTTTTTACTCTTTTACCTGAATTAAGGCTCGATGCTAAGTCTGAACATTTTCTAAGACTTTACTGCAGTTTGTGATGTTTTTTCCTGAATGTGTTTCATCAGAACTATTAAATCTTCTTAAAGTAATTATGATGAAGAATGAGTTTAATGAATTCATTCTTGGTGGTGGAACCTCTTTAGCATTAAGGTTTGGGCACAGACAATCGATCGATATAGATCTATTTACTGTAGATCCCTTTGATTCCATTCTATGTATAAATTCCCTACATAATTTATTTTCTGATCTTGAAGTTGTAAACAGAACAACAGGTAGTGTCTGCGCAGTAGTGAGCAATTGTAAGGTAGATATTCTCCATCATTCTTACCCTTTGTTATATAAACCTGTTGTTAATGACAGTATTCGCTTTTTATCACTTCCCGATTTGGCAGCCATGAAAATCAATGCTGTAACAAACAGAGGGTCAAAGAAGGATTTTGTCGATCTTCTTCTTCTTCATGATAATGGTATTTCTATTGATAAAGCATTAGATTATTTCTGTAAAAAATATGGTAATGCAGGTCGCTTTCTTGCTGTTCGTAGTTTGTCATGGTTTGAGGATGCCGAATCTGAGCCGGATCCGATATTTTTAAATGGATGGGCATGGGGAGGTGTTCGTCAACGCATTGAAAAGCTTGTTGCGGACATTGTTAAGTAGAATGATTGAAGAGATTCCGGAGTACTAAAAAATAAACAAATTTTTTTCTGTATTTTTCCCTCTGAATATAATATCATAACAAATCTTCATTTATCAGGAGTTTTTAATGGCATGTAAGGATTGCAGTAACGCTGTACTCGAAGAAGCTAGACAGATAGTCAGGCAAGTGGGTTCGGAACCAGAAAAAGTAATACCTCTGCTTCAGGAAATACAAAAAAGGCACAGTTATCTTCCCGATGATCTTGTAGAAGCTGTTGCAGAAGTTATGGAAGTTCCAGCAGCTGATATATATGGAGTTGCAACTTTTTATTCCCAGTTCCGTTTTACTCCTATGGGTAAGCATCTTATAAGAGTTTGTAAGGGAACTGCCTGTCATGTTTCGGGAGCTGACCTTCTTACTGCGTCTATAAGTGATGAACTTGGAGTGGAAGAGGGTGGTACTACAGAAGATATGCTCTTTTCTCTGGAAACGGTTGCCTGTCTGGGATGCTGTTCTCTGGCTCCGGTAGTAATGATAGACGATAAAGTTTATGGAAAACTTACTTCCAGTAAGATTCGTAAAATTGTAAAGGAATATAAAGATGGAAAACACTAGAGTATTTGTCGGGCTTGGTTCTTGCGGGATAGCTGCAGGTGCACAGGATATCTATGATTATATGGAAACTGGACTTAAAACAGATGGTATGGATCTGGAAGTTACCTCCTGTGTTGGGATGTGCTATGCAGAACCCATTGTAGAGATTGAATACGAAGGTGAACGCCGCAGATACGGGTATGTGGATAAAAAGTTTGCTGATGAATTAATAGAATCAGTAAAAACAGGGATATTCCCTGATAAAAACATGATTGCACTTTCTGATGATGGGAAAAAATATCTGGACAGGCAGGTAAAGATTGTTCTTCAAAATTGTGGAATTATTAATCCCGAAAGTATAGATGAGTATCTTGAAGCCGATGGTTATAAAGCCCTGCGAAAATGTGTGGAAGAATATAAACCTGAGGAAGTTGTTTCTATTGTAAAGGAATCCGGTCTAAAGGACAGGGGAGGAGCTGGTTTTTTAACTGGTCTTAAATGGTCCTTTCTTGCAGGTGCAAAGGGAGACTACAAATATTTAGTTTGTAATGCAGACGAAGGTGATCCTGGTGCTTTTATGGATAGGTCTATTTTGGAAGGTGACCCTCATAAGGTTATAGAAGGGATGCTTATTGCAGCTTATGCAACAGGAGCAAAAGAAGGCGTAATTTACTGCAGGGCAGAGTATCCTTTGGCAATAAAACGACTTAATATTGCAATTAAGGCTGGAGAAGAGAAAAATTATATTGGTGATAATATTTTAGGGACTGATTTTTCCTTTCATCTTCATGTTAAAGAGGGAGCAGGTGCGTTTGTTTGTGGTGAAGAAACGGCACTTATGGCCTCTATTGAAGGTAAAAGGGGAATGCCACGGTTAAGACCTCCTTTCCCGGCTAATTCGGGTATAAATAAATCTCCTACTAATATAAATAATGTAGAAACTTATGGAAACGTACCGTATATCGTTCTTAATGGTCCGGATTCCTTCAATAAGTATGCTTTTAAAAATAGTTATGGAACAAAAGTATTTGCTTTGGCAGGGAAAATTAAACG
>JGI24023J19991_10001612_pt1 | contig 17106 bp, 15 predicted proteins | sample Cruoilmetagenom1_FD_19991 | JGI IMG/M metagenome (IMG submission 19991) | reverse complement strand
GCGTGTGTACCTTGTGCGGACTTCATGGACTCAGCCCGTGACAGGTCTTTCTGGGGCTTTCAGGTGGTTGGTGGTGGCGCAGTGAATGCCGGTTTTGTTGTGGATTCTTGTATGCGAGTGCGCCATTTTTGCGCCATGAGCGGTATTCTGGCAATAAAAAAAGGCCTAGCAGTTACGCTAAGCCTTTGTTTTTACTGGTGGGCCCTGTAGGACTCGAACCTACGACCAAGGGATTATGAGTCCCCTGCTCTAACCAACTGAGCTAAGGGCCCGGGATTTTGGAGTGGCTTGCTGTTTTCTATTCGTCGAGGAAACTGCGCAGGCGCTCGGAGCGGGTAGGGTGGCGAAGCTTGCGTAGCGCCTTGGCTTCGATCTGGCGAATGCGTTCGCGTGTGACATCAAACTGTTTGCCGACCTCTTCGAGGGTGTGGTCGGTGTTCATGTCGATGCCAAAACGCATGCGCAGCACTTTAGCTTCGCGCGCAGTCAGGCCTGAGAGCATATTTTGTGTGGCTTCGCTCAAGCCGTGCATTGTCGCAGAATCAACTGGCGAGAGTACTTTGGCGTCTTCAATGAAGTCGCCAAGGTGCGAATCTTCATCGTCACCTATGGGAGTTTCCATGGAAATCGGTTCTTTTGCGATCTTCATGACCTGGCGAATTTTATGCTCGGGCATCTCCATCTTTTCCGCCAGCTCCTCCGGTGTTGCTTCACGTCCCTGTTCCTGGACGATCTGACGAGAAATGCGATTGAGCTTGTTGATGGTTTCAATCATGTGGACAGGGATGCGTATTGTCCTGGCCTGGTCAGCGATAGAACGTGTGATCGCCTGGCGTATCCACCAGGTTGCGTAGGTGGAGAATTTATAACCGCGGCGATACTCAAACTTGTCAACTGCCTTCATCAGGCCGATATTGCCTTCCTGAATCAGGTCAAGAAATTGCAGGCCGCGGTTGGTGTATTTTTTCGCGATTGAGATCACCAGGCGCAGGTTGGCTTCCACCATCTCCTTTTTAGCGCGGCGCGCTTTGGCTTCACCAATCGCCATCTGGCGGTTCAGTTCCTTGACTTCGCGAATACTCAACTGGGTGATATCCGTCAGACTCAATAGTCTGTTCTGGATCTTGCGGATTTGATCGGAAGAGGGTTTCAGTTTGAGAGCTACGCTGTTTTTGCCCTTGCACTGGGCGTCGACCCATTTGAGATTTGTTTCATTGTCTGGGAATGATGTAATAAAGCTTCTTCGATCCATACCCGCATCGATGCAGATGCGCATGATGTCGCGTTCACGAGTGCGGATGCCCAACATGGCGTCCTTGAGAAGCTTGTTGAGTCGCAAGGCAACGGGCGGCACCAGTTTAAACTGAATAAAGGAAGAGATAACTTTGGCGCGCTGTCTTTCGACCTTGTCGAGGTCCTCTTCCCGAATTGCTTTGATCAGTGCATTATAGTTGCGTTTCAGCGCCGAGACATTCCGTTTTGTCTCCTTGAGGTCAGGCCCCAGTTTCTGGGTTTCATCATCGGTATTTTGCCCGTTTGCAGGAGTAACCGGCGTATCATCATCATAATCGATGTAGCCGGACATCACGTTGCTGAGTTTGCCATCTTCCGAATAGGCTGCATCAAACAGTTCGAGCAGCTGTTCCACGGCAGGTGGGAACTGCGCAAGGGCGCTGTATACCTGACGTAATCCATCCTCTATGCGCTTGGCAATTTCGAGTTCGCCTTCACGGGTCAGCAGTTCAACTGTTCCCATTTCTCGCATGTACATACGCACCGGGTCAGTAGTGCGGCCAAATTCGCTGTCGACAGTTGCCAGCACAGCGGCAGCGGCGTCCACTGCGTCATCATCAGCAGCAGGCGCATCTTCAGCCATAGATTGATCGTCGGCGTCAGGAGGGCTATCAAAGACTTTGATTCCCATGTCTTTAAACGTAGAAATAACGTTTTCAATCCACTGTTCCGGGTCGACAATGGTATCCGGCAGGTAGTCATTGAGCTCTGTAATGGTGAGATAGCCCTGTTCCTTGGCTTTCTCAAGCAACAGTTTGATCTGCGACCCTGGTTTCTCCTGCTTCATACTAACCTGTAGATAGATTGAATAGACTAACTAACCATTATAGCAAAAATAATTTATATGACTCAATTATTTGTTGTCTTATTTCTCATTGTAGAGTTGTTTCAATTGCGCCTTCTGCTCCTTGCTCAGTGTATTGAGAGGTTGCTGTAGCAGGGAGTGCAATTGCTGTTTCTTGTGCTGGTCGCCAAGCACTCTCAATGCGCCGATGAATTCGGCCTGCAGGCCTTCCGCTGGAGCGAAAATTGTTTGTGTCGACAGCTTTGCCAGGTGGGTTTTGATGTTGTCATCAGGCCAGCGTTCTACCAATGCTGCAGTGGTAATCGAGGGTGATGACTGGCATAGATCGACCAGGGTTGTGAGCAGCCCGATGCCTTTTGCCTGTGATTCCTTCCATGTGGTTGGCAGGTTTTCGAGAGATGCCAGCTGCGGATCCTCCAGCAGCAGTCGGAGTGCATCGCGAAGGGGAGAGCGTTGCAGTTGCGACTTAGAGAGAGATGCTGATCGGGGGCGTTGACGTTGCGGCTGCTTCGGGGTTTCCAGCCCGGTGAGATTGGTAAGTTGCTGCAACAGCATGTCATGCAGGTTTCCGTTAGGGACCGCATCAATGAGCGGTCGTGCCAGATCGGCAAGCCTGGCCCGTCCGTCGCGGTTGGCTGAGTCAACATCGGCAGAGAGATGCTGAAACAGGAATTCAGAAAGCGGGAGTGCATTGACGATGCGCTGCAGAAATTGCTCCTTGCCCTCCTTTCTGATCAAAGTGTCCGGATCTTCTCCGTCCGGCAGGAACAGGAAGCGCGCCTCCCGGCCCGATTTCATCACCGGCAGGGTCGTTTGCAGTGCTTTCCATGCTGCGTCACGCCCGGCGCGATCGCCATCGAAGCAGAACACCACTCTTGGTGTAGTGCGGTAGAGGAGTTCTAGATGGCGCTGCGTGGTTGCGGTTCCGAGGGTTGCAACGCAGTTGTGCAGACCAAACTGGGCCATGGCGGCGACATCCATGTAGCCTTCAACAACCATGATCTGCTGTTTTCCCGAGCCGCCGTGACGCACTTCATGCAGGCCATAGAGTATCTCGCCTTTATGAAAAACGCCTGTCTCCGGAGAGTTGAGGTATTTTGGCTTGCCGTCACCGAGAAGCCGCCCGCCAAAACCAACCACGCGTCCCCTGGTGTCTTTGATGGGGAAGATGATGCGTTCACGAAAGCGGTCGTACTCCTTTCCGCTGTCAGATGTCGATATCAGGCCTGCTTTGTGCAGCAGTTGCCGGCTGTTTTGATCCCGGCCAAGTACATTGATCAAATTACTCCATCCGGGAGGGGCGAAGCCGATGTTGAATTCTGCAGCAATCGTACCGCTCAGACCGCGTTGCTTGAGGTACTCTGTTGCCAGGCTTGCATTAGGGTGCTGACGCAATTGTTGCTGAAAATAGTCGCTTGCCTGCTGCAGTATCCGGTAGAGAGGAGTGTGATCTTCTGCAGGTTTGCTGCTCCCGGCCTCCTTTGGGACTTCCATGCCGGCGCTGTTTGCCAACTCCTGGATGGATTCAACGAAATTCAGGTGGTCATATTCCATCAAAAACCCGATGGCAGTGCCGTGTGCGCCACAGCCGAAGCAGTGATAGAACTGTTTTTGCGGGCTGACGGTGAATGAGGGGGTTTTTTCGGTATGGAAAGGACAGCACGCCTGAAATTCCCGACCTGCTTTTTTTAATGGCACGCGTGGATCGATCACCTCCACGATATCGATGCGTGAGAGGAGTTGGTCGATGAATTCCGGGGGGATCAAGCCTGCCATAGAAACAAGCTTAGCACCTGGGAGAGGATTAGGCGCTCAGTTTCTGTTTGACCAGTGCGCTGGCTACGCCCATGTCGGCGCGTCCCTGCAGTTTTGCCTTCAGTTGTCCCATCACTTTCCCCATATCTTTGGGCGATGCAGCCCCGGTAGAGGCGATAATCTCATCGATAATGGCAGCAACTTCATCATCAGAGAGCGCTTCCGGAAGGTACTCATTGATGATGGTTATTTCAAATTCTTCCTGCTCTGCAAGGTCATTGCGACCCGCATCGGTGTACTGTGTGTAGGAGTCGCGACGCTGTTTGAGCATTTTGCCAAGCACTGCGATGACCTCATCATCACTGAGTTCCTTGCGGCTGTCGATTTCAATCTGTTTGATTGCCGACATCATCAGGCGTATGACCTGGCGGCGTTTTTTATCGCCAGCCTTCATCGCCTTGACCTGATCTTTCTGCAGTGCTGTTTTCAACATTTTACTGCTGCTCAGTAACGGCGTTCCCAGCGACGATTCTCGCGAGATAATTTTTTCTGGTGACGTTTTACTGCGGCGGCTTTCTTGCGTTTGCGCTCCCAGGTCGGCTTTTCGTAAAATTCACGACGTCTAACATCAGCCAGGACCCCGGCTTTTTCACAGGTGCGCTTGAAGCGGCGCAGGGCAATATCAAAAGGTTCGTTTTCTTTAACGCGTACACTCGGCATGTGATCCCCTCAAAGGAATAATATATTTGCTTCTATTTACATTCATTCAAATTAGCCGCCAGATTCTACTCTCTTTGCTGGGAAATGCAATATGCTTTTGTGGCAATTAACACTTCCCAATGCACCAATATAGAGTGTCGGTTTTTTTAAAGATTTGCACCACGAGGCACATGAAAACTACGAATAATTAATTGGACACAGACATCTCTTCGAGTTCATCGCCTCCTTGGTGGTGAGTTTCTCTCTACAGTCAGATTCGCTGTGTGGCAGTATAATGATTTTATATTCAGCGATTGAGCGGTCATTCTATCTATGCGTGTACTTGGAATTGAAACCTCCTGTGATGAGACGGGAGTGGCAGTGTATGACTCTGACAAGGGCCTGCTTGGCGATATACTGCACAGTCAGATAGCGCTGCATGCAGAGTATGGCGGAGTGGTTCCTGAACTGGCGTCACGTGATCATGTGCGCAAACTGATTCCGCTGATCGATGCGTTATTGAATCAGTGTGGTCTGCAACCCTCAGATGTGGACGGCATCGCCTATACGCAGGGGCCGGGCCTGGTCGGGGCGCTGCTGGTTGGCGCTGCCACCGGCAGGAGCCTGGCATGGTCGCTGGATATCCCCGCTATCGGGGTTCACCACATGGAGGGGCATCTGCTGGCACCGCTGCTGGAGGAGTCACAGCCGGAATTCCCGTTTCTTGCATTGCTGGTTTCCGGGGGGCATACACAGCTTGTTGAGGTCAAACAGATCGGCGATTACCGTCTACTTGGTGAGAGCCTGGATGATGCGGCAGGTGAGGCTTTCGATAAGACAGCAAAAATGCTGGGACTCCCATACCCCGGTGGCCCGGAACTCTCAAAGTTGGCGCAGCAGGGTGACCCGTTGCGATTTAGGTTTCCACGCCCTATGACGAATCGTCCCGGACTCGATTTCAGTTTTAGTGGACTCAAGACCTTTGCCCTGACTACCTGGCAGCAGGCAGAAGCCAGGGATGATCAACTGCGGGCAGATATCAGTCGCGCTTTTGAGGATGCGGTGATCGATACATTAGTGATCAAATGCCAGCGCGCAGTCAAGCAGACAGGCATCACCCAACTGGTAATGGCCGGTGGCGTCAGTGCAAACAGCCAGCTGAGACAGCGCATTGATGAAGCGCTGCAGAAACTTGGTGGCCGGGCTTTCTATCCGCGCCCCGAATTCTGCACTGACAATGGCGCCATGATTGCCTATGCCGGCTGGCAGCGTTTGCGGGTGGGGCAGCATGAAGGAGCGGGATTTCAGGTAACTCCGCGCTGGCCGATGAGTGAGTTGCAGGTTTGTTGATTGAAAATTTCACCGCGAAGAATNCGAAGGGAAGCACAANTACTCGTTTTGTTTGCGTGCTTTCTGTGAGTTTCGTGGTTGAAAAAGAGTTTGGTTGNTGAGTTTGAGGTGCAATGCACGGTGCTTTTTNTACCCTACGGTTCATCGGTGAGCTTTCCCTCTTTTCCTGAAAGCAGATCCNGGATATTGGTTCGATGCCGCCAGAAGAGGATGATGGTGATGATTACCTGAATAGCGATTAGTGCCGGATCCCGGGAGAAATACCACACCATNAGNGGCGCCAGGGCCATCGCTATCAATGCTGCCAGCGAGGAAATTTTCAGGCCAAAGGCGACGAACAGCCAGGTGACGGCAACTGCTGCGCCAATCATCCATGAAAAGCCGAATTGAACACCAAGCGCAGTTGCAACTCCCTTGCCGCCCTTGAAGCCAAAAAAGAGAGGGTAGAGATGCCCCAGAAACGCAGCCAGGCCGGTGAGGCCAAGAATCAGGGGGCTGACCCCCAGCTTAAGGGCGATAAATACAGGGATAAACCCCTTCAGCCCGTCACCAAAGAGAGTGATGGCGGCAGCTTTTTTACCGCCAATACGCAGGACATTGGTTGCGCCGGGATTGTTCGATCCTAAGGTACGGGGATCGGGAAGCCCCATCAGGCGGCAGACAATAATGGCGCTGGAGATGGATCCCAGCAGGTAGGCTGCAATGACCAGTAATGACTCTGTAATCATGTCAGTGTTTGGCTGAACCAGTCCCCGGATTTACGATGAATGAAGATCTTCTCGTCTCTCGCAAAGAGGCAAAGTCTGTCAAGAAAGATCCTATGCGTCTCAGCGTCATTTGCAAGAGTTATTCATGAGAAATATCTGATTCATGTGTAAAGGTGTTGGTTGCTCAAGGATTATTACTCTGGCGGATTGTCATTCAGATTTGTCGGGCAGAGTACGTTGCGCATGACGCCGATCAACTCGAGCAGCTTGTAGTTTCTGATTCTGTAGTAGATGCGGTTGGCCTCCTTTCTGGAGACCAGGATGTGTTTGTTGCGCAGCTGGTCCAGGTGCTGCGAGATATTGCTCTGCGATGTGCCTGTCTGCTCAACAATTTCACCAACAGAGAGTTCACGTTCGCCCAGGGTGCAGAGAATTTTCCAGCGCAGCGGGTGCGCCATCGCCTTCAGCGCATTGGCGGTCAGCGTGGTGTCTTCGTTGTCGATATCAGGCGTTTCATTACTCATGGAGTGACTCCTGTATAGCGTTATCAGTGTCGATTTTCTGATAACCGCTCATGTTTTTTGCGATGCAGATGATATGGCGCATTTTACCATTTTCATCAGTAATCGCAGTACGGGAAAAAAGAATAGGTATGCGTTTTCCGCTGCTGGTAATAAAGCGTGCGTCAATACTGGGAATGGCGCCGCTGCGAATGATGGCCTCCAGCCATGTGCCCATGAAAGCATCCGCCTGCTGATCGGTCTCCTCTTCAAACAGGTCGCCGATGGAGAGCGTGATGAGCTCGTTCTCTTCATATCCCAGCATTCCGCATGCGGCAGGGTTGGCTTCGGTTACTCTTCCTTCGGGATCAAGGATCAGCAGTGCCTCCCCCATTGCCTGAAAAATATTTTGTAAATGCTCTCTGGCTTCATTCAGTTCAGCGGTGCGTTGCCTGACTTTCTCTTCCAGCAGGCGGTTCATCTGCCGCTCTTTTTCGATGAGGCGAAAATAGGTGCTGAGTTTGTTGATCAGTTGATTGTCGTCAATCGGTTTGAGCAGATAATCGGCTGCACCGACATCATAACCACGCTGCTGAAAATCTTCAGTCTTGAAGGCAGCGGTGAGGAAGATGATGGGGATATTCTGGGTTTTTTTTCGGATCTTCAGTAGGGAGGCGGTTTCAAAACCATCCATGCCGGGCATCTGGATATCCAGCACGATCAGGTCGAGATCCGGCGTAGCCAAAGCAATTTCAATCGCTTCCCTTCCAGAATTTGCATCGAGCACAGCGGCATGCATGTGCTGTTCGATCAATGCGCGCAGGGTAAACAAATTGTCCGGATTATCATCGACAATCAGTAGTTTGAAATTGGTATATCTGCTCATTTAGTTGTTCATAGATTCATCGATAATGGACTTTAACTGCTGTGCGTTAATCGGAGTTGTCAGGCAGTCGCTGGCTGCCAGCATCAGCTCTTCATTGACCAGTGTGCAATCCTCGGCGAGCGCGATAATGGTTCCAGAAATGTTTTCATTTTGAATAATAGAGATGCTATCACAGTTATTGATGTCGCAGATGCGACTGTTGATGATAATCAGCAGGCATTCAGGCTCTTCACGCAGCACCTCTCTGATTTCATCCTCGTCGGTGGCGGCAATGACAGTGATGCCCCATTGGCTCATGATTTGCGTCAGTTGCAGCATGGTGTCGATGTTATCTTCGACCAGCATCACAGATTGGCCGCTGAAGTCGGCTGGCGGCAGTGCTTCTGCCGTTGATATGGCTTGTTCGTTTTCGAACTCAGCTGAATCCCGGATTTCGGAGGTCTCTGCAGGGTGGCTGCGATAATACTCCAGCGGAAGTGCCAGGGTGAAGGATGAGCCACTGTTTACGGTGCTGGTGAGATCAAGATTTCCCCCCAGCAGTGCAGCAAGGCGTCGGCTGATATTGAGTCCGAGGCCGGTGCCGCCAAAACGGCGACGAATAGAACCATCTGCCTGGCTGAAGGCTTCAAAAATATGCTTCTGCTGCTTAACGGGAATGCCGATACCGCTGTCGCTGACAGTGATATGCAGTGGTTGACCGCGATAATCGGCATTGAATTGCATCTTGACGGCTATAGTGATGCCACCCTGGTCGGTAAACTTGACGGCATTACTGAGCAGATTTTTCAGGATCTGACGGATTTTGTCGGAGTCGGAAATGATTGTGGACGGAGTATCTGCGGCATACTCGAGCTTCAGGGAGAGGCCTTTCTCCTCGAATTGCGGACGCATTAATTCGATGGTGTCATCTAGTAGTTGCCGCAGGTTGATCTCCTCCAGTTTAAGCTCTTCATCCAGGGATTCGATGCGGGAGAGTTCGAGAATATTGTCGATCAGCCCAAGCAAATCCCTGCCGGCATGATGGATGACACCGGCTTTTTGCTGTTGAGCAGACGGAAGCGCCGCATCTTCCCTGAGGATTTTTGAGAGCACCATAATCGAGTTGAGCGGTGTTTTCAGTTCATGGGAGACATTTGCCAGGAATTCGGTTTTGAAACGGTTGCTTTGCTCAAGCTGCCGGGTATGCGTGCGCAGATTGCGGTTGTTTCTGGCATGGGTTGAGGAGAGATGCGTCAGATTTCCAGCGAGAATATGCAGCTCCTGAGGTTTGTCCCATGAAAATTTCACCTCTTCGTTTTTTTCAACAATGCGTTGCACACCGCTGCCAAGCTCTTTACTGATACGATCGAGACGATCGGCAAACCAGTTTGCCAGCAACCATACGCCAATGAGTACCAGTAGAGAGACGAAGGCGCCTGTAATCAACAGGCTTCTGCGCAGACTGGCCAGGGGCGATTCATTGACGATGCGCCCTACCCACAGTGGCTCGTTATTCTCGGTGCGAAACATCGGAACCCAGAACATGCGGTGCTCCTCGTCATCAGTCCACAATTCGATTCTTCCTCGCTGGAAGATCGTTTTCAGACCGGGGAAATCCTCGAAGGCTTTCCCAGCTGGGGATTTACTGGATGTATAGAGATAGCTGCCATCGTTTTGTACCCACAATGTGCCCCGATAGGTGCGAGCCAGCCCGCCGGGATCAACGGTTATAACAACCATTGCTGTCGCTTCACCCTTGTTATCCCTGATTGCACTGGCGATATAGAGGCGCAGATGCCTACGCTGATGTTCATCATATTCGGTGTAGATAGGGCTGACGAGGACGGCCGAAGGGCCGGCATCAAGTACGGATGTAAGAAAAGCATGGCTTGGCATATTGGGCCTGGATTCTGTCATCTTCAGCAAATTTTCTTTCTTATCTCTTTTCAGCCAGAAACGGGCTGTGCCATTCTCATCCAGAAAATTGATGCTGATGATGTCGAGACTTTTGCCGAAGAGACGATTAATCCACTCTGTGTAACGGGAACGGGCTTCGATTACCTTTTGTGTTTTTTTGTTGTCAGAGCTGACGATAATGCCTGGTTCAGGCAGTTTTGCCACGACGCCGGTGAGCGCCTGGCGGCTGGCCATGTGCTTGTCCAGATCACGAAAATCAGCGCGCAGCTGCTGGATATTTGCCTGTTGATAAAAGATCTGCAGACGATCAAGCATCGGCGGCAGCCCGAATGACAACAATAGTGCCATAGGCGTCAGTGCGAACAGCAGCAGTATCAACAGGATGTAGGTGCGTAACTTCACAGTTGCATAATACAGTTAAGCGATGATTCTGCAACTTCTCAAAAAATCGGAGCACTATTTGATGCTTTACTTTGCTGCATGGAGATATTGAGGTGTTTCCTGATTCTCACGGGAGGAGTAAATCCCTGAATAAAACAGGTTTGCTGCTTTTTACTTTAGTCGCATACAATGAAACTGACTAATAACAACTGAGAGAATCATCATGTCACAGGATGCGTTGATACAACACTACTCCGGCATTATTGAAGGAGTTGGTGAAGACCTGCAGCGCGACGGACTGCTGAAAACACCGCAGCGTGCCGCCAAAGCGATGGAGTTTTTATGCAAAGGCTACCATCAGACGCTCGATGAAGTGGTCAACAAGGCAGTCTTCGAAACCAGCAATGATGACATGGTGATCGTCAAGGACATCGAACTCTACTCGCTGTGTGAGCATCATATGCTGCCGTTTATCGGTAAGGCGCATGTTGCCTATCTGCCCAGGGGGAGGGTGATCGGGCTCTCAAAAATTGCCCGAATCGTCGACATGTATGCACGCCGCCTGCAGATCCAGGAGAATATGACAGTGCAGATCGCCGATGCCATCGAGCAGGCGATTCAACCTGCTGGTGTTGCTGTCACCATTGAGGCGGAGCATTTGTGCATGAAAATGCGCGGCGTGGAGAAGCAGAACTCACTGATGAAAACCTCGGTGATGCTGGGTGCTTTTCGCAAATCCCAGGCTACCCGCATGGAGTACCTCACTCTGATTCGTTAAGGAGTTGTCCAGAAATAACTTCCCGATATCGCGCAGTAATGTTGTTTCTCTTCAAGGCGCAGCAGGTGGTGCATAGCAGCGTTACGTAACATCTGCTGGAACGCCGAAGAGGGACAACAGGGCAGGCAGGATCGGGAGGTTGTTTTTGTACAGTGACTAAGTACGAGCTACAAAATCATTTTTAACGATTAAATACACGAAAAGCGTGAAAAAGAGGTTGGATAGTTTCGTGTGGTTTATGATTTTCGTGGTAGTTTTTTTGCAGATTGCAGGGGTAAAGCCTCTTTTTGCCGCATCCACCAATACGCCTGAAATATGATGGTTGCGCTGGCGCTTATCCCCCTGTAGACCAATCATGCTGCGATATATGAAAATATATTATTGAGGTGTTATTCACAAAGCAGTTTTTTAACAGCGCGCTGCAGTGAATGCTGAACCTCGCGTTTTCCGGTCATGTGTAATCTTTCGGCAAGACTCCGAATTGTCTCTCTCTGTAAAACCCTGCTGAAAAAGAGATCCTGCTGCTGCTCGTCTAGTCTTGCTGCATTGCCGCTGCGGGCGGCCCATTTTGCCAGTTCCACAAGTTCCGGAAAGACAGCGTCAAACGGGAGTTGTGCTGCAGCGAAGCGCCTCAACAGTTCACCGCTTTGTGGTGATACATCACTGCTGTGCGTAGCGTCCTGAAGCAGCGGCAGGAAGATCCTGCTCTCCAGTTTATTGAGGCTGTCCGTGAGTAAAAGTGGAAGTTGCTTGAGAAAACGTTCTTTGGCCTGATGCAACAGCTGCCTGCCATTATCAGTGAGCGGATGTAGCATTAGCAGCGAGTGACAGCCGCTGGAAGCATCTCTTGTCAATCCGATGCGCACCGGCTGGAAGCTGTTTTTTTGCCACAAAGCCAGCAGGTCACTGGTGGCGCCAAAACTTGTGCAGAGCGAGTCGATGCCTTTTGTTGAGGAGGAGATCTCTTCCAACAGCGCGCTGGCAACGCCTTCTCTGCGGATTGCCGGATGGACTGCAATACGCATGATGCGCAAATAATTGTGCGACAGTGCCACTGGTAATGCACAGTGAAGTGCCAGTGTCTGAGGTACAAGATGTCCATGCGGGCGCCGTTTTCCGGAAAGGATCTGTGACATCATGGCATCATCAAATCCCCCTTCGCGAACAGCAACTGCAACAGCTGCAATCTCTCCCCGGTAACGTCCCACCACTATCTCGACATTTGCGCCATCGAGCAGATAGCGCAGATCAAACGGGCGGGTGCGATAGTGCGCCAGCACCAGCAGGCCAAAAATTTGTCTCAGTGTCTGCTCATCCTGAAGCAGGGTATCCCGGGTGATGCGGCTGATTACAAGTTGATCCGGCGTAAATTCTGCGAAAGTACTATCATCAGCCGGTTCGGCATTCATCAGCAACGCATCGAATGTGAGCCGCTCCAGTGGGTCGTCTGGTTCCCAGCGGATCGGGGTGGAGAGTCGCAGCTCCCTCCACTGCGGAGTGAGACGATCAAGGGTGTCGCGAAAGCGGATGGCGAAACCCCTGCCGGAGCCTTCATAGCCATGTACCGTGGTAGAGAATACGATGCGCTTGTAACTCTGCAGCAGGGCTTCCAGCAGCGGAGCGGGGATGGCGGCGGCTTCATCGACAAACAATATATTTGCAATCTTGCGCTGCTTTAGCAATTGGTCCGGGGCAACAAAGCGGAGCGATCGATCCCGGGTAAAGAGTTTTCCTGTTTCGGAATTAAACCCGGGAAGTTCGGGGGTCGCATGTTGAAACAGGGTCGCAATAGCATTCATTGCCGGGGACGTGACTACAATGTGGTATTTGCCATGCTCATGCTTATTCAGCAGTATGGCGGCTGCCAGGCCCAGTGCAGCGCTCTTTCCACGCCCTCTGTCTGCTGTAATGACCAGCGGGCGGGAGCGGTGACCAACGGCGACATGCACTATGGCGTCGATAGCCTGTTGCTGGTCTTCGGTGGATGCTGTTGTACTGCTGACGGGGGAGGCGAGCGGTGCGCATTGATGCGACTCTTCCTGCGTGATCACTTCAACTGCAGGAGTATGCTGAAACATGCTGCTGAGACGTTGCAAAAACCGGCCGTTTATCTTGTCTGCGGTCACCGGCCAGGCACACAGGCGTTGGTAGTCAGGGTCTTCAAACTCATGCCATCGATGCAGCGGCGGAGTGAGCAACAGCAGATAGCCATGATTATTGATTGTGCCGCTGACAGCNGCAAAAGCGTCTGCATTAAATCCGCAATGGGCATCGAAGAGAATGCTGTGAAACTCCTGNCCCAGCAGCTGNTTTGCCTGGTTTGCCGGAATCACCCGGTCAAGTTGCTGCTTCCCGGCGNTGTCGCCGATCCACACTGCTCCNGGACGATTCGCCAGCAACTGCGCGGCCCTTTCTCTGCACCATGCGGCGCTGCCGGCAACAATCAGAAAATGACGCATTGTTCAACTCCATGCCATGATTCTTTTATCAACCATGGAGCAGACGAACCAAGCGGATTGTTTCTCCCAGTATAAAAAATCAGGATTATGACTTCTGGAGCTGATAGAAGGCGTTGGTTGCAGCAACAAAGCCGTCAATAGAGCCGCAGTCATAACGATCACCCTTGAATTCATAGGCGATCACATTGCCCTCTTTTGCCTGCTGCAGCAGTGCATCCGTAATCTGTATCTCGCCGCCGCTACCTGCTGGTGTCTTCTCTAGAATTGTAAAAATATCCGGGGTCAGGATATAGCGCCCGATGATGGCGAGATTTGATGGCGCTTCCTCCGGGGAGGGTTTTTCAATCATGTCGGTGACACGAAACACGCCATCATCAATCTCATTCCCGGCAATTACNCCGTATTTGTGTGTCTCTTCAGGNGCNACTCTCTCGATTGCGACTATGCTGCACCGGTATTGTTCGTATATTTTCACCATCTGNCGCATGACGCCATCGGGCTCTGCGCTGCATAAATCATCGGCAAGAATGACTCCAAAAGGTTCATCTCCGATCAATACCTCGCCAGTGAGAATGGCATGACCCAGTCCCCGCATCTCGATCTGGCGTGTATAAGAGAAGGTGCAGTGCTCGATCAGATAGCGGATCTCCTTCAGATAGGCCTCCTTGGAGGTGCCGTCGATCAGGTGCTCCAGTTCGTAATTGTTATCGAAGTGGTCTTCAATTGCGCGTTTGCCGCGTCCAGTGACGATCGCGACATTCTGCATGCCGGCCTGCAGTGCCTCCTCGATACCGTATTGAATCAGCGGTTTGGTGAGGATCGGCAGCATCTCCTTGGGCATCGCCTTGGTTGCCGGGAGGAAGCGGGTGCCGTAGCCGGCTGCGGGAAAGAGACATTTTCTGATCATATTAGTGGCGATAATCCGCGCAGTTAATCAGCGCAGTTTCCATGTGGGATTATTGTAACAATCTATAATACCAGTCTTTTGTAGCCATTGTTTGGCATCTTCTGCATCTTCTTCAAACCATGCACGTGCGGAACCAAGGCGGAATGTGTATCCCCAGCGGTCCATATCCTGCAACATTTGATCGGTGCTGAAACCGGCAAGTTTATCGGCGAGAATAATCTGCAGATAACAGACTCCATTTTCCTCATCATAATCACCACCGGCATCCGTATGCAGTTGTTCGCGCCGGTCACTCTCCATGCAAATATAGTGGCAGGCCTCATGAAAGGCGGAGTGAACTGGAGTGTCTTCACGGATGTAGAGACGGGATTTGATTACTCCTGCCTCGGACTCTCCCCAATAAGAACCGGGTATATGCTTATCGTCATTGACGGGAGTGACGGTCAGGGCGTACTTCAGGAAGAGTGTTTCGATTTCAGGAACTCTTCCCCTGCAAAGGGTAACATCAGGCATAATTGTCGACTGGCGGTATAATCATCATAAATTGTAATCCTTACTAAGTGATATCTGAAGTGTTTCAGTCTCTGCTCACCTTATATGCAAAAACTCCGCTGGGTGCTGCACAGCATCTGGGTGGGTTTATCGGCTGGATTGCATGGATCTTCCACTTGCGTGAACGACATACAGCGGAGGTGAATATCTCTCTCTGTTTTCCAGAAATGCCGCCACAGCAGCAGCAGCAGTTGGTGAAACAGACGCTGGTGGAGAATGGGAAATTGATGGCGGAACTGCCCATCACCTGGCTGCGACCGTTTTCCGAATTTGACTCAAGAGTCGATGTACGTGAATTTCGCAGGCATCTGGACGAGAGATATCAACAGGGAAAAGGTTTGATTGTCGCTGTCCCGCACATGGGCAACTGGGAGCTTGGTCTGCATGCCGTGGTATCAGTCGCGCCAACCACTGTGCTGTACCGGCCGCCCCGGCAGCAGTGGCTCGAGGAGATTATGACGCAGGGGCGGTCGGCAAATGGCGCACTCCTGGTTCCATCAACAGGCAGTGGTATCAAGCAACTCGTTGCTGCTTTGAAAAGAAAAGAGATCATTATTATCCTGCCTGATCAAGTGCCGAAGCAGTTGCAGAATGCGGGGGGCATCTACTCTCCTTTTTTTGGCCATAAGGCAATGACCATGACACTGCTGTCAAAACTGGCGGCAAAAACCGGGGCGCCTGTGGTGCTTGCTTTTGTTAAACGCCGGGCGAAGAAAAAAGATTTTTTGGGTCGAATACTGGATGCTGAACCTGCNGTGAATGATCCTGATATTGAAGTCTCGGTGGGCGCACTGAATAAAACCATTGAGACCGCTGTACTTGAAGTGCCCGCACAGTATCAGTGGGTCTACCGCCGTTTTCAGGGAAAGGTTTACAAGAAAGCTTAAACCGATTGAAACCCCTCATATAATTAGAGGATGGAGGCGTGGATGATATGATCAGGACTCATTGATCATCACGANCAGTGGAGGAAAATCCGATGTCTGNAGAGTTTCCAATCATCGCATTAACCGGTTCATCTGGAGCCGGTAGTTCAACGATCACCAGNGCTTTTGAGCATATNTTCTGGCGTGACAGAGTCAAGGCTGCCTATATCCAGGGGAGTGGTTTTCATCGCTACAGTCGCGCNGAGATGGAGCAGCAAATNATCAGGGCCTGTGATGAAAACCGTATTNTCAGCCANTATGGCCCTGAGGGGAATTGCCTCGACAAACTAGAGACGCTTTTTTTTCAGTACTCTGCGATCGGCACAGGGATGCGGCGTTATTATCTGCATACAGATGAACAGGCCCGAAAATGGGGGCAGGAAGCAGGGACTCTCACCCCCTGGAAGAAGATCGAGGGTAAAACCGACCTGTTGCTCTATCGCGGTCTGCATGGTGCCGCAATCGATGGGGATATCGATATCTCACAGTATCCGGATCTGCTGATTGGCATTGTGCCGATCGTTAATCTGGAGTGGATGCGAAAGATTGGCCGCGATATCACTCTGCGCGGCTACTCCATGGACGAGGTGAGGCAATCCATTCTGTGCCGCATGCATGACTATGTGCGGCATATCACTCCGCAGTTTACACGTACGCATATTAACTTTCAGATGGTTTCCACTGTCGATACTTCAGATCCATTCGCAGAGGATAACATCATGCCGACTGAAGACGAGAGTTTCATCGTGATCAGTTTTCAGCGCGGGATGAAGCCGGATTACATTGAACTGATGAGTCTGCTGCCGAATTCATTCATGTCACGCAGAGATACACTGGTGGTTCCCGGCAGCGCACTGCTGCATGCGATAGAGGTCATACTGATGCCGCTGGTGCATGATCTGGTGGTGAAGGGCAGGGAGTTGCGCGAGGTAAGGAAGCTGCCGAAAAAACGCAAGGCCGGACTGCATGGCGTTCTCGGTCAGTCAGACAGCTGAAGGAAAGTTGGCAGTTTTCAGTATGCAGTAGTCGGTAAAAGAAAGTCTGCAGTCGTCAGTCTGCAGTTCGCAGTAAAGACAACAAGAAAAGTTACAGATACAAGCGATAAAGACTTGCAGTTGGCAATGGCTCGATTAGACTTTTGCCAACTGCCAACTGCCAACTGCCAACTGCCAACTGCCAACTGCCAACTGCCAACTGCCAACTGCCAACTGC
>JGI24023J19991_10001611_pt1 | contig 17133 bp, 13 predicted proteins | sample Cruoilmetagenom1_FD_19991 | JGI IMG/M metagenome (IMG submission 19991) | reverse complement strand
GTAGATTTTAAAGTACTAGGTTGGTTTGGATTTATTGAGATGATTCTTTTTATTGTATTATTAACAATAGGATTTATCTACGCATGGAAAAAAGGAGCGCTTGAATGGCACAGCATAAAGTAAATTATTTAAAAGATGGTGGAACACCAATCAAGTTAACTACAGTAGATAAAATAGTTAACTTTGGACGAAGTAATTCACTTTGGCCTATGACTTATGGTCTTGCATGTTGTGCTATTGAGATGATGGCTACAGGGGCATCAAGATTTGACTTTGATAGATTTGGTACTATTTTTAGAGCAAGTCCGAGACAATCAGATGTTATTGTTGTAGCTGGAACTTTGACAAAAAAACATGCAGAGTTTATGAGAAGATTGTATGACCAAATGCCTGATCCTAAATGGGTTATCTCTATGGGAAGTTGTGCAAATACAGGTGGTATGTTTAATACTTATGCAACAGTACAAGGTGTTGATAGAGTAATACCTGTTGATATTTATTTGCCAGGTTGTGCCCCAAGACCTGAAACACTACAGTTTGCACTAATGATGCTACAACAAAAAATTAGAAGAGAGCCAGCAGGTATGGCTCAACGAGCGAAAAGGTTAATATAATATGAGAGCATATACACCAAAAGATGATGTACAAAAAAAATCTTATTATAATGATAGATTTTATATCACACCTACATTAAAAAAAGATTCAGTTTATAGTGATGGAGTTTTTAGTTCAGATATTTCAAGTTTAAAAAATATTGTTGAAGTAGTTGATTGTTATACTCAAGCTGAACATTTAGTAATAATTATTCATCCAGAGGATAATAAAAAAGCAATTATACACTTAAAAGAGATTAGAGCTTATGATTTCATGATGGAGTTAACAGCAGTTGATTATATTGCTACAAAAGGTGGGTTTGAAGTTGTTTATGAGATGTTATCAACTACTAAACACAAAAGAATTCGAGTAAAAACATTTATTAAAGAGGGTGATGCTATTGAATCAGTTGAGTCTATTTTTAGAATGGCAAACTGGTCAGAGCGAGAGATGTATGATATGTACGGTATCTATGTAAATAACCACTCACTTCTAAAAAGAATTCTTATGCCTGATGATTGGCACGGTCATCCACTATTAAAAACATATCCATTACAAGGTGATGAGGCAGCTTCATGGTATGAAGTTGACAAGATATTTGGTAAAGATGCTAGAGATATTGTGGGACCTGAATTAAGAGATTCAGCTTGTGTTGATAGATACGATACAGAGCGTTTTGCAAGACTAGGTCATGAGGTGCCAAAAGGTGTGGAGATAAGTGAAGGGTGCGAGCCTGATACACCTATTAGATATCAAGAAGAGGGTGGAGTAAAACTATTTGGTGCAACTTTGGTAACTCCGTTTGATAAATTAGAAAAAAAACAATTGAAAGAGAGAAAGTAGATGCAAGTTTCAAATAGATTAAAACCTTTTTTTGAAAATATAACTTTCGAAAGAGAAGATAATACAATGGTTGTGAACTTTGGTCCACAACATCCATCTGCTCATGGTCAATTGAGACTTATGTTAGAGCTTCAAGGTGAAGAAGTAATGAAAGCACATCCAGATGTTGGGTATCTTCATAGAGGTATTGAAAAAATGGGTGAGAATATGATTTATAATGAATTTTTACCTACAACAGATAGAATGGATTATGTCGCTTCAACATCAAATAACTACGGATATGCCTTAGCTATTGAAAAACTCATTGGGGTAGAAGCTCCAAGACGAGCCGAAGTTATAAGAACTATGCTTTTAGAGCTTAATAGAATTATTTCACATCTTTTTTGGCTTGCAACTCATGCACTTGATGTTGGGGCTATGTCAATTTTCCTTTATGCTTTTAGAGAAAGAGAATTTGCAATGGATTTAATGGAAGATTATTGTGGTGCAAGACTTACTCATAGTGCAGTTAGAATTGGTGGAGTTCCTTTGGATTTACCAAGTGACTGGATAAAAAATTTGGAAAAATTTATGGAAACATTAAGTTCTCAAATTCCTATTTATGAGGGATTATTAACAGAAAATAGAATCTGGAAAATGAGACTTGAAAATGTTGGAATTATTTCACCTAAAATGGCAAAATCTTGGGGAGTTTCAGGACCTGCTTTAAGAGGTAGTGGGGTGAAATGGGATTTGAGAAAAGAGATGCCTTATGGTTTATACCCAGAATTAGATTTTGATATACCAATTTCAGATAAATGTGATAGTTATGGGAGATATAAGTGTTATATGGCTGAGATGTATGAGTCAATGAAAATATTAAAACAACTTATCCCTATGTATGAAGAATCAGATATTCAACTTATGGCACATAGTCCAGAGTATATTTCATCTTCAAAAGAAGATATGATGACACAAAACTATTCATTGATGCAACATTTTGTTCTTGTTACTCAAGGTATGAGACCACCAGTTGGGGAAGTATATGTAGCAACAGAATCACCAAAAGGTGAGTTAGGTTTTTACATAGTATCTGATGGAAGTCCGTATCCTTATAAACTAAAATGTAGAGCACCAAGTTTCTGGCATACAGGTCTTTTACAAGACTTATTACCTGGTCATCAGTTAGCCGATGTTGTAACAATTATAGGTAACCTAAACATAGTATTTGGCGAAATAGATAGGTAAGGGAGAGAAAATGAAAAGATATGATTTAAGAGGTCACAAAGAAAACTTTATCCCTAGAATGGTTGCATTGATGAATAATGAAATAGCTCAGGGTGAAAATGGAATATTTTTATTTGAAATAGGAGATTTTAGTTCAGTTCAAGCATCAGCTGATTGTGTAAAAGAGAATAATTGGACATTGATGAATTCATTAAAATTTAATGAAGTAGACTGGACAGTTGTAATCAAAAAAGAGAAACCACCAGTTGTAGAAGAAACTGTAGAGGTTGAAGAGTAGGCAACTACTTTTTAAAGGATAGAAATTTTGAGTAAAGTATATTTTTCTAATTGGCAAGGAGAAGTAGTAGATAATAGAAACGTTGAGTTGGAAAACTGGACTGAAGTATCTGCTAAATTACCTGTTAATTATGATAGAGAAATCCAAACAAAAGCTTTTGTAGGTTGGGATGGTTTTGCAATATTTCAAAGTGATGTGGATGTTGTAAAACTGGCATTGAATTATGCACGACAGTATCAAGAGTATAGTGAAGCTTGTGGTAGATGTACACCAGGACGTTGGGGTGGACAAATACTTTTTGATATGATTGACAAAATAGCTCGTGGTGAAGGTGAATTTAGTGATTTAGAACATATTAAAGAGATAAGTTCAACTATGACTACCACTTCAAAATGTGAGATAGGGAAAACAGTACCCGTACCTATTTTGGGTATGATTAAATATTTTGAAGAGCAGTTTATAGAACTTATAAAAGAGAAGAAAAAATCACCTTGGTATGAACAGAACAGCGAAAAGTATATAGCAAATGTAACAGCACCATGTACAGATATGTGTCCTAGCCATGTAGATATACCTGGTTATATAGAAGGTGTAAGAGAGTTAGATTTTGAAAACTCATTGAAAGCTACACGACAAACTATGCCTTTAGCACATACCTGTGGGAGAGTTTGTCCACATCCATGTGAAGATGCATGTAGGAGAGGAAATTTAGACGAACCAATTTCTATTATGGAATTAAAAAGGGTTGGTGCAGATTATGAAACAGATCATGATCAAGATTGGTTTCATCCAGCTAAGCCAAAAAAACCTAGAAATGATGGGAAAAAAGTAGCAATTATTGGAGCTGGTCCTGCAGGTCTTACTGCTGCATATTATCTTGGACTTGAAGGGATTGCTGTAACTATTTTTGAAGAGTTGCCAGTTCTTGGAGGAGAGGTTGCAGTTGGAGTTCCTGAGTACAGAATGCCAATAGATAAGTATAATAAAGATATTCAATTAGTTGCAGATTTACCAACTGTAGAGATTATTACAAATCATAGAGTAACTGCTGATAGATTAAAAGAGATTGATGAAGAATTTGATGCAACACTATTAGGTTTTGGAGCAAGACTTTCAAAAGCTATAAGATGTGAAAATGAAAGAGAAGAGATGGATGGATATTGGGGTGCAATATCTATGCTTGACAAAGTAAATCTATGGCACAAATATAGTATTGGAAGCCCTGCTACTGAAGACTTAAAAGGTAAAACAGTAGTGTGTGTTGGTGGTGGTTTTACCTCTATGGATGTGGTACGTTGTAGTATCCGAGAGGGTGCTAAAAAAGTTATTATGCTTTATAGACGAGATGAAAAAACAATTATTAGAAATACTACACTTGAAGAGTACACTGAAGCTGTTGAAGAGGGAGTTGAATTTATTTTCCATAGTGCTATTGAGAAACTAATCGATAAAGATAATAAACTAACAAGTATGATAGTAAACAAATATGAATTAGTACCAGATCCAGATGGTGGAAGACCTCAGTTAGTGAAAATTGAAGGTGCAGATATGGAGATAGAGTGTGATTATGTTATCCCTGCTGTTTCTCAAGCTTGTGATCTTCAAATTTTACCAAAAGAGTGGGAACTAGAGATGACCTCTTGGGGAACTTTACAAACAAATGGAAAAGATTATATGACAAGTCGTGAAAGACTTTTTGCTGCAGGAGATTGTGAATATGGTCCAATGACAATTGTTAATGCAGTAGGACAAGCAAAAAGAGCAGCTTCTGTAATAAGTAGATATATTTATGATGGGAAGGTGTCACTTCTTGATGCAGAGATTATGGAAGATCATATGAATAAACTAAAAGTTTATAATAAAAATGAAAAAATCAAAGGTTGGATGCCTGGACTTCCGAGAGAAGTGAGTGAAAAATTAGAAACAGAAATTAGATGTGATAATAATCAAGAAGTCAACTTAGGTTTTACAGCACAAGAAGCTCAAGATGAAGCTGAGCGTTGTATGCGATGTTATTATTTAGGGATGGTGTCAGTATGAGTGAAAGAATACAACATAGAGGAAAACTGATTACTATTACAATTGATGATGTGCAATGTGAAGGTACATTTGGGCAAACAATATTAGAAATTGCAAGAGCAAATGATATTTATATTCCAACAATGTGTTATCTAACAAAAGTATCACCTATTACTGCTTGTCGAATGTGTGTAGTCGATGTAGAAGGATTAGATAAGCCTGTTTTATCTTGTCAAGAAAAAGCAATAGATGGCACAGTAATTACTACAAATAATGATGAACTTTTTAGACATAGACAAAATATTATGAAAATGTATGATGTAAATCATCCACTACAATGTGGAGTTTGTGATAAAAGCGGAGAGTGTGATTTACAAAATAAAACATTAGAATTTAGTGTAAACTCTCAAGAATTTGCAGTAAAAGAACCTGCAAGAAAGAAAAAGAAATGGGGTATCTTAGGCTATGATCCAAGTTTATGTATCATGTGTGAAAAATGTGTACATACTTGTAATGAAGTTATAGGAAGTGCTGCACTTTACGTAAAACCAGGTGGATATAAATCAATCATAGATATGAAGTTTTCAAGATGTGAACAATGTGGAGATTGTATCTCTGTTTGTCCAGTTGGAGCCTTAATATCAAACGAGTTTAAATATACAGCCAACGCATGGGAATCAAAAAAAATACCGGCTACTTGTGCTCACTGTAGTAGTGGATGTGCATTGTATTATAATGTTAAAAACTCTGAAATAGCTGATTCCTACAATAAAAAAATCACAAGAGTTACAAATGATTTTGATTTTAATTATTTGTGTGGTGCAGGAAGATTTGGCTTTGAATTTGAAAACACAGGAGATGGGAAAAATCCAAAAGAGTTAGAAAAGGTAGTAACAGCTATTAGAAATAGCGATGTTATTAGATTTAACTCTTATATTACAAATGAAGATGCAAAAATACTTCAAACACTTAAAGAGAAAATTGGAATAAAACTTCTCAATGAAGATGCTAATAATTATAAAATTTTTTTAGAGAATTATAAAGAAGCAAGTGGTTATTCTCTTTATACAGCTGATTCAAAAGATATAGAAGCTAGTGATGCAATTATAATGATTGGTTCAAGAATTGCTAGAGATAATCCAGGAATTAAATACGCTGTAAATATTGCAACAAAAAAACAAAGAGCAGAGTTTATTTATATGCATCCAATAGATGATATCTCTTTGCAAAATAAATATACTCAATTTATCAAATATGAAGCAGGCAGTGAAGAGGGTGTGATTGCGTTATTAGCATCATACTTAACTGCAAATGTAACAAATTTGCAAAAAGAATATTTTGATGATTTGGATATTGGATACTTAAGTGGAGAAACAAGTGTTGGTGAAGAGGAGCTTGAAAGTGTAGTTAAAAGAGTTCAAAGAGGAAAAAATAAAACACTTATTATAGGTGAAGACCTCTATGGACACAAGAACGGTTCAAATATTGCAAAGTTAGTTGGACTAATAGACAAATATACAGATTTTAATGTGATGTTAGTTCCTTCTTCTACAAATACATTAGGTGTAAGTTTGATTTGTGATTTAGATAATAAGATTAGTGTAGATTCTAAAATAGTAGGATATAACGAAGTTGGAGATTTTATTATAAGTGGCAATGGAGATGGAGATTTTCAAGTACCTGCTTTAAATCAACAAGAGGGTACATTTGTAGATTTAAATAAAAAAGTAGTAAATACAAATGTAGCAATAACATTTGATGGGTACTGTCTCAATGATATTGCAAATGAGTTTTTAGAAGAAAAAGTAAAAAATAGTATTGATTATACCTCTCATTTACCTATTAAAAATGGATTTAAGAGTATTTGTTTCGATGACTTAAAAAATGGTTATAACAAATATGGTAAAGATTTAAGAGGATATAGTTTAGAAACTTTTACAAATGATACAGTTGATGTAAATATTGATGAAGTATCTGATATAAATACATATAATGGTACAGTGGTTTATAGATGCGAACCATTGCACCAGTTTAATAAAAGTACTGCAAAGTCTTTGCAACTTCAATCTAATGATAAGTTAAGAGGGAGTGCATCTTTTGCAACAGCAGCAAAGATAAAAGATGGAGATACAGTTAATATAGTATATAATAATAGTATTANAACTAAAAAATTTAAAATCGATACAACAATAAAAGGGACTATAGCCCTTTATCCTACATATAATGATGGATTAAATAATGACTTAGTAGCGAATGGGTATAGATTTAAACAAGTTCAAATTCAAAAGGTTGAAGAGTAATGGATAATATGATAAATGTAACTATTAATGGCAAACAATGTCAAGCAAAAGAGGGTGAATTTATATTAAATGTGGCGAGAGCAAATGATATATTTGTTCCTGCACTTTGTTATCAAACAAAGTGTTCACCAACATTAGCTTGTCGATTGTGTTTAGTGGAAGCAGATGGGAAACAAGTATACGCTTGTAATGCGAAAGCAAAAGATGGTATGCAAATCACTGTAAATACACCAAATATAGTAAAAGAACGAAGAGCTATAATGGAAGTTTATGATGTAAACCATCCATTACAATGTGGTGTATGTGATCAAAGTGGAGAGTGTGAACTTCAAAATTATTCATTGTATATGAAAGTTGATGCACAAAGTTATGCTGTTCAAGATGTTTCTAGACCAGCAACAAAATGGGGTGTGATGAAATATGATCCAGGTCTTTGTATCGTTTGTGAAAAGTGTGTAACAGTATGTAAAGATATGATAGGTTCAAATGCACTGGGTACTGTTAAAAGAGGCGCCGAAGCACTTGATAAAGATTATAAAGCGAATATGCCAAAAGATGCGTATGCAATGTGGAATAAACTTAATAAAAATCTTATTGGATTTGAAGAAGATAAATGTATTGACTGTGGAGAGTGTATCGCTGTTTGTCCTGTTGGTGCATTAGTTAGTTCAGATTTTCAATACAAATCAAATGCTTGGGAATTAAGAAAAATACCAGCTTCAAATCCTTATTCATCAGATTGTTCACTTATGTACTATGAAGTAAAACATGATACCGTAGAAAATAATAAAGAAAATAAAATTTATAGAGTTACAAATGATGCCCACTATGTAAGCTTAAGTGGAGCTGCAAGATTTGGATTTGACTTCATTAATAAAGCTACTAAAGATAAAGAAGCTTTTGCAAGTGCTGTTGATGCTTTTAAAAATGCAGAATCAATTGTATTTAACTCTTTTATTACAAATGAAGAGGCTCAAATACTTCAAAATATAAAAGAAAAAACAGGTGCAAAACTTATCAATGTTGATGCACTAAAATATAAAAACTTTTTAGAAAGTTATTCAAAAGTTACAGGTAAAAGTTTTTATAATGCAACATTAAATGATATTCATCATAGTAACTTCCTTATATCTGTAGGATCATTTTTAAAATCAGATGCACCAGCAGTTAAATATGCTTTTAACAATGCTTTAACTATGAATAAAGGAGCAGGATTATATTTTCATCCAATGGGAGATACACATATTAAAGGTTTTAGTAAAAGTATTGAAACAATAGCTTCAAATGTCTTAAGTGAAGAGGCTATATTATATTTTATTCTTGATAAGTTTGGTAAGGATTTACCTCTATCTGTGAATGAATATTTATCATCTCAAAATGAAACTAGAACAAAAACTGTTGTAGAAACTATAAAAGAAAAAGTTGTAGAAACTGTAACAGATGAAGAAACAGGTGAATCTAAAGAGGTGACTAAAATGGTACCTAAAAAAGTTTCAACTGAAGTAGAATATGTATATACAAAACTTCTTGATATTATTGGTGCAGATGAAACACTTTTAGAAAAAATAGAAACAATGCTTGATAAAAAAGATACTTTTAGCTTGATTATTGGAGAAGATTGTATTACTCATCCAGATAGTGGAAATGTGGCAAAATTAGCTGGAATGGTAGAAAAATACACAAACTTTAAAGTATTGGTTGTTCCAACTCAAACAAATACTCTTGGTGTTAGTTTATTGTGTGATTTAGATGTGATAACAACAGGGAAAACTGTTGGATATAATATGAAAGCTGATTTTCAATTAAGTGCCTTAGGTGATGGAGATATTGATATGCCAGTAATATCACAACAAGAGGGAACATTTGTAAACATAAATAAAACTGTGGTTCCTACAAATGCTGCAATCACTTATGAAGGATATACTTTAAATAGTATAGCAAATGAAATACTTGATAGTAAAGTAAAAGATACTATAGATTACACAGCTACAATTTTTGATAAAATTTCATTTGATTGTTTAGAAAACTATTATAGTAATGATAGGATTGAACATAGAGGTTATACTTTAAAAACACAAGAAGTTACAACTTTAGATGAAAGTGTAAAAAATGAGTTTAAAACAATAAAATGTGAAGAAAATGAGTATATTGTTTACAATGGTAATCCAATAAATCAATTTAATGAGTTTACAGCGGTATCAAATCAACTAAAAGATGATATAGTTGCTTTATATTTATCAGAAAGTTTACAAGAAAAACTTCAATTAGAAGATGATAACAAAGTTGAAATTACATCAAATGGGAATAGTGTAACACTAAATATTAGAGTAGATAAAGATTTAGTTGGTGAGATAGCATATGTTCCAACATTTGATAAAAAAATTGATACAAAAAATTTATTTGACAACTGTAGATACAGTAAAGCAAATTTAAGAAGGGTATAAAAGATGGATAATGATATTATAATGACAATTGTCAAAGTAGTAGTTATTTTGACTGTATTTTCAGTATTAGCAGGATTTACTACATATATAGAGAGAAAAGTTTTAGCATTTATGCAACGAAGACCAGGACCACTTCATGTTGGACCTTTTGGAGTACTTCAAATATTAGCAGATGGTGCAAAACTTTTTACAAAAGAAGATTTTGTACCACAAAATGCTAATAGATTAATATTTATGGTTGCTCCTGTTATTACTGCAGCAACTGCATTTATAGCAATGACAGCTATTCCATTTGTACCAGGTGTGATTGTATCTGATATTAATGTTGGTGTATTATTTGTACTTGGTGTAATGGCTACTGGACTTTATGGACCATTACTTGGTGGTATGTCACAAGCGAATAAATGGGGACTTCTTGGGGGTGCAAGAACTGCTATACAACTTTTATCTTATGAGGTTGTTACAGGGTTATCTATCTTAGCACCTTTAATGTTAGTTGGAAGTTTATCTTTAATTGATATAAATAACTATCAAGCTGGTGGTTTATCAAACTGGATGATTTGGACTCAACCAGTTGCTTTTTTTCTATTTTTAATTGCAGGGTTTGCTGAAACAAATAGAACTCCATTTGATCTTTTGGAGCATGAAGCTGAAGTTATTGCAGGATATGCTACAGAGTATTCTGGTATGAGATGGGGGATGTTCTTTATTGGAGAGTATGCAAATCTATTTACAATATCATTTTTAGTATCTTTAATATTTTTAGGTGGATTTAATGACTTATGGTTTATTCCAGGGGCAATTGCAATTATACTTAAAGTTATGTTTTTGATATTTTTATTTTTATGGACAAGAGCATCTTGGCCACATATAAGACCTGATCAACTTATGTGGTTATGTTGGAAAATATTGATGCCATTAGCATTATTAAATATTTTAGTTACAGCAATTGTAATTATATAATAAGGGTTTTAGTTATGAGTTTTAAAGAATTAAAAGAGAGAAATATAGGAACTAAGAACTATGTGATGATGGATATTGAAGAGTATCCAATATCTGGTTGGGATAAGTTCAAACAAATTATGGATAGAGGATTTAGTGTAGAATTATTTAAAGGATTAGGGATAACTTTTAAAATAATGAAACAAGTAATATTTAACGGTCAATCACATAATACACAATATCCTATAGAAAAATTACCTATTAGTCCAAGATATAGAGCAGTACATAAGCTTTTAGGACTTCTTGAAAGTGGTAATAATAGATGTATTGGATGTGGACTTTGTGAAAAAATTTGTATAGCTAACTGTATACGAATGGATACAAAGATTGATGAAAATTCAAGAAAAGAGGTAATGGAATATACTATTAACTTAGGACGTTGTATTTTCTGTGGTTATTGTGCTGAGGTTTGTCCAGAACTTGCAATTGTACATGGTGGTAGATATGAAAATGCAAGTGAACAAAGAGAGCATTTTGTATTAAAAGATGATTTATTAACTCCATTTGCAGAGCTTCAAAGTCAACTTGAATATCAAGGATTTGGTGCAATTTCACCAGATGCTGATAAAAAAATTAAAAAAACGCCGTTGGCTTATTAAAGGATTAAGATATGTTTGAAGTAGTAGCTTTTTATCTGTTTGCTTTTTTAACAATAGCAATGTTTTGTATTGTAGTGATGACAAAGAATCCACTCTATGCATTAAGTTCACTGGCGGCTGGTATGATATTTATATCGGCATTTTTCTTCCTTTTAGGGGCTGAATTTTTAGGGGCTGTTCAAATTGTAGTGTATACAGGAGCTGTAATGGCTTTATATGCATTTGGTATGATGTTTTTTGATTCAATCAATGATATAAAAGAATCAGTTGCAAATCCAAGAGTGACATTTATGATGAGTGGAATTATTGCTTTATTAGTTGTAGCAATATTCATAGCTCCGATTATTGGTGCAAATGCAACAGCACACTATCCTATTGGAGTATCTGCAAATTATACTGGAGTGGTAGTAGGAAATGTTCAAGATATTGGTTTAGTATTATTTACAAAATATCTTGTACCATTTGAAGTAGCAGCAGTTATGTTACTTGTAGCTATGATAGGTGGTATTATACTTGCTGGTAAAAAGATGGATATTTCAATTACTCAATTAAGCGAGCAAGAGATTGATAATCACAAAACAGATACAGAGATAGCAAAGGATATTAAATGAGTGTAACATTAAATGATTATTTAATCCTAAGTACGATTATATTTATGATAGGTATGTATGGAGCATTAAGAAGAAAAAATTTACTAATGTTATTTTTCTCAACAGAAATTATGTTAAATGCTGTAAATATAGGTATGGCTGCAATTTCTAAGTTTCATGGAGATTTAACAGGTCAAATGTTTGCATTCTTTATTATTGCTATTGCAGCAAGTGAAGTAGCAATAGGTCTAGGACTTTTAGTATTATGGTTTAAACGAAATAATAATATTAACTTAGATTCATTACAAAGTATGAAGGGATAGAGGTATGGAGAGTTATTTATATATTGCACTTTTTGCTCCACTAGTTGGGTCATTGTTTGCAACACTATTTTCTAATAGTCCAAAGAAACTATTTGTTGGTGTAATTACATCTATGCTATTAGCAGTTTCATTAATAGCATCAATAAATTTATTGATGTATGTTTATTTTACAGAAGTAATTATTCATGTAAAGATGTTAGATTGGATTGTAATAGGGAATGTTGATATTCCTTTTGGATTTGTAGTTGATCAAGTTAGTGTTGTGATGATGGTTGTTGTTACAATTGTTTCAACAATGGTACATATTCACTCAATTGGGTATATGGATCACGACAAAAGTTTTAATAGATTTTTTGCTTGGTTATCTGCATTTGTATTTTCAATGATGATCCTTGTAATGTCTGACAATTTTGCTGGATTATTTATTGGTTGGGAAGGAGTTGGTCTTTGTTCATGGGGATTAATTGGATTTTGGTATCATAAAGAAGATATTAAAAGAAGTAAAAATATTGAAGAGTCACCATATTCAACTTTATCACCATATTCGGCAAAATCTCCATCATGGGCAGCAAATGAAGCATTTATTATGAATAGAGTTGCTGACCTTGGTATGCTAATTGGGATGTTTTTGATTTTTTGGAATATTGGTTCTTTGCAATACAATGATGTATTTGCTCAAATAGGAACATTAGACCATGGTTTAATTGTAGCAATTGCAGCTTTCTTATTTATAGGTGCAATGGGTAAATCAGCACAGTTCCCTTTTAATACATGGCTTGCAAATGCCATGGAGGGTCCAACACCAGTTTCAGCATTAATTCATGCTGCAACTATGGTAACAGCAGGTGTATATTTAGTAATTAGAGCAAATGAAATTTTTACAGTTGTTCCTGAAGTTGGATACTTTATCGCTAGTTTAGGTGCTTTTGTAGCAATTGGAGCTGCTTCTATGGCATTAGTTGCTACTAATATGAAAAAGATTATTGCATTTTCAACATTATCTCAACTTGGATATATGTTTGTTGCAGCTGGACTTGGTGCTTATTGGGTAGCGTTATTTCATCTGGCAACTCATGCATTTTTTAAATCAGTATTATTTTTAGGTGCAGGAAATGTTATGCATGCAACAAATGATGAGATAAATATTAAAAAAATGGGTGGTTTGGCAAAACATATGCCTCAAACTGCATTAATTATGACTATAGCATCTGTTGCTTTAGCAGGTATATTCCCTCTAGCTGGATTTTTCTCAAAAGATTTAATTCTTGAAGTTGCTTTTGGAAGCCATGCTTACATTTTATGGGCAGTATTATGGATAACAGCAGGTATGACTGCATTTTATTCATTTAGACTGGTAATGTATGTATTTCATGGAAAAGAGAACTATGACCATGATAAAGTACATCCACATGAAACATATCCGTTTGTAATTGCAGCTATGACTCCACTTGCAATACTTGCTATTTGTGCAGGTTGGTTTGAACATCAGTTTGTAGAGATGGTTACAAAAGTTTTACCTCCACTTGATATTCATGTAGATAGTGGAACTTTTTATACATTAATTGCTGTAACAACCGCAATTGCTTTAGGTGGTATTATATTTGCAGTAGTAAAATTCAAAAAAGATGGAACATACTATAGTGAAAAAATGAAAAATAGATTATGTTATAAAGTATTAGCAAATCAATACTATATACCACATTTTTGGGAAGCTGCTGTAACTAAACCTTATGCAAAACTTGCAGCATTTAGTTGGAAAGAACTTGATTTAAAAATTATTGATACTATTGTAGATGGTATTGCAAAAGGTATTTATGGTGCTGGAGAGACTGGAACTGCAATGCAGTCAGGTAACTTATCAAAATCTTTAAAATGGATGGGAATAGGGATACTTATTCTTGTGATATTAGTTGTTGCTTTTGGCAACTTGAAGTAAGGAAGGAAGGTAAATGGAACACATTTTATCAATTTTAATATTTTTCCCCGCATTTGCAGCTGTGATGGGTTTTATGGTTCACAAAGATGCGATAAGAACATATGGGATAACAGTAACAGCGATTGAGTTTTTACTTTCTTGTTTTTTATGGGTTAGTTTTGATTCAAATTATGCAGGAATGCAGTTTAGTGAGTTTATACCAGTTATTTCACAATATGGAATAGCATACAATTTAGGTGTAGATGGGATTTCACTATTTTTAATTATAATGACAACATTTATGACTATGATTTCAATCATTGGTTTAACTGAAAAAAGAGAGTTGAAAAATCTTATTTTAACAGTATTATTTTTAGAGATGACTATGGTTGGTGTATTTGTAGCACTTGATGCTATTGTATTTTATGTATTTTGGGAATTATCTTTAGTTCCTATGTTATATATTATTGGTGCATGGGGTGGAAAACTTCGAATATATGCATCAATTAAATTCTTTTTATATACATTTACAGGGTCACTTGTGATGCTTGTTGGTATGTTATATCTAGGATATGTATATTTCCAAACTACAGGGAACTGGAGTTTTAGTATTATNGATTGGAATATGATGATGCTTCCTGTTGATATGCAGATGTGGCTATTTGTTGCATTTTTCTTAGGATTTGCTATAAAAGTACCAATGGTGCCATTTCATACATGGCTTCCATATGCACATGGTCAAGCACCAACAATTGGGTCTGTGATACTTGCAGCTGTTTTATTGAAAATGGGTACTTATGGATTTATTAGATTTTCACTTCCATTATTTCCTGATGCTAGTGTTGCAATGATGATACCTATGGCTATATTAGCAATTATAGCTATTGTTTATACTGCACTTGTAGCTTATGCACAAGAAGATATTAAACAGGTGATTGCTTATTCTTCTGTGTCACATATGGGGGTAATTATACTTGGTATTTTTGCATTAAATGTTGAAGGTATTGGTGGTTCACTATTTTTAATGATTTCTCATGGTATTGTATCAGGGGGACTTTTTATGTTAGTTGGTGTTATTTATGACAGAAGACATACTAAAATGATGAGTGAATTTGGTGGGTTAGCACGAGTAATGCCAATGTATGCAACAGTATTTGGTATTATGCTTATGGCATCAGTTGGCTTACCTCTTACAATTGGATTTGTAGGGGAGTTTTTAAGTTTACTTGGATTTTTTGCTGTATCTCCTATACTTACTGGTATTGCAGGTACTACTATTATTTTAGGTGCTGCTTATATGTTAGTACTTTACAAAAAAACATTTTTTGGACCAATTACAAATCCAATCAATGAAAAACTCCAAGATTTAAAAGGGCGAGAAATAGCAGCGTTGGTTCCTTTAGTGATGTTAGTTGTATATTTAGGTGTATATCCAAAACCTATTTTAGAACCAGTTGATAAATCAGTAAAACAACTTGTTCAAGTTATGTACTTAAAATCTGTTACACCAGAAGCAAAAGCTAAAATTGCAACAGTAAATACAATAGGGGAGACAAAATAATGATTGAGCCAATTTCAGTAGATATTGAAGCATTAAATCTACCATCTTTAGTACCAATGCTTGTTGCAATCATCGGTGCATTAGTAATATTATGTATAGATTTAGTTACTAAAAATTTACATAAATCATTGTATGTTATGTTAAGTATTCTAGTGATACTTATAGATTTGGGAACATTGATTGGTTATAGCGGAGCTACTAGAGGTTTTTTTGATGTAATGTTAATGGATGGTATCTCTATTCTTGCTCAAATGATTATTCTTGTTGCTTCTGGATTATTTATTATACTTGCTTTATCTCAACAAAGATTTCATGAATATAGATACCCTGAATATTTTGCGTTATTCTTATTTATGATTGCTGGTTTCCAATTTATGGTTGCTTCAGATAACTTAATATTAATTTTTGTAGGATTAGAAACAGCTTCAATGGCATTATATACTTTAATTGCAATGCATAATAGGGATAAATCAACTGAAGCAGCTATCAAATACTTTACAATGGGAGCATTAGCAGCTGGGTTTTTTGCTTTTGGTTCTATGATATTTTATGGTTTAACAGGAAGTGTAGAATTAGGACAAATATCAGCATCACTTGTTGCTTCAGATTTTGCTAACTACCCTATCGTTTTATTAGGTGTTGTATTTATAATTGGTGGACTTGGATTTAAGCTTTCGTTAGTTCCATTTCACACTTGGGCACCAGATGTATATGAGGGTTCAAGTTCAGCAATGGCAGGATATATGTCAGTTGTTCCTAAGATTGCTGCATTTGTAGTAGCTCTTAGATTTTTTGAAATATTTGTAAGTGTAGATAACGCTTGGGTAGAGATGGTATTATACATCATCGTTATAACTACAATGACTATACCAAATATGGTGGCTCTTGTACAAAAAGATGTAAAAAGAATGTTGGCATACTCTTCTATTTCTCATGCTGGTTTTGTGATGGGTGCAATACTAGTAGGTACTACACAAGCTACAGAAAGTTTATTCTTATATTGGATATTGTTTTTGTTTACTAACTTAGGTGCGTTTGCTATGTTATGGGTAAATAGAACGAAAAATGATCATGGTTTTCAAAGTGATCATCCTTTTGAGAAATTTTCTGGTCTTATTAAAATAGCACCAGTGCCAGCTACTATTATGGGGTTATTTTTATTAAGTTTAGCAGGTGTTCCACCATTTAGTTTATTTTGGGGTAAAATGTATCTTATTGGTGCAACAGTAAATGGAGGATATATCCTTTTAGCATTGATAATGGCACTTAACTCTGCAATAGCAGCATATTATTATTTAAAACTTATAGTATATATGTTCTTAAAAGAACCAAGAGAAGATGATAGAATTGAGTTTATGGGAAATGCAAATAAACCTTTAAAAACAGTGATTGGTGTATCTGCTGTAATAACAGTAACATCTATACTTTATATTGATCCA
>JGI24023J19991_10001610_pt1 | contig 17147 bp, 14 predicted proteins | sample Cruoilmetagenom1_FD_19991 | JGI IMG/M metagenome (IMG submission 19991) | reverse complement strand
TACAGGAAGATAAGAAAACCCTGCATGAACTGGCAGCGGTCTATAATGTTTCTGCGGAACGCATCCGCCAGCTCGAAAAAAATGCATTAAAGAAACTGAAGCTGTCTCTTTCCTGATCGCAACAACACCAGGGCGTGGCAAACGCTGACGCCCTGGTTTCTGCCTTTACCCACTACACACGGATGCCTTTTCAAGCCCCTGTTAATTTCATCTTCTGCTAACAATAGCGCCAGACAAGACTACATCATCGCGGACTCAATATATTACGTTGGACGAACTGGCCTGAGATTTCTGGCACCCATAAAAAACGGCCCCACTAGTATAGTGGAGCCGTCAACGAGCAAATGATACTGGCTCTATTGTTATGACAGTACGACTGACAAAAATGACAACCAACTAGTTACAACGAGCGCTATTATTATCACCAGAGGTAAATTCTGAAATGTAAACATTGGAAACTCCTAAAGCTATATAAGGGATATCTTATATTACATCTCTTTCCGGTGCAATAATTGTGAACGCCACAGAAATAATTTCAAGGGCAAATAACATTTATTTTGATTTAATTTTAAAATATTTATCTAATTATAATCAATAGCTTACATCATGCCCATGGAATATATCCTCTAAAATCAGACAGCTACACTCGGACACTAACATGCACTACTCTTGCCCTGAACACCTTCTTTTATAATGGAATTTAGCCTGACAATGAAGTCATGGCACCCCACTCAATGCAAATAGATAAACTCCATCTGAAAACCTGAAATTTCTATAATGTCATGCTCTCGAAGCTGAGTGGAATGGCCGATGATAGGTTCGCCGTTTAATAATGGTACGTCATTACCCGATAACTTATGTGCATCAATAATGGCTATTGAATAGCCTGCCATTCCCCTGGAGATCATCGCCAGGGTCTTACCTTTATAACCGATCGTATTAAAAGGTTTACGCATCTCCATCACAACATTGGCACAGGGGCCGTTCAATAATTTTGCTGCACCCAGGGGCATACCTTTCAAATCATCGCTGACGGGATTGGCTGTATCAATCATCCTGGTCTCATCCATCTCGGCCTTGATGAACATGGTGGGTTCATACTCAACGTTTTCTTCAGAAAAATAGGTAAACTGGTGTGCACCTATCTGGATAATGTCACCATGCATGAGTAACAATTTGCTGATGTAATTACCATTAACGAGCGTACCATTCGTTGCTCCCAGGTCTTCGACAAACGTATCATTGCCGATGGTGGTCAATAAGGAGTGCCTGCCACTGACAGTCATATCGTTCACCTGGATATCATTGCCATGCCGGCGGCCGATACCAATGCTGTCCTTGCCAATAGGGAATTCCTTTAATATCGCTCCATCTAAAGTCATGATGAGTTTTGCAGTCATAGGGTTAACCTTGCTTATTGTTATCTTGTCAACTAAAGACGTCGTCCTGCAATAGACGATATTGCTCAAACTGGGATTTGCTTTGCGCCATTTTATAGGCCTCGATCCCTGAAATCAGTTTTTCATCAAGCAACTTACGTAGTGCATAATCAAGCGTCTGCATTCCCTGCATGGCGCTGCTTTGTATCACATTATTCAGCTGCTCGGGTCTGCCATCGCGAATAATATTGGCAACAGCGGAATTATTAACCATAATTTCTATGGCCGCCAACCTGCCACGATTATCAACTGTACGTACCAGGCGTTGGGAGATAACACCAAGAAGTGATGTTGATAACATCGTACGTATGTATGGCTCATCACCTGCAGGGAACACATTAATGATACGCTCGACGGTAGACGCCGCACTGTTCGTATGCAGGGTGCCCATCACTAGTATTCCCATTTCGGCCGCTGTCACGGCCAGACTGATGGTATCCAGGTCACGCATTTCGCCCACTAGAATAGCATCAGGATCTTCACGTAACGCAGATCGTAAGGCCTGGGCAAAACCGGCTGTGTGCGTGCCTATCTCTCGTTGGCTGACCAGGCAACTCTTGTTTTTATGCGCATATTCTATGGGATCTTCAATCGTCACAATATGACCTTTTCGTGACGTGTTGATGTAATCAACAATCGATGCCAGCGTTGTGGTTTTACCCGACCCCGTCGGTCCAGTGACCAATATCAAACCCTTTTTGTTGTGTGCCAGGGTCTTGATGATGGAGGGTAAACGCAATTCCTCCATACTCATGATGTGCTGCGGGATCGTCCTGAAAACGGCGCCAACGCCACCCACGTGACGAAACAGGTTCACCCGAAAACGTGACAAGCCCGGCACTTCATAGGAAAAATCGATACTGCCATGTTGTTCGAATTCGTGTTTTTTCTGGCTACTGATCACCTGCTCGATCAAGTCCATGACTTCGCGCTCACTCAACTCGCGGTATTTGATCGGATAAATATCGCCGAACAGACGCATGCGTGGCGGATTACCCGAAACCAGATGCAGGTCAGACCCGCCCTGCTCTACCACCAGCTCAAGGAAGGCATTAATTCGATTGTCGCGGCTTTCCATCATCAGGTAACAGACAAATTAATAGAAGGAAGAATATCCGGATTCGTTACATACTGCTGGAACAGCTTTTTATCAGTAGCATGAACATAGGCATCATCAGGATCAATTTCCTTATTTTTAAGTGCTTGCATCAAGGCCTGATCCATTAACTGCATACCTTTATCAGAACTGGTCTGCAGCACAGAAGGGATTTGATGGATCTTTCCACTCAAGATCAGGCTGGAGATCGCCGGTATGTTCAGCATAATCTCGGTAACGGCCTTGCGACTGCGCCCATCCGCCGTGCGCACCAGTTTCTGGCTCACCACACCGCGCAGATTTTGCGCCATAAAGGTAGACGTCTGTGCCTTCTGTTCAGTCGGCATGGCGTCGAGTATTCGATCTAGCGACTTGACCGCGGACGAGGTATGCAAGGTACCCAACACCAGGTGCCCGGTCTCGGCTGCCGTCATCGCCAGGGAGATCGTTTCCGGGTCACGTAACTCGCCAACCAGGATAACATCAGGGTCTTCTCTTAAAGCGGCCCTGAGCCCGTCGGCAAAGGACTCAACATGCTCGCCCACCGCCCTTTGAATAACCAGAGACAATTTACTCTGGTACACAAATTCAACCGGATCTTCCAGGGTAATGATGTTCAGTCGGCGATTATTATTCAGATAGTTGATCATCGCTGCCAGCGTGGTCGTCTTGCCCGTGCCTGTGGCGCCGGTGATCAACACCAGTCCATTATTTGTCTGGATCATGGTTTCGATGATAGCGGGCATACCCAGTTCATCCAGACTGGGTATTTTCGGGGCAATCACCCTGAAGGTGGCGCCCAGTCCGCCGACCTTATGAAAGACATTCACACGAAACCTGCCGACATCGGCATCCTGGTAGGAAAAATCGAGATCCATGCCTTTTGTACAGTCGTCTTTGAGCCCAGGCGGCATGATCTCAAATAACAGGTCCTGGAGTTCAGCGGCGGTGAGGTCACGATATTTGATCGGTGTTAACTCACCTAGCTGACGAACCATGGGCGGCACACCCACCGCAAAGTGGATATCCGAACAATTTTGTTCACGACCCAGCTGCAGGAACGCATTAATTCGCGCCATTAGTCCGTCTCCTCCAGCAGGCCGTCCAGGTCCGCTCCCAGACTCGCAAAGGTCTGGTAGCGTTGTTCTGGGTCGACCATCATAGTTTTCTTAATGATCATTTCAAGTCGCTCGGGTATATCTGCATTCATTTCTCGCGGCGCTTTGGCCTTACCTTCCACGTGCTTTAACAAGGTAGACATCGGGTCTTTTTCATCATAAGGGGGACGACCCGTAAAGATGCGATACATAATAACACCAAGACTATAAATATCGGTACGTGAATCGATATCTTCTCCACGCGCCTGTTCAGGCGCCATGTAGGTCGGTGTACCCACCAGCACACCGGTCTTGGTAATGCGCCCATCCATACTGGAGGCGGCAGCGGCCAGGCCGAAATCAACGATTTTGACTTCATCATCGTCATCGATCAGGATATTGGCAGGCTTGAGGTCACGATGGACAACATTCACCTGCTGCGCCGTCATCATACCACGACAGAGATCGCGTATGATTTTCACCATCCGCTTCATATCAGTGGGTATTCCCTTATCCAGTTCGTCTGCCAGTGAATGACTGGGAAAATACTCCATGGAAATTGCATAGGAACGGCCGAAGGTAAGGAAGTCATAGATACGTATTACATTTTCATGGGTGACTTTACGCGAATAACGTAGCTCATGAGTGAAACGCTGGACAACGGATTCGTCGCTGGCAAATGACGGGTTCAGAAATTTCAGGATATATTCATCGTCCACCATCTGGTCATGGACCAGGATAACCGTGCCGAAGCCCCCCTTACCGACACGCTTGAGAACCTTATAGCGCTTGGCGATAAAGTCACCTGCACGCAGACGATCGGCATCTATCAGCGTCACACTACCACTTTTATCTTCATCACTGGCCAGTGGTTGTGCTTCCCGTCGGCGCTCATGAGCGACTGTCCCCGGTATTTCATGCTCCTGCAACAGGTCAATCCCTGAACGACTGATAACCTGGGTCTTGCCTGCAAATCGATCGGCCAGGTCAGCAGCCGTTTCACTGGCAAGAGCCTTTATTTCTTCATTATTAATGCTGATCAGTTGGGTGACCGCCTGTTGCACTTCTTGCGCGTTTGATTCATCCGCCAATTGGGACAGAGCCAATATGGCCTCTTTCTGTACGGCCGAATGATTATTGGCCAGTGAATTAATCAGATCCTTGACGGAGTCCCGGTCACCCAGGCTTGCCAATGCACGAATGGCAACCTGTACGGTCTGGGGGTCTTTATCCAGCAAATTACGCAATGGCAGCAAGGCTTTCTCATTCCCCATAGACGCCAGCGCATCGGCCGCGCGTTCACGTACCCACCAGTCTTCATCCTTCAAGGCCTCAACAAGACTGTCAAAAGCACGCTCATCCTTACTGGTATTTAAAATCTCTACGGCGGTACGCCGCATAAACGGGTCTTCATCCCTGATCAAGGCCAGTACAGCATCAACCACTCGCGGGCCGCCGATCGAACCCAGCGCATCGGCAGAACGCACACGCACCCACCAGTCCTGGTCACGCAGGGCATTCAGCAGATCCTTTATGGCACGGGTATCACCCACCTGGTTCAAGACTTCGACGGCAGCACGACGAATATATTCCGATTCATCCTGCAGGTATTCAATCAGGTATTTAACGGTGCTGGCATCATTAAGCTTGATCAATGTTTCGATGGCCTTCGACTGAACCATCATATCCGGATCACGCAGAAGTTTACATATCACGTGTGCAGGAACGGGAATCTGCATGTTGGACAGGCCTTCCAGGGCAGCCATACGAACATTCTTGTTAGGGTCTTTGAGCAGCTGAAAATAAGTAGTCCTGATTTCTTCGCTATTAAAACTGGCCATCAGTCGAACCACACGATAGCGTGTATCGGCTGACTCGCTCCTGGAATAGGTAAGCAAATACGGCACCAGCGACTCGGTACCGATCGATTGCAATATAGTGAATACAGTCTGACGAATGCCAGTAGGCCCACTGTAGAGGACATCGAGCAACTTCTTCTGGTCTATTTTATCCGCACGCTGCTTTATAATATTGACGAGATATTCTTTACGTATATCGACACGTTCCAGTGCATCAATCAGGAAATTGGCATCGTAGCGACTGGAGTGGCCCAGTATGCGCACAATCACGGGTGCCACGCCATGATCATCATATGCCAGTGCATCCAGATAATAATGCAATGAGGTATCGGCAACAAAGCCACTCAACAGTGATTCCAGAATCTCGGTATTGACCCCCTCTGCCAGCGCATCGATAGCCAACGGTATCGCAGGATCGCCGATTTTTTTCAACGTCGCTAACGCCTGAGTAACATCATTGGAAGAGGGGGACACTGCACCAAGAATCGTGCTGATCGCCTTTTTAGATTTTGCTGTATCAAAAAATCCCATTACTGACAATTTATCTTCTGTGTTGTATCGCGTTTCATCTGATGTTCACCCTCGCATTTCCCTTGACTTGAAGAACCACGCGCAATTCACACAGATGACCACTGCCCTGATCATGCATGTCATATATCCGTTTTCCCAACCCTGCACACACGGGATGGGGATACTAGAGGCTCTTGGCATAGATAATATAGTTTTTATTAATCAGACAAATGCGTTCACTGTCAAGATACAAGGGGACGAACGAGTCGTTTTCCTGGTTCAAGTGGTCAAACAGGCGTCGTTGATCAGGAGGAAAGGTACCGCGAATCTCACCATTAATCAGAGAACCATCCATCATATGTAATTCACACTCTATCGTATCAGTGTATGGCATACCGCCGGCCTGGGCCTCGAATTCCAGGCGTACTATCGACGATTTGTTATAAAAACGGTACTCGTCAAGATCGTCTCGCCACACCACAACAAAAGGCTCAGCCTGATTCATGACTTCCGCAGGGGTTTCTACACCTGCATGGATCAGACTTTGTTCACGTATATAAATTGAGCCAAGTACACGCCCTTCCGGATGAACCCATAAACTGACAGGTTTTTCCTGCTTGGGGACCTTGAAAAATTCGTCTGACATAAACTACCTACCTTGGAAAAGATTTGTTCTTTCTTAATGAAAAATACTTATTAAATAGAATTATCAATAGCTTACGATTAAATTTGGCGAATTCCCTGCTGACCATGTACACATACTTTAATTCCCCAACGCTTATTTTAAAACAATTATCTGGCTGAAAACATGGCTTTTTTACGTAAACTATCAAAACCGTGTGCGTATTAAACACATTTCAGACCTGGACGCAGAACCGCAAACTTGTAAAGCTTACGCTTTATGGCTAAAAATGTAACAGGTTCACAAAACATTGTGCTGGTTTATTGGAAAATATCAATAAAAGCAATTTCTTATATGTACAATTCAATCTATATTTACTAAAGTTAAAATGACGGTATGATTACTAAAAAAAGCGATACTTAACAGATGTCAGATTACGGCCACATTTCACACCCAGGGCTGATTCGCCAGCACAATGAGGATAATTATCTCATTGACGAAGAACAGGGCCTGTGGGTCGTTGCCGATGGTATGGGCGGCCATGCCTGTGGTGAAGTCGCCAGCCAGATTGTTGTTGACCTCATCCGCGACAAAATATCTTCCGGCTCTACGCTACAGGAAGCGGTCGCTTCTGCCCATCATATCGTCCTCATTGCCGCAGACCAACGCATGGGGCTCCCGGGAATGGGTTCAACTGTTGTTGCTGCACGCTTTCACCCTGATCATTACGAGATTGCCTGGGTAGGTGACAGCCGCGCCTATCTATGGGAGCAGGGCAAGCTCAAACAACTCACTCGCGACCACTCCTATGTACAACAAATGCTAGACGCCGGCGCGATCAGCCAAAGCGAAGCCATCGTGCACCCTCATCGTAACGTGATCACCCAGGCTATCGGTGCCGATGATCTCGACAAGGTCGATGTGGGCACCTTCAAGGCAGCCCTCTACAAAGGTCAGTCACTATTACTTTGCAGTGACGGACTGACGGATGAATTACAGGATGCAGAGATCGCATCCATTTTATCCGGGCCGGATAATGAGCAGGACAAGGTCAGTCAATTATTGCACCATGCCTTATCCGAGGGCGGCAGAGATAATATTACCATTTTACTGATTTCATCTCCGCCGACAGCAAGAGAAAGACCCGTTACCCTCGCCTGAGTCCGGCCTCTGACGTCAGTCCTTCCTGCTTTCCTGTTTTTTCTCTTGCCCGTTTTCTGATTGCGCCGGATTACCCGGTATCATAGGGTCATCATCATCCATCAAAATACGATAAGCCGGTCCTTCCAGATCATCGTACTGCCCCGTACGCACTGCCCAGATAAATAACCAGATGGCCGCGCCCAGGATGATAACACCAATCGGGATAAGCAAATACAGTATATCCATTAGCGCAACAACCCGGCGTCTACTACCTGAACTAATACAGACTGCCCATTAATCTCCGTTATTACGGTCAACATCACAACACTACCTCGTTAATCTCAATGCATTAAGGACAACCACCAGGGAACTGAGTGACATACCAATGGCAGCCATCCAGGGAAGGACCATCCCCATCGCTGCCAGGGGTAATGCCAGAACATTATACACCAGGGCCCAGGTTAGATTCTGACGAATGATAGCCAGTGTCCTGCGCGCGACACTCACACCATCGACAAGATGTGACAAGTGTTCAGACAGCAGCACCATATCCGCGCTTGCATGGGCTATTTGCGAACCATTCCCCATAGCGACTGAGACCTGGGCGGCAGCCAGTACCGGTGCGTCGTTGACACCATCTCCCACCATGACGACAATTTCCCCCGCATCCTGCATGGCCTGTATTTTTTTAAGTTTTTCATCAGGCAATAACCCCGCATAGGCAGAATCAATACCCAGTGTCTGCGCGACTTGTTCGACGAGAGGCGCCTGATCACCACTCATCAAAGTAATATCCACCCCCAGGCTCTTTAATGCCGTAATGGTGGCACGTGCCTCTTCACGCAGTACATCAGAGAGAACAAATAAGGCCAGGATATGCTGCTCATCACCCATAGCAATAACCGTTTTCTGTCGTGTCAGTGCTTCGTGCGAGGTACTCTCACCACTCAGTTCAGCAACGAAATCATACTTGCCTACCCTGACTATCCTGCCATCCATTATGGCTTGCAAACCACGTCCAGTGGTCGCCGTGATCTCGCTCACCTCTATCTTGTCAGTCGCCGCTTCTATAATGGCCTTGGCGATGGGATGCTCTGACCCTGACTCGATGGCAGCCGCCAGCGACACGGCCTGGTCATTGCTGTCACAATGCAGATTAATGATTTCTTCCAGCTGCAAGCGACCATGGGTAAGCGTACCGGTTTTATCGAACACAACATGCGTCGCTCTGGCCAACGTCTCTAATGCATGCCCACGGGTTGTCAGCAGGCCCATTCGCGTCAGGCGTCCGGTGGCTGCCACAAGGGCTGCGGGTGTTGCCAGGGACAACGCGCAGGGGCAAGTCACCACCAGGACTGACAAACTGATCCAAAATGCATTTGCTGGGTCATGTTGCCACCAGTACCAGGCAATCGACCCGGCCAATATCAGTATAACCAATACAAACCAGGCAGCGACACGATCAGCCAGTTGCGCGAGCCTTGGTTTTTCTGTCTGCGCCCTGTCGAGCAAACGCACGATGGATGATAATACGGTATCTTCACCCACCTTTTCGATACGAATCAGTAAGGGGCTTTCTATATTGATACTACCACCAACAACCTGGTGATTTATTTTTCTCGACACCGGCACGCTTTCACCGGTCAGCAGTGATTCATCGACCGCGCTACTGCCTTCGACGATAACACCATCGGACGGGACGGTCTCGCCTGGTTTGACCCTGACCAGATCGCCGACCTGCAATTCCGCTGCACTGACGACCTCTTCCACCCCTGATCTGACTCGCAATGCACTGACGGGCAACAGCCTGACCAGTTCTTCGGCGGCCTGGCCCGCACGGTGTCGAGCCATCATCTCAAGATAGCGCCCCCCGAGCAGGAAGAAGGTGAACATCGTTACCGAATCAAAATAGACTTCACCGTGATTGTGCATTGTCGCCCATACACTGGCAAGAAAGGCGATTCCGATGGCCAGAGACACAGGAACATCCATGCCCAACTGACGATATTTCAGATCACGCCATGCTGATTTAAAAAATGGACTGGCAGAATACAGAACGACAGGAAAAGTAATCACCAGGCTGACCCAGCGCATGAAGTGCCGCATACCCTCTTCCATGCCCTGGCTTTCGCCTGCATACATGGCCACCGACAACATCATCACCTGCATAGCGCCCAGCCCGGCTATGGCCAGACCACGTAATGCTCTCGAGCGTTCCTTTTTTTGTATTTTTTCCTGTCGACCTGCGTCAAACGGGTGGGCAACATAACCAATAGCCGTTATGGCCTTGAGGATGTCACTGAGTTGTATCTGGTGATTATCCCACTTCAGGCTGGCCCGGCGTGTAGAATAATTAATGCGAAATTCCTTAACACCCGGCAGGGCCATCACATGACGCTCGTTCAACCAGACACAGGCAGCACAAACAATCCCCTCCAGAATTAATGAAGCATGATGCAGCTCACTCGCATCCTGATCGACAAAACTTTTTTGTAATTCAGGCTTATCGTAAAGCGATAGCGTTTCCAGGACATCGTCCATAGCCTGCTGAGGATTAATGGGTTTTTCAGTACGATAGCGATAAAAATCAGTCAGCCCATTGTCAACGATGGCGGTAGCCACCGCCTGACAGCCTGGGCAACACATTTCTTTATCCTCACCCGCAATAACGACATGATAGCTTGAACCAGGCGGCACAGGTAGACCACAATGAAAACAAGCATGCTGACACTCTTTCAAGTGACGACGAACCTGACGGGATGGATAATTTCAAACCAATACTTTAACAACAACACAATTTTCGCCTGATTTAAGACTCCACACCACTGGACTCAATACTGGTCGACGCATGAATTTCAAAACTTTCATCGCCTTTTTCAAAGTTAAGATTCACATTCCATAAACCGGGACTACCCAACTTTAATTCAGTACGATATACCCCGTCGGACGTTTCTTTCATGGTAAAAATAATATCTTTACGACCATCCGAAGCATGCATAAAACGTCCACCTGCAATCAGGCCCCTGATAGGCACTCCGGAGGCATCCTCAACGATCAATTGAAAAACGCCCGTCACATTAGTTTTTGGCGTTTCTCCCAACCAGCCCTTACGTACTTTCCAACCGCGCTTCTCAATCAACTCCAGCTGGCGCAAGTAGTAGTTATATTTCATTTCTTTTTTATGATAATTATTATGCATCACCCCAGGGAAGCGCATACTAGCCTGCTCATTTGGCAGTTTGTCAGGTACCAACAAGGCTTGCAAGCCACCGGGGAGACCTTCTTTGGATAATGTCACGAATACAGCATCAACGATCAAAATCACGACAAAAAAACTAACGATGATCGCGGGCCCCCAATGGAACCATTTCCTGCTCACCCCGGAACCACTTTCAGACTTCACTTTTTCTCTGTGAGAAAATAGCATCCCCAGCAAATACGCCACCATAAAATAGACCGTTACGTTCATTGCCAACACATCAGCGCCTGGCCAGTAAAGTAACGCTATGGGGAGATAGGCCGCCAATGCCAACAAACTGATAACAAAACCTGACTGCCTGGCATTCAGTGGTGTAAACCGATAAAACAACAGGTAGAGGGTAAACAAAATCAGGACACCGGCAGGTATCGTCAAGGCCATCGATGTCATCATTGTCCATTACCTCTCATCGTAAACAGCGCTTGCTTGCTCTGCACAATTTCTTGATCGCCCAGACTCGTTTGTACAATAAACATGAATGGCATTTGCCCGGAAACCCCTTTTATCGGCTGCGCTTTCAGGCGCACATAAACATTCACTGAAGACAATGGGGCTAGCTCTATTTTTTTCAACCTGCCCAGGTCCATCACTGCTCCCGGCAAGCCTTCTATGTGCAATGTCAGGCGCATGGTCTTTTCTGTTTTATTGTTTAATTTAATGTCATAGCTGTTTTGCAAGCGCCCATCCGACAAGACGACATACAGCGGGTTCCTTACCTGTGTCACGGCCATGGAAAGTAGACTATGGGTCGCAACACTCCACACCAAACCGGCTACCGCAGCCAGAAGAACGAGGCCGTAGGCGATATTTTTCAGTTTGAGCAGGTGCGACTTGCCGCCCTCGAGTTCATTTTCCGAGGCATATCGAATCAAGCCGCGCTGCCACCCCAGATTATCCATGACCGTATCACAGGCATCGATACACAGGGCACAGGAAATACATGACATCTGCAAACCGTTACGGATATCAATACCGGTTGGACAGACCTGCACACAAAAGCCACAGTCAATACAGTCACCCAGATTGGCCTCATGCCTCTCATCGGCGGCCTTTCTGCCTTTCGCTAACTTGGCCCTGCCTGACTCGCCCTCTCCACGCTTCTCGTCATACGCCACTATCTGCGTATCGTTATCAAACATAATACTCTGGAAGCGTGCATACGGACACATATAGGTACACACCTGCTCACGCGCGAGACCCGCCATCACATAAGTGGTCAAGGTGAGGAATAGCGTAGTTGCATAGGCAGGAAAGGGTGCCGCCCCGGTAAAAAACTGCCCGATTAATTCATAGGCATCGGCCCAGTAAAGAGTAAAGGTTAAGCCTGTGACAAAAGAAACCAGCAACCACAGGAAATGGGTAGCCCCTTTTTTCAGGATCTTCTCGCTCGTCCAGCCGCCTTTATCCAGGCGAATCCTGGCAGGCCTTTCCCCCTGAACCAGGTGTTCCACCAGAATGTAAACATCGGTCCATAATGTCTGAAAACAAAAATACCCACAAAATGCGCGCCCGGCAATGGCTGTGACAAAGAAAAGTAAAAAAGCCGCAATCATAAGAAATGCAGCTAACCAGAAAATATCCTGGGGATTAACGATCATTCCAAACAAGTAGAAGATACGATCCTGAATATCGAACATCACCGCCTGATCAACAGTGGACTCACGTGGCCAACGCACCCACGGCAAAATAAAATAAACGCCGTAGGCAAGAATCAGGATCGACCATTTTATGGTACGAAAGCGCCCCTTTACCGATCGTGGATAGATGGGTATACGCTCTTCGAATAAAATAATCTGATCTTTACTAGCGGACATGCCTGGCTAATTTACTCCTCTGACAAACAAAACGGGTCCAGAAAAACCTGAACCCGCCTGGATCGATCTAAAATGGAAACTTAAGTAATGACTTACTTACCGCCACCGAGCTCATGCACATACACCGTCAATACCTTGATCTCTTCTGGAGATAAACGTTCTTTCCAGGCGGGCATCTGTCGGTTAATACCATTTTTGATAACATCACGCACTACCTGCCGACGACTTTCTGGCGTTTTTTGAGCGGGGACATTGGCCACAGTCCAGATGCCATCCGTCAGATTTGTCGAACCGACTGATGTCATTCCCGTGGCTTCACGCGTATGACAGTAATGACAACCACCGCCCTCGCCATTAAACAATTCACCGCCACGCTTAGCCATACCGGCATCCACTTCGTGGCCCGACAAGCCCAACACATACTCAACCACATCACTCATCTGCTCATCGGTGAATGTCTTTTTGAAAGCAGGCATAAAACCGTTGCGNCCTTCCTGCAAGGTCGTTTGTATNTCTTCAACNNTNCCNCCCCACAACCAGTCATCATCCACNAGNTTAGGGAAAAGACCGACAACACCTGCACCACCTATGCCATGACAGGCAGCACAGTTATCAGCAAACAGCGTCTTGCCGACAGCACGTGTAAACTGCATCATATTGCTATCTGACTGGATTTGTTCATAACTGGCTGCTTGCACTTGCTGCATGTATTTACGCTGTTCAAGTGATTCTTCACCTTCCTGCAAATCTTTCATTAACAGGGCACGCGTATTCCAATGTGTCGTCACTTCTTTATCGCCGACCTTATAGGTAATACTGTTCAGGCCACCTTTGGTGTAACTCTGCCCTACCGGCCACGCAGGATAAAAAAACCAATACACAACGGCAAAGACCACCGTCGCATAAAAACCCCATAACCACCAACGCGGTAATGGGTTGTTAAATTCCTGGATATCGCCATCCCATGCATGACCTGTCGTCTGCACTGAACCGGACTGAGCTTTATCTTGTTTCTCTTCACTCATCTTTACTTACCTTATTAGTAGAGTCTGCCAACTCTTCATGTTCTTCATCATCAAACGGGATGTTTTTATAGGATTCCAATCGCTCCGATCTTTTCTTACTGGAAAACAAATAAATTAATATGCCGCAAAACACTGAGAAGAACAGCACCAGTGCAAACACCTTGCTGTTCTCCATGTGGGTAAACCATTGCAGTAATTCGCTCATTGATTATTTGTATTACCCTAGGTTAACGAAACTCGGAAAAATGACCTTCCTGGTAACTCTTGAAATCGACCATCGTACCCAGCACCTGCAAATAGGCCACCAGGGCATCCATCTCGGTCAGCCGGGACTTGTCGCCATCAAAGTTAGCGGTTTCTGCCTGTCTGAGCAGGTTTTTCTCTGCCGCAGAAATTTCCAGGTATGCCGCTACTTCTTCACCAAAGCGTTTAACATTAGTCTCATATTCTTCATCTGTTTCAGAATAAGGAACACCCACCCTCTTTTGCGCCTTCATCCTTGCACCGATATCAGAATAATCCAGGTCATTTTTCAACAGCCAGGGGTAATTAGGCATTATCGAATCTGGCACCACCGACTTGGGCTTGAGCAAATGCTGGGTATGCCATTCATTCGAATATTTTTTACCAACACGCGCCAGGTCAGGCCCTGTGCGTTTGGAACCCCACTGGAACGGATGATCGTACTGTGATTCCGCAGCCAATGAGTAATGACCATAACGCAAATGCTCATCACGGAAGGGGCGAATCATTTGTGAGTGACATAAATAACAACCTTCACGCACATAGATATCGCGTCCGCGACTTTCCAGGGGAGTATAGGGACGAATGGCTTCAGTACCATCCGCCTTCTTCACCTGTTCAATCGTTTCATTGATAAAAAATAGTGGCACAATTTCCACCAATCCACCAATACTGACGACGATCAGTGTCAACGCAATCAGCAAACCTGCATTGGTTTCAATTTTTTCATGTTTGAACTTCATTTAATCTAGACTCCTATACTCTAGAATCAGGCATTAGCCATTTTGGCAGCGATTCTGGCTTCAAGCTCAGCCGCTTCGCGCCTGGACTGGTTGATCGTACGGATGATGTTGTAAGCCATGACAACGACACCAGCAACAAAGAATATGCCGCCTATCGCACGCCAAACATAGGGCTGATGCAGGAAGGTCACCGTTTCAATAAAGCTGAACTTGAGGTTGCCATANTCATCGAAGGCACGCAGGAACAGNCCCTGGCCNATACCGGCAATCCACATGGAGGTGATATACAGAACGATACCGATAGTTGCCAACCAGAAATGCGTATAGATCAACTTCAGGCTANAGATTTTTGTGCCATACAATCGTGGAATCAGATGGTACATNGAACCAAATGAAATCATGGCCACCCAACCCAACGCACCGGAATGGACGTGTCCGATGGTCCAGTCAGTGTAATGAGACAGGGCGTTAACACTCTTGAGCGACATCAACGGACCTTCAAAGGTCGACATACCGTAAAAGGATAAAGACGCAATCATGAACAACATGATGGGGTCAGAGCGCAGCTTGTCCCATGCACCGGACAAGGTCATGATGCCGTTGATCATGCCACCCCATGAAGGCAATAGCAGCATAATCGAGAAGGTCGCCGCCAGTGTCGAGGTCCAGTCAGGCAGGGCCGTCCAATGTAGATGATGAGCGCCGGCCCACATATACAGGAATACCAATGCCCAGAAATGGATAATCGACAGTCGATAGGAATACACCGGACGACCTGCTTGCTTGGGTACAAAATAGTACATCATGCCCAGGAACGCCGCCGTCAGGAAGAATCCCACGGCATTATGACCATACCACCACTGTGTCATCGCATCCTGTACACCGGAAAAGGCGCTGTATGACTTCATGGTAAACAAGTCAACAGGCATCGCCAGATTATTAAAGATATGCAGGATGGCGGTTACCAGGATGAAAGCCAGGAAGAACCAGTTGGCCACATAGATATGCGGCTGGCTACGTTCACGGAGCACCTGCACAAACAGGGCCATATAGGCAACCCAAACAACCGTGATCAGTATGTCGATAGGCCATTCAAACTCAGCGTACTCACGACCCTGCGAATAACCCAGCATGTAACTGAGCGCGCCCAAAAGGACGATAATCTGCCAACCCCAGAAGGTAAATGTGGCCAGACCGTCGCTGAACAGACGCGCCTGACAGGTCCGCTGGACGATGTAATAGGATGTCGCAAATAGCGCACTTCCACCGAACCCGAAAATAACCAGCGTCGTATGGACAGGTCTCAGACGACCGAAAGTGATCTCGGGGATATCAAAATTGAGTGCGGGAAATGCCAGTTCCAGTGCGATGTAAACACCAACTGACATACCCAGTAAACCCCAAACCAGTGACATAATCGCAAACTTTCGGATAACGTCATAGTTATACTGCTCTTTAGAAGCACCTGCGTGCGCCATACCTCTTGCCTCTTCTTAATGTTCTAATAAATGCCTACAAATCAATAGGATATGTAAATTCAGGCCAGGAAAACTTGCATATTATAATATGCTTATATAGTTTCAATCAAGATCAATTTTAAGACTACCCATATTACAGTGACTAAACAACGAACATTGCCGTATAAACTTGAGCCACAATAGCTAGAAATTGTAGTCGCTTAATGAAAATTTGCACGGCAGGTAGCAGCCATCTCCGGATGCATGAGCAAATTATACCTAATTAAGACAACAATTCAGGCGATAGCTACACTCGTCTATCTTATCCGTATCAAGCCCATACTACCAATGCTTTAGAGTAATCAACAAGCACGTCAGACCATCCCTTCCTTCTTGCGCACTATAGTGTGGTTAGCCCGCGCTCCATTAAACTTCTTCATAGACTAGAATCAATGAAAGCTACCCAGCGTCAATATCAATACCTCGATCACTGGCAGGCGTGACTGAAGCACAAAAAACCGCATTCACATGGGGCCACAGTCCTGAATAAAAGCCCACTGACAAGCGTTGTCGCAATCGATGAAATGTAAACAAAAAACCGAGGTATAGGGGGATACCGTATAGAAATTGCTAAAGAGAAGTCAATCTCGCTTATGACGTCAAAGGCAGACCAAAGCACTAGGGCCTGTTAACCCTAATGACACCCCCGCGCGGGGGCGTCATTAGGGTTAACAGGCCCTAGCCTTGCTCAAGGAGGCGACCTGCCTGAGAGTCACATAGTTGATTCCGGGTCATTCGATTGGCCCATAAACTCAACAGACAGCATCAAGCAAGCAACTC
>JGI24023J19991_10001607_pt1 | contig 17160 bp, 13 predicted proteins | sample Cruoilmetagenom1_FD_19991 | JGI IMG/M metagenome (IMG submission 19991) | reverse complement strand
CTGTGCACAGGACATTAGAATTTCAAGAACCTTTTGGATATCAGAACCATAGGCAACTCCAACAGGTATTTTTACTCTTGCCTGTCTACCGGTGAGTGTCCAGTTTGTCACGGGAGCTGTGATGAGATCCGAGTTGGGGATGACGATTTCTGCATTATCGTAGGTGCTCACAATCGTGGCTCGCAGGCCGAGTTTTTTCACTTCGCCAAATTCGTTGCCGACTTCGACGGTATCTCCAACTTTGATCGGTCTTTCGAAAAGAAGAATGAGGCCACTTACAAAGTTGTTGACAATAGCCTGCAACCCAAAGCCGATTCCCACACCGAGAGCGCCACCAAGGATCGTCAGCTTGGTCAATTCAAATCCCAGAATATTCAGCAGGATAATAAATCCGATAACGAGCACAGAGTAGTGTATCAGACGTACCATGGAGAGTTGTACGCCAAGTCCCACACGATACCTGGGAAAGACACTGTCGAGTAGAATTTGTTGTATTGCCTTTGAGAACATTAACACTAGATATATTGTCCCTACTGTCAGCAGGGTTGATCCCGGTGATATTCTCATCCCACCAAATGTAAATCCCATGGATAACAGACCGACTGCGGCGTCTTGCCGTGACGGATAAACCTGCCATTCCTTCAGGATGATAAAGAGGTACAAGCCTCCTGACAAAACGCCGACCATTGGAGCCAGCCGGTCAACGATGGCGGAACGATTTACCTGGATGAGTTTGGATGGGATCTGTGAGAGAACCAACTCCAGTGCCGCATTTACAATGAGGTAGATCAGGGCCACAACATGCGCAGCTACAACTCCTATGAGGAGGGAGGTAAAAACATTGAGGGCAAACTGTTCATAGCCGAATATCATTCCTGCACAGGTGATTGTGAAGAACACTATGATAAGACGCAAACCTATGGTCCGTACTCCGCTCATTTTTTTCTTTTGCAGATCCCGGCTTCGCCAGAGAGAGTAACAGATCATGCAAAGGGATACTGCAGGGACGAAGATTTGTATTAATGGCGGAGGCAAAGCGATAATTTTTAAAAACCAGGTGACTATCAAAAGGAGTGCAAATAAGCGAAGAAGCAGTATCTCTCCGTGACTGTATCTGGTGAAAATTGTAGCCAACAGGATAACAGAGAAACTTAAAAGAATCTGAAAAACAGGTTCAAGGTTAATGAGGCTGCCTATAAGTGTGCCGTGGAAGATGAGGTGAAAAACCAGGAAAAAGAAAATCGAAACTGAAACCGGTTTCTGGGTAAAAAGATAGCATTTATCGGACGGCTTGATATTGCGCCCTATATATCTGATACCTGTTGCCAGAAGTATGATGCCAAGAAGATTGGAAAGAAAAAAAGTTGGGTAATCAGCCAGAGCCTTTTTCATACTCAGAAATGAACTCTTTGCTCTTTCCCATGTTGTCTGGAAAAGGCTAAAATTAATGAGCTGAAAAAAATCTGTTGAAAAGATGAAAGGCATAGTCTGCTCAAAACCCCTCCTTTTTGTTTCTCTCATGAGGCCTTCAACATCTACAATAAGACTATATGTTTTCACCTGGAGTTTACTGATTCGCTGTCCGGTTTCAATGGCAGGGTATAGTTTGTTGCTGATAATATCCAGGGCGTCGGTAGCCGTTTTGTTCAATTCGTCGATATTTTTAAGAACAAGAGCAAAAGTACTTTGCGGTGGAATGGCTTTCTGCCATTCTATTAGCTCTTGTTTCTTTTTTGTCCATTCCACAGCCCAGCCAGACAGCTGTTGAATACTTTTTGTCAGAGGTTTGTCTATTTTTTTGAGAGCCAGTTCCTGTCTGGCAAGCTTAATGTCAAAGACAGATAACTGCTCATGGTGCATATTGAGATCGGTTTTTGCCCTCTGTACCTGCCAGTTAAGCTGATCGATCTGCTCTGCAATTTTTGAAATCTGCTCTTGATATTTCTCTGGTTCGACCAGTTTCCCAAGAGTATCCGTTAGATCGACGAGGCTTTTGGAAAATGCAGTCTCATATTTAATGAATGTAGCCAGATTCTTTTGTTCCTGCTTTTCGGCCTGGTCAACTGCTGTTGTCTGTACTTCTTTTTTGTTTTCCTCGGTAGCGCCGGCTGTCAGTACAAAAACAAGAGAGAGCACTATTGCATAAAAAAGAGATTTGATATGGATAGTTTGCCTGTTATTCAAAAGATTCTATTGGGAGTGATAAGTGGTGCTGCCGGCATAGTTGGTCAATATAGGTGATATCTGTTGGTTAGCTGCCTTGCAGTTTTTTAATAATATCGTCCTTTTCTTTTAGTTTGGCATGAGCTTCTGCCGCCACTTCATAATTGTCTGCCGCAGCCTGAACGGCTTCTTCTTTTGCCTGTTCTGCGTGGGAAATTTTCTGGATAGAGGACTCTACGACTTTATCCATTTTGTCTTCAAAATTATCTTCCAGCTGCTTGAGCGCACTACTTTTATCATCTCGTTCCTGTTGAATGAGGGATAATTCTTTAGAGAGTCTACTAATTTCCCCTGACTTTTTTTGAAGTAAAATCAAAGTAATAACAACGACGATTACTGAACCACTCAATGCCAGCCATACCATTATATTCTCCGTTCTGATGATGACAATCTTGAAAAACCTAACCTGTCTGTTTCAGCCCAAATCCTTTCTCAACCTACTCTGTTCTTACAACTCGTACAATATCTTTTAAGGCTGTCATAGAACTGTATACGGCCCTGACCTATTTTTTTGTGATCATGAATGTTGTCATCAGGATGCCGAAAAATATCAGTAATATCCCCTGGATATGGTACGCATGGATGGTTTCATCTAGAAAAATGACCGCAAGCAGCGTACTGAAGACCGGCATAAGGTGAATGAATGGTCCGGCTTTATTGGCACCGACACTTCTCACCGCCCTGTTCCAGAATATAAATGCCATAAGCGAGGCGAAGATAGCTACATAGAGGACAGTGACAATTGAGGAAGCCGTTATAATCATACTTTTGCCACTAGACATTTCAATAAGATAAAATGGAAAAATCACCAGAAGTCCACTTATTATAATTCCTGACAGATATGCAAGTGGGTGAAGTTCCTTCGGGTATTTTCGTAAATTGGCCGAATAAAGTGCCCAGATGGCGGCGGCAATCAATACCAGCAGATCACCCCGATTAAAACTCATTGCCATCAGATGGGCCAATTCCCCCCTGGCGATGATAAGCAATACTCCGCATAGAGAAACCAATACCCCGAGACATTGTCTCAGGGTCATCATTTCTTTGTATAGAATCCATGAGAACACGGCGATCAATACAGGGATACAGGAGTTCACCAGAACTGCATTAATTGCTGTGGTGGTCTGCACGGCAATATAGATGAGACTGTTAAAACCAGCGACTCCCAGAAGTCCCTGGACAGCGATAAATCTGATATGTTTCCGGACTATCTGCCTCTGTTCCCAGAGGTGGCGCATACTAAAACAGAGGAGAATAAGGAGTGCGACTGTCCAGCGCCAGAAAGAAAGGCTCAGGGGGGGGATATCCGCATGCATACCACGGCTTAAAACAAAATTTCCGGACCAGAAAAGAGCGGATAAAAGTAACAGTAAATACGCCATATCAGGTTAAAATAGTCGAGCTATGTACGAGTTGCAAACTCAATATGATAGAGGTGCATGTCATCGGATTACAATATGCACATCTTAATTCACTCCATTTATGATGAACTCGTAAAAAGGTCACTCGATGTCTACGCTTATCGGAAGTTCCAGATGACTAAGTCAAAAGATTCAAACAACGAAGAAGATGAAGAGTTTTTACAACATCATCATTTATACTGCATATTGTAGAGCAGCTCATATTCGCCCTCCTGTGACAGAAGTTCTTCGTGGGTGCCCTGTTCTACAATAAGCCCATCTTTTACCACAATGATTCGGTCTGCATTTTTAATTGTGGAGAGTCTATGGGCTATAACAAAAGTTGTACGGTTTTTCATCAGGTTTTCAAGGGCTTTTTGCACCTCTCGCTCCGATTCTGTATCCAGGGCCGAAGTTGCCTCGTCCAGGATGAGGATTGGTGCATTCTTCAATATCGCTCTGGCAATGGAAAGCCGCTGACGCTGGCCTCCGGACAACCGTGCTCCTCCCTCGCCGATATTAGTATCGAATCCATTCTGGAGATCTTCAATAAACCCCAGAGCATGCGCTGCGATTGCTGCATTTCTGATTTCTTCATCAGTGGCTTCCTGATCTCCATAGGCGATATTATTTCTGACTGTATCATTGAACAGGATGGTCTGCTGGGTAACCATGGCCACCTGGTTGCGTAGTGATTTCAAAGTGACATTGCGAATATCAATATCATCAATGAATATATTGCCGTCGCCGATGTCGAGAAAACGCGGTATGAGATTGGTAAGTGTAGTTTTGCCTCCGCCGCTGGGTCCGACTATTGCCAGCGCCTCACCTGCAGGGACTTTCAGGTTGATTTTTTTTAGTACCTGAACCTTATTGTCATAACTGAAGGAGAGATTTTTAAACTCAATGAGGGAGTTGAACGCAGGAAGCTCTCTTGCATTCTCTTTATCCTGAATTTCAGGCTCTGTATCCAGAAGTTCAAATACCCTGGTGGCTGCAGCAAGTCCCTGCTGGATAGTAGCGTTGACTCGAGTGACCCCTTTAACAGGATCATAGGCGGCAATAAGAGCGGTGAGAAAAGCAAAAAAAGTACCGGGAGTCGAGTTGCCCTCTATAACATCACGGCCGCCAAACCAGATGATCAGTGCAATTGCAACACCACCTATATATTCCATCAGCGGATGCTGCAGGCAGCGATATTTGGCTGCCTTAATAGTGATTGAGTAGAGGGTAGACACCCGATCCCAAAAGCGCTGTCCTTCATACTGTTCTTTGCAGAAGGCCTTTACAATACGGTTGCCGGTTATGGTTTCATGGAGAATGTTGGATACATTTGCAGTTTCTTCCTGTGTTGCTGTACTCAGTTTTCTGAAAATCCGACCGAATTTAACAATGGGATAGACAGCAACCGGCAGAACGATAAAGGAAAACATTGCAAGTTTCCAGTTCATGTAGAAAACGAGTCCGAGCAGGATCACCACCTGGAAAAAATCCCGGACGACAGCAACAAGTGCGTTAGAAACTGCTGACTGCATAAGGGTGACATCGGAAATTACTCGTGACATCAGTGTCCCGGTGGGCATGTTGGTGAAAAAAGAGAGGGACTGTTTGTGAATATGGTTGAATATCTCCTGGCGAAAATCACGTATTACCGACTGACCCACCTGTTCGAGAATAAAAGTGTAGAAATAGTAAGCGATGCCTTTAAGGAAAAAAACAAGGACGACAATCACAGGCAGCAGTTTCAGGAAAAAAAGATTCTTTTCCATAAAGATCTTATCAAGCAGATCTTTTACCAGATATGCCTGGGCACCGGTGAATGCAGCGACGAAGATCATCGCTATCATGGCAATTATGAGTTTGGTTCTGTATGGCCTGATTTTCCCATATAAACGAAGAATGATTTCTTTATTGGTCATGGATGAGCAAAGGGTTATAATTGTAAGAACTGCAAGGGACACATTTCAGGTAGAAGATTATTTATGACCAATTTCATTTCAATTGTGCTCATGATTTTTACTTTGTGGTCAAGGTGGTAGAGTCTGTTGAATATTGAAAACCTTTCTCTTGAAACAGCTTGAGACAGGCGTCTACTACCTCGGGATCATAAAGAATACCTCTGTTTTTACTGATTTCCTCCAGGGCTGCATCTCTACCCAGGCTTGGCCTGTAGGGACGATGGGTTTCCATGGTCTCCACTACATCGGCGACACATAATATTCTGGATTCCAGGAGAATTTCCTTTCCGGAAAGTCCTTGAGGGTAACCAGAACCATCTAATTTTTCATGGTGCTGGAGCACAATTTGATCTACCGACCAGGGAAAATCAATTTTATTTAAAATATCATAAGCTACCTGTGGATGTCTTTTAATCAATTGCAGTTCTGCGTCGTTAAGATATCCGGGTTTACTTAGAATTTCCCCGGGAACCGATATTTTACCCATGTCGTGAATTAACCCGGCCAGCTGGAGACCTTTTGTTTCATGCTTGGAAAGACCCATCTCCCTGGCAATTGCCAGAGAAAGGTCAGTAGTACGTTTTTGATGACCAGCTGTATAAGGATCCCGTTCCTCCAGGGTGAGAGACATGGCATTGACAATTTTATCAAGGCTTTGCTGTAGTTGAAGGTAACTGTGGTTCAGTTTTTTTTGTGTGCGTTTACGTTCTTCAATTTCCTGTTGAAGTTGCCTGTTCAGCGTTGTTAATTCAGCCGTACGTTCCTGGACAATTGTTTCAAGGAGATCATGGTGTTTTTTTAACTTGTCTTCTGCTTCCATTTCTTTGGAAACGATGGTTAAAAAACCCAAAGACAGGCAAATATTGTCTTGTTCGTATACTTCAATGGTTGCCTGGTCTTTGAGCCAGGCCGTATTGTTTTGACCAATCGTAATTTTGTAGACAGCCTCAATTGTTCCGGCCTTTATCCCTTCTTCCCGTAATTCTTCCCATGTGTTGCTAATTTCATCGTGGGATTTGACCTGTTTTTGAACACCGACTTCTACGTCCAGATCTTTGTATATACGACGATCTATAACACTTTTACGAAAAACTTCGTCAATCTCATGCTCTTCACATCCAAGAAGAGAAATGAAATCTTTGCCGGTATATTCATACCATATTCTTTTGTCATTGCCCTTCCATGCGGCAATATAGAGCATGGCGGCACTGCCTGTATTTTCAAAAGCCCGATAGCATTTGATGCACTCTGCCAGTCGGTGTTTCAAAGAGGCTGAATAATTATCAGATAAGAGGATGCTGCCATGGTATTCCTGATCAATGAGAGTGTCTGATGTTACAAAATTTTCCATTGTCTCTTCTTGTTTTTCGTGCAGTCAATAATATTTGATTGAATCCAGATACGTTATGAAATTAGTCCCTTACTCCATAAAAGCTGTAATAAAAAACAAGAAAATCTAAAGTTCTATTTAACTCAATTGATTAATACTAGACCAAGGCACTTCTCCAGCGTAACTACAAAGTTTCCGACTTGTCAGGATAGCAACATTGCTAAGTCTTGTACCCTTTTACTTCTAAAGCCAACAAATACCCAACTATTTTTATATGTAAGTCACGCGCTATCCTGAACGAAGTGGCGTCGGAGGGGTGTTGCCACAACAGGTAAACGAGCATGCGAGGACGTTTAGAAATACTCTTCCGACTCCTGGGCATATTACTTTCATGGGAGATAGCATCTCTTCGAACTCATTCACAACCTGAAAAGAGAAGTCATCGCCATCTCAGTGATGCTATCGTAGGCAGAAGCAAGATTTAGGCACCCCTTGTTTAGTGGTGTGAATATTCAAAAGGTTCAGGGGGCAGGTTTTATTTATAGCCAAGGTGCTTTTAGACCTGATTTTACTATGCAGTGCATGGAGTTACTTCAAGTCATGCTGGAAGTACTGAGTTTGTCTTTGGTTTTAGAATCATTTTTGAGAAGAATTTAATTTCTTTCTGAAAGAACTATCCATCTATGTTAACAATATTTTACGTTCCTAGTGATCTCTGGGTAAAGAATCTACGTATGAGCTGCTTTCAAACAGATAATCGAAGGAAAAGCACGACATGCCAACTCGAATTAATAGCATCGGTACCCTTCTTGTTTTCGTCTGCTTTCTTGCCACAGGCTGCGTTTTTGTAAAGTTAAAGCAAGAAGAGCAGGAGGGTAAATTATCCACAGTAATAGTCGGGCATGTGTCCACTCAGTCCCCAATAGACGGTCCCATTGTCGTGGCTGTCTACTCCCGGCATCAAGGAAAAAGAGAGATAGCACACTATACCATCCTGCATGACCACGGTGAGTTTGAGTTGGTGGTTAGCAAAGGGAACTACCATGTCTTTGCCTATATTGATAGAAACAGCAACTTGATTTATGACGCTGGTGAACTGGCCGGCCAATACGGCGATCCTATAACGATCACTGCCCCTGCAGGTGGAGTTGTTCCAAATATTAATATTGTTATTCCGAAATCTAGCAAATCTATTGATTGGCGTCCCGGCCAGCCAATAGCGATAGACAGGCCTCCGAAGCTATACAGCCGGCTCGCAGGCACAATTGTCGATCTAGACGATGAGCGATTTAAAGAAGAAAATGGAAGTCAAGGTTTTTGGGAACCACTTTCATTTTATAAAACCTTTGGTGGAACAATCTATTTTATAGAGGAGTATGATCCTAAAAAAATACCTATTCTTTTCATACACGGTGCGGGTGGTACACCGAAGGGCTGGAAGTATTTCGTCAATAATATTGACAGAACACGGTTCCAACCATGGTTTTTCTATTATCCTTCCGGCGCCAGGATGAGAAGCATGTCCCATTTGTTGTTATGGAAACTGCAAAACCTTCAATTTAAATATAAATTTGACCAGATGATTATAACAGCGCACAGCATGGCAGGACTGGTCGCCCGCTCGTTCATCATGGATCACTCGGTTGGATTTCCATACGTAAAACTTTTTATTTCATTGGCGACACCTTGGGGTGGGGATAAGATGGCTGAATATGGTGTTGAACAAGCCCCAGCAGTCATTCCATGCTGGATAGATATGCAGCCGGAGGGAGATTTTATCCAGTCGTTATATCAAAAAAGAATGCCTGATGAAGTAAACTTCTACATGTTTTACGGTCACCGCGGCAGTCGCAACCCATTTCGATCAAATAACGACGGCACCATTACCTTGTCCAGTCTTCTGGACAGAAGGCCCCAGGCCGAGGCTAAAATGAGTTATGCATTTGATGAGGATCATGCGAGTATCATCTACAGCAAGGAAGTGGTGGATCAGTATAATATGATTATCAATTCATTTGCAGCAGAACATAGTGACTCAACCCTCTCGTCAGGTGGATACATTAAACTGAATTTTACATATGATTATCCCGCCAGCAGTGCACGACCATGGCCAAGAATTGTTCTCCGCACAATTGGTAAAAAGCTGACGGAAACGGAAGTTGCATTACGTCCTGATGATAATGGAAAGGTGCTAGGACCTTTTCCTTATGGAAATTATTTGGCGAGTATCTTTGCAGAGGGTGTTAAGCCTATTAAAAACAGGGTACCTGTCTCTGTCAAGATCAATCATACCAATGAACTTAACTTCTCTTTTATTCCTGACGGTACGCTTACAGTATATGTTACAACTGCTATCAAGTCCGAGGATAAGGTCGTCGGCATGCCGGGATGGGAATACCGCCCCCAGGATAATACAATCGAAGTAAAATCAATTTCATTGAAGGGTGCTGGAGTTAGCCGAACATTTCAGCCAGTTGAGCTTGAAAAATTTGATTGGCGTGAAATGGAGATATCTCGTACGGATTACTGCTTTAATGGGTATCTGCGAGTTTTTGGTTTGCCTGCCGGGGAGTATGAACTGGTTATCAAGGCAAAAGGCCATAAAACTCTTGTCAAAAAACAACTTGTTACACCTGGCAGCGAGAACTCTGCAGTTTTTTATGAATTAACACCAGAAACATAGAGACTTCAGTTGGTATGTTCTATGCTGAAACAGCAAATTTTTGTCAAGCTGCATGAATCCTTCTTATGCTGACAATTATGAGGATATAAACAATAGAACAACTGCATAATTCTATAAGACTCATTAATTTTAATCTATAGCTCTGACGTTTTTGTATATTTTAAAAATCTGGATAGGGTTACCGTTGGGTTCCAGCCATCGCTGTTACCCGGTGTGAAAATGAAAAATAATATAGAAAGTAGAGATCAGGAACTATTGCATCAAATAGCAGATCTTAAACAGCAGCTCTCTCTTGCAGAAAGCTCCCAAAGTGAACTGGAGGCGGCAAAAAGTGAAATCTGTAAACTTCAACAAACTATTGATGACAGCAAAAAGAACCTGATGAAAAAACGCTCCGAACACGCGAGTGTTTTGAAAGAATTGCGTATGTCTGAGCTGATTGTTGAGCGTAGTCCCGTAATCCTGTTTCGCAGAATTGCTGGAGATGATCCACGTTTTGAGTATATCAGTCAGAATATCAAGCAGTTTGGCTATACGCCCAAAGAGTTTCTTGATGGTGAGATACAATTTAAAGAAATCGTTCACCCCGATGATCACGAACGTGTTAGCAATGAAATTCATGGCTACGCTGATGCAGATGTTGAAGAATACAGCATGATTTACAGGTGTATTACCCGGTCTGGTAATATCCGCTGGGTTGAAGACCAGACCTCTGTTGTACGAGATGAAGCGGGAAATAAGACCCATAACCAGGGTGTGCTATTCGACATAACAGGTCGAAAACAAGCTGAAAATGCGCTTCGAAAAAGTGAGGAAAAATTCCGCAGGATAGTGGAGACCGCTGCTGAAGGTTTTGTCTTAATGGATCAAGAGTTTAAAATCATCGATTTTAATAGTGCTTATTGCACTATGCTTGGCTACAGCCCGGAAGAACTACTGGGAAAATCACCGTTTGAGTTGGCCACGGAGGAGTTCAGGGAGCATATGCTGGCCAACAAGGATTCTATTCTCGAACAAGAGTGTCGTGAATTTGAGGGAAATTTTCTTGCAAAAGATGGTCATCACGTCCCTGTACTCATTCATGGCAATACACTCAGGGATGACCACGGAAATGCCATAGGTAATATGGCATTTATTACCGATATGACGGAGCACAAAAAAGCGCTAATGCTGGCTGGAGAGGTTCAGAAAAGTCTGCTGCCCCAGATTATGCCAGTAGTTAAAGGCCTGGACATAGCCGGGAGAAATGTTTCCTGTGATGAGATTGGCGGAGACTATTACGACTTTATCTGGCGGCAGGAATCAGGTACCGGGCCGTTCAGCGTTGTTGTTGGTGACATCTCCGGTCATGGTGTCGATTCGGCATTACTTATGACCACTGCGCGTGCATTCCTGAGGATGCGGGCCTCCCAGTCTGGTACTAGCTCGGAAATAATATCTGCGATGAATCGTCATCTCGCCAAAGACGTGCTTGAGACTGGCCGGTTTATGACGCTTTTTTATCTTTCTTTAGATCCTGATACGAAATCGATCGAATGGGTACGTGCAGGTCATGACCCTGCGCTGCTCTACGATCCTTCTTGTGATACGTTTGAAGAGCTTAAAGGCAGCGGTATCGCTCTGGGGGTTGTGGATGAGGTAGAGTATCTCGAGCATAAAAGAGTTGGATTGTCTGATGACCAGATCATTGCCATCGGCACAGATGGCATCTGGGAGGCGTTCAACCTTCAGGGAGAAATGTTTGGTAAAGAACGACTGCGGGAATTGATTCGCAGTAATTCTAACAAGAGCGCCGGGGTCATTCTCAATATAGTGTATGAAGAACTCAAACATTTTACCGCCGGCAGGAAGAATGAAGATGACATAACCCTTGTTATTATCAAGGCTGAAAGATTTTCATCGTAATGGATGGATTACGACTAGGAAAGCGGTAGCGGCTTTGATCACTATGGCTATGATGCCTTGCAGCAGGGACCATTGGCCGGTTTGAGCTTTCACTGGTAACATGACAATTACATAATTTACCATTTTAAAAGTAGCCCCTGGGGCTGTTTATCCCGGAGGTTACTTGTGTGTTTATTTGTAACAAGCTGATATTATAAAGTAAGAAGCAATTCAATATACTCTGCAACTGTATGAAAGTAGGAAATCTCAAATTTAAAAATCTATTGATGCGTTACTGTTGAGCTTCGTCCTGCCAGTCCTAACTACTCGGCTACCTACACCTACTTGAGTTGCCTCCTCTCTCTGATACACGCCTTGCTGGAGAGAGGAGAAGAGTCCAAGAGAGTGTGCAGTGGCAATATTTACCACTTCCGGGCAGGGGGAGGTTAAGATGTTTCCTGTGAAGGTCTGATTCTCTGGAGGCAGAATGCCTAACACAGTTAAACTTACTGCTTGTCCAAGATTCTTTCAGAGAATATGGGGCACTGGTTTTTATAAGGAGGTAAATTAAAACCACACAGAGCATACTGAAAAAAGTAAAAACCAATATTATATCAACCAAACAGTGTGTTGGGTTGTTCACTGTAAATTATTTTTATATGAAATACTGCTTTAAAGTCTGGCAAGCTCTTAGTACAATAGGAAGGCTATTGTACTAAACTCTTTGAAAAAAATTACAAAGAAAATTTCCCTAAGCAGATGTTCAAGATGAAACTGGACAAATATATATCTTTACTCTTTTTACTGTTTCTTCTCGGTGGTTGCTCCAAGGTACGAGTAAGTCAGGATTATAACCCTTCTTTTCTTTTCAACTCCGCAGAATCTTTTAACTGGAATACCAGGTTAGCTGAAACTGATATTCCAGAACGACAGAAAGACAACGAATTGTTGGACAAACGTTTCCATGAGGCAATTGAAAGCACTTTATTAAGAAGTGGATTGTCCCTTGCTGAACATCCCGACCTCCTTATATCTTATATATATTCTGTAACCAGTAAACTTGAGACAAATTCACTGTCCACCGGTTTCGGCTTTGGTTACGGAAGTTTCGGGAGATATGGAGGGGCTGGGATACATACTGGATCAAATCTCAGGCAATATGATCAGGGAATGCTCGTCATTTCAATCCATTCCGGCAAAACTGAGGAACTTGTTTGGCGGGGCGTTGGGACTCGGGAGATTTTTACCCATTCGTCTCCGGAATCGGTTACCCGTGCAGTGGTTGAAACAGTGGAGACAATATTAAGGCAATTCCCTCCCCGTTAATATCAACTGAAACATTGGGTAATTTTTCTAATAAAGTGCAGGGCATATTCCACGATCTTTTACACATTCATAGGGACTGGGCACTTTATTCGCATTGAATGTGGGTTCGACCTATTCTTATTGTCAAATAATGGGGGACAAGATTAGACGTTACAGCAGGTCCGGACGTTCTTGATTGCGAGACGTTACAGGTACTCCTTGTATACAGTTCCCGCCCGTTTATTTTTTCTTGAGGAAGTAGTCGCCGTAATATTTTAGCTCATCGATTGATTCCTTGATATCGTCGTAAGCCCGATGCCGGCATTCTTTACTGAAATATGCCAGGTTGGGAGCCCAACGCTGCGCCAGCTCTTTGATGGTGCTGACGTCGATATTGCGATAATGAAAGTAATTTTCCAGCTCTGGCATGAACCGGGCAAGAAAACGGCGATCCTGACAGACCGAATTGCCGCACATTGGAGAGACCTGATATTCCACCCAATGGCTAATAAAGTCTAGAGTTTCCAATTCTGCCTGCCGACAGGTGTAGGTGCTCTTGCCGGACCGTTCGATCAAACCAGTTTTTCGATGCTGTTTAGTATTCCAGGGGTCCATCGCGGCCAGCAACTCTTTCGGCTGATGGATGGCGATGACTGGACCATCAGCAAGGATGTCCAACTGGGAATTGGTGACTATCGTCGCCACCTCCAAAATCCTGTCTGTAAAAGGACTCAGTCCGGTCATTTCCAGGTCGATCCACACCAGATTGCCGCTGTCGTTCATAGAGATCCTATCCTTTCAGAGAACCCCAATTTTATACTTGGTAATATGAATATTTTAGTTAGCCTTATTAAAACAACAATAGCAAACCTGGACCTTCTTTCAATAGATAAAACTACGGAAGTGCAAGATTATTGATTTTCCAGAGAATCTCTGATTAAATTCCTGGCAGCGGATTGGATCAGTTTTCTGTTGCAACTTTTCAAGCACGGTGAGACAGTCCTCAATGTCACCTTTCCAGCCTTCTTTCCTTCAATTTCTACATTGATAACCGATCAATTATTCTCTGAATAGTCTTCGGTGCCGATCCCTCAAAATGGTTGTTCACATACAAGAAAGATTCAACACTCCGGGAACTTAAATCAGTCAACATGTCACCAAGTAATACAATATCCTTGTCTTTTGGTGCTACGAGCTGACTCCAGTCTTTCCCTGTTTGTTCTTCGATTCCTTTTCGATCTGGACCATGTAACCTTATTACAGTGTAGTTCTGTATTCGATCTTTCTGTTTTCTGTATATATCAAAAATAGATGGCATATAGTATCCCTGCAGGAAAACATGGTATAACTCCGAACCTTCGAGAAAGTCGAAATAACTGTCATGAAGGAAGTTTGGGTTCCGTATTTCCACACAGTAGTTCTGGTTGCTTGGGAGCTTCTCAGTAAATTCTCCAAACTTGTCTATAAATTGTTGCTGTCCTCCGGGGACCTTCTGTTTATTCAGATATTCAAATTGAAAGATCAACGGACCGATGTTACCGGCCAATGGTTCCAGCCGTTCCATAAATCTCAGCATCAGGTCTATGGATAGAAAGTGAGGGTTAGGTGTAAGAGGATCGTTTTTGCGTTTTTTGTAGTAGTGAGTGAGAGTGATGCTGTTAGGAACCTTAATGCCGAATGTAAAATTCTCCGGGACTGAATCGGCGTACTCTTGGACAACTGCTGGTTTTGGCAGCACAACTTGATCACCGGCAAACAAAGACCAGAACCATTGGTCTACTTCAACTGTCCTGTAATGGCGGCTGTATTCCTGCAGATAATTGAATGGTTTGTTTTCAGGGTAGATGATACCTTGCCAAGAGTCGTACTTCCAGGAGCAGGTGCCTATGTTGAAATTGTTGGCTTCCATCCAGAAATAATAAGATCAAACGAGTGGATTGGTAGTGGGCTTATTTTTTACCAGACAAATTTTCTTCCAAGAACCTCCATCCTCAAGACTATCTTTCCGAAATTCAAGTAAGCTGGTCTTGTAATAATGACCATTTTTCATGTACTCTTCACAAATGAAACCTGGCAGGGTAACGAATCTAAACTGATTCTAAAAACAAAGGAGAACCATGTTGGATATTCAAATACTCACATCCTTTTTAAAGTGGTGCACAATAATTAACGGGAGCATTTTATTTCTTTGGACAATGTTCTTTCTTTTCACCCCTGATCTTGTGTATCGTATTCAATACAGGTGGTTTCCTCTTCCCAGGGAGAGCTATAACGTGATTATCTACTCGTTCCTTGGGGTATTTAAAATCTTTTTTCTGTTCTTTAACGTTGTGCCGTTTGTGGTCCTGCTGATCATTGGTTGAATTGGGGTATTTTATGGAGTTAAAAAGTAATCAGGCTGCACTCATTCTTGAGGCCTCTGAAGATGGTGAAATAACGGTTAATGTAGAATCACCAGATTTTAATGGTTGGGCAGGCTCGTTCTGTCAGGCGATTGCAAAAAAACTGATTATGGATGAGGACTTTCGTTCGGAGCTGCAAGAGATGGTAGGAGAGATAAAATAAGTGAATCCAGAACCGTTGAAAAGGTTGTTTGCCATCCATTTTCGAAGTGATTGATATGGAGCGGGAAGATGCAAAAGCTACACTACAGGAAAGTTGTGGCTCAGTTGATAACCATGACCTGAAGAAGTACCTTGGTATTCTGGATTTATTGAGAGTGGAAATGGAGGCACCTTAATCACGGACTGTACCGCGAATATATACGACTTACAAATTTTCAAAATGTTCAGGGATTCAGATGCTATGAAGTCAAAGAAGACGATTTTATTGACAGAGAAAAATGGATAACAGTTTAATGACGGGGTGGTAATCCGCTTTCTTGTTATCACTCTGATTGAGTGTTATCCAGCTGGAAATTACGTGCTCTAAAGAAGAATCATTGGAAAGTAATTTGACTCGGTGAGATATTATACTTCAAACCAAACTTTGTATATAGGGACAATATATGTCTGTTGAATCATGGATGATATACCTGGCTCTAGTTATAGCTGCTACCGCGACACCAGGTCCTGCGGTTCTATTCATAATGACTAATTCAATATTATATGGGTGGAAAAGATCAATTTATGCTGCGCTAGGTAATATAGTTGGACTTTTTTGCTTAGGAATAATTGCTGTTGCTGGACTAGGTGCCATATTGGACACTTCGGTTGCGTTGTTTAACCTCATAAAATATGCTGGGGCCATTTATTTGATCTTCCTTGGTATTAAGTTGTTCGTACGAGAGCCGTATAATTTTGAAGATTTAAAATGCAAAAGAGCATATTCTGTGGTCTCACCAAGAAAGATATTTTTTCAAGCATTTGGTGTGGCAATGAGCAATCCTAAAGCAATTATATTTTTGACAGCACTTTTTCCACCATTCGTAAGCGTCGAAAAAGCACTAATCCCGCAATGTGCAATTCTTGTCGGCACCTTAATACTATTTTCATTATTCTTTTTAATGGCTTACTCTCTGCTAGCCCAGCAAATCAAGAATTGGTTAAGCAACGATGCCAGAGTACAAAACTTCAATCGTGGGGCTGGCTCCCTGTTTATAGGGTTTGGCCTCTTATTGGCAACATCTTCTAATAAATAAAAGTATAATAACACGCTACAAGGGACCAGCGGGAAGCGCGGTTTTCCGGAGTGCAACCTTGCTGGCAAAGTCTCAGGTAAATCAAAGCTCAGTGTTACAAAACCCTGCTTGCCCCTGAGCTTGAACATTATGCATAGAAAAGAGTACGCAAATGACTAAGGAAGATAAGAGCTTTATTCTAAATGCAGGGCTGGAGCATGCCGTTGATCTGCTTCGTCATCCACCTTCAATGCAAGATGAATTGCCCGATTCTTTTTCAGAGCATGGCATAGGTGGTGGTCAATTCGCTTTTCTCGCAGAATTATTTGCCCAAAACGGGATAAGCCAGGAAGAGCTGGCCTCAGCGCTTTGTTGTGATAAGGCGACAGCTGCACGTGCCATGCAGCGACTCGAAAGTTTGGGCTACATCGAGCGTAAACGCTCTGTAGAGGATGGCCGGGTAAACCTGGTGTATCTGACAGACAAAGCTCACAACTTTAAACCCACACTGTTCTCGGTTCTGCCAAATTGGACAGACACCCTCGTCCAGGGACTAAGTTGCGATGAGAGGAAACTAGTGATTAATCTTCCCAATAGACTTGTGGAAAATGCAATTTCCAACAGGTTAGATGAATGAGAATGACAGTGAACCGCCTGATTAAACTGATAATTTTACCACTTTCTTGTTTCAAGATATACACAGTAGTAATTCTGTTTGTTGTCTTATTTAACGTAAAATCTATTGTTGAGGTTATTTT
>JGI24023J19991_10001606_pt1 | contig 17163 bp, 8 predicted proteins | sample Cruoilmetagenom1_FD_19991 | JGI IMG/M metagenome (IMG submission 19991) | reverse complement strand
CAATACTACAAATATACAAAATGAAATCGACTGAAAGGAGATTCACGAATACCAAAGACATTAATTTAATGATAATGCGTAAAGCAATTCACAACACGCAAACTCGGGTTGTTTAAAAAAACTTTTGATACATATAAAAAAAGAAAATATATTAATAATAGTGAATTAAGGCACCAACTTTTTCCATTTGCAAAAGAAATTTTGAAAAATCCCGGAAAAGTATGGATAACTGAAAATTCGCTATTTAAAATGTTATAAAAATATGACCATTATACTAGAAGTTATCTTAAACTCAAATATGAGGTAGGAAATATAAACGTGGTATAAATAAAAAATCAGAGTTACAGGTAAAAGAAAAGACCTGTTATTAAATAACAAGCCCTTTTAGTGTCGGATTCTCAAAATTGTCCCCGCGTGAAGCATATACCGGCCTGTTTTGTCCGACGCAGTGAACTACCTTTTTCAGGGAGTATTGAATTACAAAGATAAAACAAAATATTTAAAAATACTCCTAAAAATTGCATTTTGAACTTAAGGAACTTAAATTGAGCTTAAGTTATTTAAATTATCCAAATTTAATTTTTTACACGTTAATTTTATTCTTAAAAAACATTCAAAAAATTTATATATATTTGCAATGAATTAGTTCCGAAATTTTCGGATGAAAAGGGAATTGAGTGAAAATCTCAAGCTGTCCCCGCAACTGTAAGCTCATTTGCTTATTTACATACCTACGCCACTGTTTTTTTTTAACAACGGGAAGGCCGTAAATAAGACGCAAGCCAGGAGACCTGCTAATTTATTAACATTAAATATACCTTCGGAGGAAAGGTTTTTTGCTTATGAGAAAGATTTTTCCACTTGCTTTAATCATTATAAATTCTTTTGCCTTTGGACAGAAAAAAGAAAACTTTTACAGTGTATTGGATACGGTATTATTACAATCGCGTTTTAACAAAACAACACTACAGACCTACAATCACAAGGTTTTAAAACAAAAAAGTTTAAAAGTTGCTTCGCTAGAAAATGTATTGCACCAACATTCTGACATTTTTATTAGGTCTTATGGTCGTGGAATGGTTTCAGGTATTTCAATGCGTGGAATGGGTGCATCACACACACAGGTTTTATGGAATGGCATCCCTATCAATTCAAAACTCAATGGACAAACAGATTTGAATAGCATTTACACATCGGGCTTTGACCAACTCACCATAAAAAAAGGCGGTAGCAGTGTAATTTATGGAAGTGGCGCCTCAGGTGGCATAGTATTATTAACTAACAATCCGAATTTCAATCAAAATTTTTACCTCAACAACCACCTTTCAATTGGTAGCTATAAAACGATTAACAACAATGTTACAATGGAATTGTCTAACAAAAAATTTTATAGCAAATTTAATTTTCAAGCCAACCAATCACAAAACAACTACCCCATACCTTTATATGATAAAACAAACAAAAACGGCGCTTATTCGGGTATAAATTTTTCAGGAAATTTTGCTTACCGCATCAATACATTAAACCAAATCTATTTTAAATCACAACAAAGTTTTATAGACAGAAACCTATCTTCGAGCATGTATGGCGTTTCCTCCGATAGGTTAACAACGCAAGATAACAGATATTTATTGGGTTGGAAATTAGGCAAAAAAAAATGGCAAAGCCGTACTGATTTGGCACTGATAAAAGAAAAATTTTCTTACTATTTTGACAACAATTCCGCTAGACATACCAACAACCAATCCCAAACTTGGGTACTCAAAAACAAATGGTCTTTGCTACAAAAAAAACACCAATTATATATTGGAAATGAACTTGGCTATACACAAGGAAAAGGTGATGGCATTGGCAATCATCAGAGAAAATCTTATGCTTTTTTTGTAGTTTGGGCACACCAAATCAATCGATTTACCTATCACGCCAATCTACGAAAAGAATTTGTAAACACCTATGCCCCACCCATAATCGGCGCCTTTGAAACCGCTTATAAACTGCATAAAAATTATACGCTGCGCGCCAATATTTCTACCAATTATCGCTTACCTACTTTCAATGACTTATATTGGACAATGGGTGGCAACCCAGATCTAAAACCCGAAAAAAGTTTATCGTATGAGCTTGGTCAAGATGTCGTTTTTAAAAATTTTAAACTCCAATTAACAGCTTTTTATATTCAAAGTACCAATATGATTAGGTGGACACCTAACAATAGTTTGTTTTGGTCACCAAAAAACATCGATCGCGTCGATAGCAAAGGCTTAGAACTACAGCTTCAACAAAAACTTATTGAAACCAAAAAAATATTGGCAGATATATCCGTAAATGCAACCTATCAACATACCATAGACCAAAATAATTTACAGGTAATTTATACCCCACAACAATTGTTATGGACAAATATAAAATTTGCCTATCAGCATTTTTCCTTACAATACATTGCACACTATACCGGAAAAATTTATACCAGCACAAGTCTAAGCCAATTTTTAGACCCTTATTTCATTCAAAATATACATTTGCAATATCAACCAAATAAAAAAATACAAGTAGAAACCGTCGTGCAAAATTTAACAAATACATTTTATCAAACAATGCCTGACAGACCATTCCCAGGCAGAAATTATCAATTGAATATTAACTATAAAATAAATTAATAAAATGAAAAAAATCAATGTACTATTAACAGGATTACTAATATCCTCTTTAATTTTTACCGGATGTAAAAAAGATGTAAAAACAACAGAACCGGGTGATTATGAAAACGGTATTTTTGTGGTCAACGAAACAATGACCAATTCTAGCATAAGCTACCTTTCAGAAGATTATAGTGCCGTTGAAAATGGTATTTTTAACAAAGTAAATGGCGAATCTTTGGGTGATCAAGCACAATCAATAACCCTAAACGGCGACAATGCTTATATTATGGTTAGCAATTCCAACAAAATAGAAGTAGTTGACAAAAACACAATGGAAAAAAAAGTTACGATTGCCTCTCAACTAATAAAGCCAAGATATATGGCAGCTGTTGATGGCAACATTGGTTTTATAAGCTGTTGGGGAGATACCGGCGATGATAATGATGATTATGTCGCTATCCTTAACACGACAAACAATTCGGTTATCAGCCAATTATCTGTGCCACTAGGACCGGAAAAAATAATAGCTGATGATCGTTATGCTTATGTAGCCCACAAAGGTGCTTGGGGAAACAATAATATTGTAAGCGTAATTGACCTTGGATCTAGACAAATTTCAAATACCATTCAAGTTTCGGACAAACCCGAATCTATGGTTTTAGAAAACCACTTTTTATGGGTTTTATGTACCGGAACTGCTTGGGGAACAGAAACGGCAGGTGCTTTATACAAAATTGATATCGATAACAATTTTAGTATTGTACAACAATTTCAATTTGCTGTTACCCAACATCCTCAAAATCTAAGTTACGACAATGGCAAACTTTACTACTATTTGGACAATCAAGTATTTAAAATGGATTCCAATGACACTTCTTTACCAAGCAATGTATTTATTGACAATGTACCTGCTTACAATATGTCAGCTAAAGACGGTAAGCTTTATGTAACCGATGCCAAAAATTACACATCAGAAGGAGATATTATCATTTATGATTTATCAACAGCTACTGAAATTACCAGAAAAACCCTTGGTATTATTCCCGGAGATATTAGTTTTAATTTCTAATTTAAGGTTTACTGAGCAAAAAAAAATCGGTTTGATATTTTTTCAAACCGATTTTTTTTATAAAAATTCTAAATCTGCTTATAAAGTAGCAGCATATTCAATCATTTCGACAACTTTGGTTGCATAACCAAATTCGTTATCGTACCAACTAATAATTTTAAAGAAAGTATCATTTAANGCGATACCCGAGTGTACATCAAGATTAGAAGTATGTACTTCGGATACAAAATCTTGTGAAACCACTTCGTCTTCTACATAATTTAATACACCTTTCATCTCACCATCAGCAGCTTTTTTCATCGCCTTCATAATTTCTTCATAAGAAGTAGATTTGGCTAATTTTACCGTTAAATCTACGACAGAAACATCAGCTGTTGGTACACGGAAAGACATTCCTGTTAATTTACCATCTAAGCTAGGAATTACTTTACCCACCGCTTTGGCAGCACCGGTTGATGTTGGAATAATATTATTGATAGCTGCTCTACCTCTACGCCAGTTTTTAGAAGGTGCATCAATTACTTTTTGAGTAGATGTTGCTGCATGAATAGTCGTCATTAAACCTTCAACAATACCAAATTCATCGTGTAAAACTTTAGAAATTGGTGCCAAACAATTTGTGGTACAAGAAGCATTTGAAAAAATAGTAATATCTTTTGTCAATTCTTTGTGGTTCACACCTTTTACAAACATTGGCGCATCTTTAGAAGGTGCTGAAATAATTACTTTTTTAGCACCTGCTTTGATGTGTTTTGCTGCCATATCTTTATCGGTAAAGAAACCGGTAGATTCAATTACAAAATCTACATCTTCGCCCCCCCAGTTAATGTTTTCGGGATCGCGTTCTTTAGTAACTCTGATTTTTTCACCATTTACAATTAAATGATCTCCATCTACTTCAATACTTCCGGTAAATTTACCATGTACTGAATCATATCTTAATAAGTAAGCTAAATAATCTGTATCTAACAAATCATTTACAGCTACTACTTTTACAGCAGGATTAGTGATTGCTGCTCTAAATGCCAATCTACCAATTCTACCAAATCCGTTTATTCCTACTTTTGTTACTTTCATTTCTTTTAATTTTTATTTAATTCTGTTATGTTGTTAAAATATCACTGATATTTAATAATTCTTTATTGATTGTTCTATGAAATTTGATAGCATTGCTAAGCGGCGTTATTACCACTTTATTTTCTTTTAAACCAACCATCACATTTCTTTTGCCTTCTAACAAAACCTCAACTGCATTAACACCTAGTCTGCTAGCCAAAACCCTGTCAAAAGTTGTAGGGCAACCACCTCTTTGAATATGCCCAATAATGACCACTCTTGATTCGTATTCTTTTAAATTTTCATCGACATATTTTGCCAATTCAAATACGTTTTTACCTGTTTTATCACCTTCGGCAACGACAACGATACTACTGGTTTTACCTGCTCGCTTGCTTCTACGAAGCGATTCTATCAATTTATCGATGCCAATATTTTCTTCAGGAATAAGAATATCTTCAGCGCCACCAGCTATTCCGGCATATAAAGCCAAAAATCCCGCATTTCTACCCATCACTTCTATAAAAAATAATCGGTTATGCGAACTTGCCGTATCTCTAATTTTATCTATCGCTTCGGTTGCTGTGTTACTAGCTGTATCAAATCCAATGGTAAAATCTGTTCCAAAAATATCGTTATCAATTGTACCGGGAATACCTATAACAGGAAAATCAAATTCTTCTGAAAATATTTTTGCACCGGTAAAAGAGCCGTCACCACCGATTACGACCAAAGCATCAATATTATTTTTTTGCAATTGTTCATAAGCTTTTTTACGACCTTCAATAGTTCTAAACTCGTCAGAACGAGCCGTTTTTAAAATCGTACCACCTCTATTGATGATATTGCTTACTTTACGTGCGTTAAAACGCTCAATATCACCATTAATCAATCCTTCAAATCCTCTGTATATTCCAAAAGGATCTTTTTTATAAAAAACAGCAGTTCTCACAACTGCTCTAATAGCCGCATTCATACCGGGCGAATCGCCTCCTGACGTCATAATGGCTATATTTTGAATTTGTTCTTTCATATATTTATAATTTCATTACTTGTTGTAATCTGTTTATAATGTTTTATTATCATTTTTGCTTCCTTAAATTCCTCTACACACAGATGCTAAAACTTTACACCATTATAACATAACCCAACATTCCTTTTTCGTTTCATAAGAGCAATAAACATTATTCCCCTAATTATTTTTTCGTTTCTTTATCTATCTTTCTAAAGCCACGAATATTTGTTATTCTATTATTACGTAACAATAGTACATATAAACCTGATAATTACTTTTCAAATAATCAATAACTAATCATAACGGTTTTTATGTTTTGCTTATTTATTTCAAGTTGCAAATTTAACAATAAAAAGAATACAATTATAATTCTAATCTTTTAAATGCCTCAATTGCCTCATAATCAGCAAATCCTAAATCGTTATATTTCTTTGCCAATGCCATATTTCGCTCTTCCACACGCTCCCAAAACTCACGTTCATCATCACCTTTAAACATTACGTTATCTTTTTGCGTTTGATGGTAAAAAATAGCATGTCTTTTCTTATGCAATTGCATTGGACTCATAGGNACTGCCATATCTATATCATAAACTTCAAATTCATCCCAAGCACCTCTATATAACCAAACTCTAATATCTTCAAAAAANTTGGCATTCTGCTTCATTACTATTTTTAACAAATCAAAAGTGATTCTATGCGTTCCATGAGGATCCGCTAAATCACCGGCTGCAAATATTTGATGGGGATTAATTTCTTCAATTATATGTTTTAATTTATCGATATCATCCTTACCAACACTTCTTTTTAATACCGGTCCTCTATCATAAAAAGGCAGGTCTAAAAAATGTGTATTTTGTCTCGGTAAATCTAAAAATTTTACAGCGGCAATAGCTTCACTCCTACGTATAAAGGTTTTGATTTTTTTTAAGTCTTCAATATCTTTTTCGGTTTGATCTTTATGTTGAATAAAGTGAATCAAGTCATTTACTTCTTTTTGTTTGGGAAAAAGATAATGATATACGTCTAAAAATTTAAGCGTATCATCATCGGACACAGCATTACTACCTGAAGTTTGATAAACCACATGCACTTCGTGTCCTTGTGAAATCAATCTATCTAAGGTACCGCCCATTGAGATTACATCATCATCGGGATGTGGGCTAAAAACAATTACCCTTTTTTTAGCAGGTTCAGCTCGCTCTGGTCTATTGGTGTCATCTGCATTGGATTTGCCACCCGGCCAACCTGTAATGGTATGTTGTAAAGCATTAAATATGTCAATATTTAGATCATAAGAATTACCTTGTTCGGCAATTAATTCAGCTAATGAATTCTCATTATAATCTTGATCAGTCAATTTTAGTATTGATTTATTAAGTTTTTGACTCAACCAAACCACTGCTTTTTTTACAATTTGATCTGTCCATTGCACGTCTCTTACCAGCCAAGGCGTATCAATTCTGGTTAATTTTCCAGCAGCGTCCTCATCTAAAACAAAGCTTGCATTTGGATGACTTTGTAAATAAGTAGCCGGCACATCTGAAGAAATAGTTCCCTCAATAGTTTCACGAATTATTTCTGCTTTTTTTTCACCCCAAGCAAGTAACACGACTCTTTTTGACTTCATAATTGAAGCAATCCCCATAGTTACCGCTTTGCGTGGCACATTGTTAATACCTTTAAAAGTAGGTGCCGCATCTACTCTTGTAATATGATTTAATGTAATTAATCTTGTTGTTGAATTCTTGTGTGAACCCGGTTCATTAAAACCAATATGACCCGAACGACCAATTCCTAATAATTGGAAATCTAATCCCCCGGCATCACTGATTTGTTGTTCATAATTAATACAAGAATCCTTTATCTTACCCATTGGTAGGTTTCCTTCAGGAATATGAACGTTTTCAGGAAGAATATCTATATGTTTAAATAAATATTCGTTCATAAAATAATGATAACTATTGATATCATCTGACAGAATACCATAATATTCATCTAAATTAAAACTAATAACATTTTTAAAACTCAAACCATCTTCTTGGTACATTTTAACCAACTCTTCATACACTTTAATTGGCGAAGAACCTGTTGCCAGCCCCAATACTGTTTTCTTTTGCAACTTATTATTTATTTGAATAATGTCTGCTATTTCTTGTGCAACCTGTTTTGAAGCAGTATTCCTATCTTCAAAGATGACATTGTGAATTTTTTCATAGCGTGTCTCTTCAAATTGTCCCGGTTTTTGATATTGTAAACTTGGCATCATGTATATAAAGATTTAATTTGCAAAAGTACACATGTTTCTACAGAGATACAATAAATCTTTGTTAATTTAACGTAAAAAAATGACTCCCAAAAGGGAGTCATTTTTTATTATTTTGGTTAATACAACTACAAACAACTAATAAACAGGGTCTGCAGGACAATTAGGGTTGTTAGATCTTTCAGAATCAGGATATGGATAGAAATTATTTTTTCTTTCCAAAGTTTTTCTTAAAGGCATATTACTCCAATCTACAGTATCTAAATAATTAGGATAAAATCTTCTATGAGTAGGCCATCTTTGTCCTTCCATAAACAATTCAATTGCATAATTTTTATAGATTTCGTTCAAAATATCTGTTTGGCTTGTTGCATTGCCTGTCCAAGTGGGTAATGAAGCGCCTACACCAAATACGTCTGAAACACCCGTTTTTGTTCTAACTTCATTTAATAAAGTTACGGCATCGACCAAATTAGCACCGCCCATTCTGGCTTTGGCTTCCGCTTTTATCAAGAGCATTTCTCCGGGTAAATATACGGGAATTGCAGAAGCTTCTTGTGTCCAAAAACCTTCGGGATTATCTACATTAATATCTCCATCAGAATTTAATTGTGAAATATAATCAAGATAAAAATCATTTCTCATATCACCCAATTCAGGGATTTGCGTGCCTTGTAAACCTAGAGAATCAATTGGTTTAATTTTTATAGTTGCAGCAGGATCAAGGATGCTAGCATAGATAGGATTTTTAATAGAACCACCATCATAAGACCAAGTTGAGATACTTGATAAATCTACAGCATCTGCAGCGTCATAGGCAGCTTGATTGTTACCCAATTCCATTTCATAACGTGCTTTAAAAGCATTTAATACATCCACAAAAGAAAATTGGAAAGACACCAATCCATTAACAACAGCTTCTGCGCCTGACTGTGCATTTAAGTCAGCCAAAGCACTGTCAAATAAATCAATTGCTGCGCTATAGCCTTCAGCTCTAGTCACAAAAGTTGCTTGGTTATCTGCATCGTTTTCAAGGGTTACTTTTTCCCAATAATCAGACAAATACCCTATTGCCATACCTTTATAAAATTTGGCATAAGCTTTATAAGCCATTTTTTTATCAGCATCTTGAAAATCTACTTCATCTACATATTTCAATATTTTTTCAGCAACACCTCTGCTTCTGTGTAATGAACTCCACATACTACTCAAAGAGCTGTTGTCTCCTGTAAGTTCAGGACCACCATTTACCAAATCAGGTTCTGTTGTATATGTACTCATATTGGCAAATTCTCTTGCCGTTAATCCGGGTCCATGTATAATTCTATACAAAGAGCTCGTTGTAAAAGTCTTTGTCATGCCTAAAATAATTCCGGGATATGCCTCGGGTGCATGAAATGCCGCGTATTCAGTTATCTTGTTGTGATCTTCAAATTCTTTTTTACAACTAAATAAACTTACGCTTATAATCAGTAATAATAATATTTTTTTCATTTCTATAATATTTTAAAATTTTAATTTTACGTCAAACGTGTAAACTTTGGGAATTGGAATATTTCCAAAATCTTGTGCACGTGTTACATTTGATTTTCCCCAAGAATTCACCTCAGGATCATATCCCCAATAGCTATCCCAAGAAATTAAATTAGAACCACTTAAAGTAAATTGTAGATTTTTTACAGATTTAAATGGGCTTTTCCAATTATAACTCAAGGATACGTTTCTTAATTTTACAAAAGAAGCATCTTCAATAAAAGATTCATAAATGTAGTATCTACTACCATACCATCCTCTAGTATTGTTATCTAATTCTTGACCGGAAAAATCCCATCCTGAATATGCTGAACCACTTGATGTCGTTTTACCTTGTCCAATACGTTTATCCCAACTAAAAATATCAAAGCCTTGTACTGCTTCTAAAGCCACATTAAGTCCGAAGTTCTTATACGTAAAAGTATTGTTAAATGATAAAATATAATCAGGATTAGGGTCACCTAATATTTTTTTCAATTTACTTCCAGTGGGTTGTCCATTACTATCAAACTCTTGTTCATAACTTTCTGGAAAACCATCACCATCTGCATCAATTTGTGTACCTTTTGCTCTTTGTGGATTACCGTCACCATCTAATACCCAGTTACCGTTATCATCTGTTGCATAAAAATATCCGTAAATGACACCTAAAGGATAACCATTTGCAGCAATTGAGGTACCCCAACCACCGTAGCCTTTCCAGCCACCTTCAATACCGTTTACAACGTTTTTATTTTTAGAATAATTTATAGAAGCATCCCAATTAAAATTTTTGGATTTATATGCTCTACCTTTAATCGTTAATTCAATACCATCATTGGTCAACGTACCTACATTCTCTACTCTTCTAGAAAAACCTGAAGAAGCAGCCATAGCACGACCTAATAACATATCTTCAACGTCTTGATGGTATGAAGTAAATTCAATACCCATTCTACCATCAAATAAACCAGCATCAAAACCAAATTCAAATTCTTTGGTTACTTCAGGTCTAATGCCTGCATTTCCATCTTGAGAACTAGGACCATAAGTTGTTTGTCCTAAATAAGAATCTGAACTATACAAACTACCATATTTTACAGCTATGTAACTTGGGCTTGTAAGCGCACTCATATTACCGGCTTGTCCCCAAGCACCTCTTAACTTAAATGAATTAACATATTTAGCAAGACTACCATCCCAAAAATCAAAATCAGATAATACTAAAGAACCACTTACTTTAGGATAAAATGTTTGAACATCATCTCCAAAAGTAGAAGCTTTATCCCAACGTCCACCAAATGTTAAGTGTAAATTATCATATATTGTAAAGTGTTGTTGGAACCAAGTACCCCAAATAGCATATTCATAAATAGAACTGCTAGAAATAATATCGTTTGAACCATCCATTACTTCTAGGTTAGGGAAAATAGTTAATTTAGGTTTGCCTTGATAATTATAATTTCTATTATTATACACATATTGGTAACCAACACCTGTTGAGGCTTTAATATTATCAATAATTTGATAATCATAATTTGCTCTAATATGAGATGTCAAATCTCCATAATAATTGCTACTAAATTGCAAAGATCCATCTGTATCTGCAGCATATCCAAAAGGCACTAAAAATTTACTTTTTGATGTTGTGTAATCATATCCAAAGGTATAATCTATACTTAAATCTTTAATAGGTTTCAAGTGAAAACCAAAATTACTAATAATCCTATCATTATTTAAAGTAGCATCTACTTTATCAATACTTTCATAAGGATTACCTTGAAATCCGCCAATATTATTATATGTACCATCTTCATTTACAGGATTTACAATATTATCTGCAAAAAGAATTTGTACCAAAGGTGCATATTTATAAGATGCATCGCTATTAAAAGGAATTTCTTTAGTTTTATTTTTTGAATACATTACGTTTACATCAAATTTTAACCAATCTGTAACTTTTTGATTGAGTTTTAAATCAAGATTTTTTCTATCATAATTTGTATTTCTGACAATTCCTTCATTTTGTAATATAGAACCTCCTATTGAATAAGATGTCCAATCTGTTCCACCCGAAACAGTTACACCATTATAAGTACCCACTCCTTTTCTAAAAATATAACTTTGATAATCATATCTTTTATCAATAGGCACTCTTTCAACCACGCCACCATTACTTTGCCAAGTATACAAAGATTCATTATAAGGTTTGGTTTTTCTTATTTGGTTAAAGTTAATATACGAATTTACCGTAACACTTGGTTCACCTCTCTTACCTCTTTTGGTAAAGATTTGGATGATACCATTACTTGCCATTGAACCGTACATTGCAGAAGCAGCAGGTCCTTTGATAACTTCGATATGATCTATATTACTCATATCGATATCAGATAATGGATCTGAACTGGCACCTGTACCAATTCCGGCTCTGGCATTATTATTAATAATCATACCATCAATCATTATCAATGGATCAGAACTACCCAAAATAGTTGAAGGTCCTCTTAATCGGATAGAAATACTAGGTGCTACTGAACCAGAATTACGCATAATTTGCGCACCAGGAATACTTCCTTGTAAAGCCTCAGCAACATTGGAAACATTTCTTTTGTTAATCTTGTCCATTTTTACAGTTTGTACCACAGCACCTAACTGTTTACGGGTTACGGAACCACTTTGTGCCGTTACCACTACTTCGTCTAATCCGAGTGCATCTTCTTTTAATACAAAGTTCATACTCGAACCCGCTACTTTTTTAATCTGTGAGGCCATGCCCACAAAAGCAACTTTAATTCTGTCTCCGGTTTTGGCTGTAATACTAAATTTACCGTCAAAATCCGTAATAGCTCCGGTTTTGGTTCCCATAACCGTAATTTCAGCCCCCGGTAAAAGTTCACCGCTCTGATCGGTTACTGTTCCGGACACAACTGTTTGTGCATTACTATTTACTACGCCTGCAAAAAACAGTAGCAAAAATAGCTTCATTAAGTGTTTATACTTTTCCATCATAGTTAATTTGAATTTTTATTTGCGTAAATTTAAAGCAAAAAAACTAAACAACACCTGATTTACTTAACAAAAAATTAACTTTAATCCTATTTTTTAAAAATTACTAACAAAAAACACCAAAAAGTATTTTTATCTTTTAATTTTGGCACTTATTGCGCTAATTATTCAAAATTGATTTTAAGGGGACTTCTAAAAATTATTGCTTAGAACAAATACCTACCATACATAATTTTTTAAATAATAAATATTTTTATTTAATGTGTAAATACAAATATTTTTTAATTAGTTATTCAAAATCGATATTCATCTTTATCTGAAATTTACATATCAACTTTTTATATTATTTTTGCAGGCATGAGCAGAAGAAAAAAAGCAATTTTTAAACAAATAGAAATTACTGATTTAGGCGCCAAAGCCAAAGCAATAGGATTTGCGCCCGATGGAAGGGTTATTTTTATACCTTATTTAGCACCGGGGGACATCGCCGATATACAAGTAACCAAAAAAAGAAAAGCTTTTTACGAAGGAAGGGCAACAAATATTTCTAATTATTCTGAACTAAGAAATACGCCAAAATGCGCCTATTTTGGCACTTGTGGCGGCTGCAAACTGCAACATATCAGTTATGATGCCCAGGTGCAATTCAAACAAAAAGAAGTAGAAAATAATCTTATACGAATCGGCAAAATAGCATTACCCGATGACATCTCACCTATTTTAAAATCACCAAAAATATACAACTATCGGAATAAAATGGAATTCTCTTTTTCTGCCAGACGCTGGTTGTCATTTGATGAAATAAAACAAGTAGATTCTATAACAGATCCCGAAGGATTGGGATTTCATATTGCTGGAATGTGGGATAAAGTTTTGGATATCAATGAATGTCATTTGCAAGAAGCCCCCTCAAACGAAATAAGAAACGAAGTCAAAAAATTTGCATTGGCAAATAATATTAACTTTTTTGACCCTAGAGAAAAAACAGGATTATTACGAACATTAATGATAAGAAACACTTCTATTGGCGAATGGATGGTCGTGTTACAAGTATATAAAAATGACAAAAAAAATATCGAAAAGTTAATGCAACACCTCAAAGAGCATTTTCCGCAAATCACCTCTTTGCAATACATTGTTAACACAAAAGACAACGACTCATTTTACGACCAAGAAGTCATCTTATACCACGGACGTAGTTATATAGAAGAAAAAATGGAGGATTTAACTTTTCGTATTTCCGCAAAGTCCTTCTTTCAAACCAATTCTGCCCAATCGCTACGTATGTATCAAAAAATACGAGAATTTGCAAGCATACAAGCAGATGAAATTGTTTACGATTTATATACCGGTACAGGAAGTATCGCGCAATTTATAGCCCACAATGCTAAAAAAGTAATCGGAGTAGAATCCGTTCCAGATGCCATTGAAGATGCCAAAAAAAATGCTACTTTAAATCATATTGAAAATACTGAATTTATCGTAGGGGATATGAAAGAAATATTTACGCCTGAATTTATCCTCCAACACGGCAAAGCGGACATTGTTATCACTGACCCGCCTAGAGATGGCATGCATCCAAAAGTAATTGATAATTTATTAAAATTATCACCCAATCGAATTGTCTATATTAGCTGTAATTCTGCCACACAAGCACGTGATTTAGCGCTGATGAAACACCTATACAAAATTGTGAAAATGCAACCGGTAGATATGTTTCCGCATACACATCACGTAGAAAATATTGTATTGTTAGAAAAAAATAATTAATAAATCAACTTTTTTATTTTTTACCAACATCTAATCGATAAAAAAGCCGGAGTTGATAAAAAATAACACAAACAAATATATTTCACACCCCCGACTTTCTTATAAAAAAAAATGATAGTTATTAATTTAGGATTGGAACATTTTCTTTATATTTTATAATTATTACCATTTTTACCATGTTTCTTGATGAATAACCACCCAAGCATAAGTAGCAGCACCTGTTTGCACACACATTTCCACATACGAATTATTGGCATCTGAACGGTAGCGTAAAGTTCCAACTTTATCAGCAGCTGCCGCATCGGCATCATCTGCGACTTGTACACCTCCATTTACTTGTAAAGCTGATTTAGGCTCAGGTACCATCACGCCTACTTTTCCGGTTAAAACCGTCGTTAGATTGGTTGTAGGATTACCGAGAATCACTGAGTTATTACCCATTCCGCTCATATTGGTTCCTATCACTATTTCATTGGTATCTCCATCTGTCGCAGCTTTAGTATTGGAGCCGATAAAAATACCTGAAGTCAAACTAGTTAATGGATTTCCTCCCGTATCAAAAGCACCTGCTAGGTAGCCTAATCCAATATTATCATTTCCCGTACCAATTGTCGCCAATGCGCCTGATCCAAAAGCAGCATTATTGGATCCGGATGAATTGGTTGCTAATGCAGCATTTCCCATTCCAGTATTTCCGTCAGTACTACCATTATTTGCACCAGAATTATCACCCAGAAATACAGAATTTACACCCGCAGTTTTTCCATCTGATAAATCGTTTATTTCTTGCGCTCCTCCACTTGTAGATGTCTCCCAAGTTGCATTACCATAACTATCAGATGTTAAAACTTTTCCGGTATCAGGATTACCTCCCGTTATTGCAATAGTTCCATTTATTTGCACCTTTTCGATTGCAAAATTACCGTAAATCAATGGAGTAGTAGTCGCTGAATTGGCTATATAGAGTTTATTATTCCCTGTAGCAGCGTTTCCGGCTCTATAGCCAATAAATACATTACCCGATCCTGTTGCTTGTAAACCGGCACCACGTCCAATAGCTGTGTTTTGACTGCCAGTATCCACATTATTTAAAGCCTCAGCACCTATTGCTACGTTTTCACTTCCTGAAGTATTGGTCGTTAAGGCAGCCGTTCCCAATCCTACATTTAAATTGCTACTGGCATCATCATTAATACCACTATTTGTTCCTAGGAATACAGAAGAAGTATCATTGATTCCATCAGATAAGTCGTCAATAGCTTGTGCGCCTGTATCACTATCGTTTTGTGGTACCCAATTGGTTCCGTTCCAACTCAACACTTGCCCATTAGTAGGTGTTGTCGTAGAGGTATCTACATCTGATAAACCATTAATATTACTACTTAATGAAAAGGTTGTGCCCGTGAGTGCTAAGCCTGTTCCTGTATTATACGTTGTGTCATCATCTCCATCTTGCAGACTTAGTGGAACGTTGGTTACGTTATTCCAATGTACTTGTGCTGCTGTACTTGTTTGCAATTCGGCTTGGGTGTAATAACGATTGTCCAAATCGGTAGATTGTAAAGCTGTAATATGTCCAAAAGTATCTAATGTCAGGTCTTGTATTATTGTACCGTTATTATTGTCAATACTCACTTGTGAAGAAGTATCAGAATGCTGAAAATCAGTTCCGGATAAGGCAACACCATTTGAAGCTGTATAAGTTGTATCAGTATCCGTATCTATATCATTTGCAGGCACCCAATTGGTACCGTTCCATTTGAGTAATTGTCCTATTGTAGGTGTACTTGTAGAAGTATCTACATCAGAATGCAAGTCAACAGAACCAGTAGCGGAAACAGGAGAAGCTATCCACGATAATTGTCCACTACCATCGGTTTGTATAATTTGATTGGCTGTTCCATCAGCAGTCGGCAGTGCAAAACCTGTTCCGGTAGTGTTATGAATTTGTAATTGACCATTAATACGTAAAATATCGTTATCAAATTCTCCGTAAATTAACGCATTATCTGCATCAGCATTTGTGTTTTCAATATATAGCTTATGATCACCCGTTTCATTATATCCAGCTTGATAACCTACAAAGATATTTCTCCAATTATTAGATGAATAACCAGCTTGATAACCTATTGCTACAGATCCATGACCTGCTTGGTTTGAAAAAAGAGTCTGACTACCCAAAGCAATATTTAAAGCACCACTCATATTTCTGTATAAACTTTGGTATCCATTAGCTACATTCCAAGATCCTATTGTATTGGTATATAATGTTTGATAGCCATTGGCTGTATTGCCAACACCTGAATTGTTACTTGCCCTATTTGAACCTCTTAAAGCTTGGTAACCAATTGCCGTATTAAAAGTATCACTACCAACACTATCGTCATCTGCATAATACATAGCTTGATAACCTATGGCTACATTCCTTGAATTACCTCTATTACTATATAAAGCTGACAAACCCAAAGCAGTATTATAATTTCCCGTATTATTATTTAAAGAAAAACCACCTATTCCAATATTTTCTTCTCCAGAAACACTCTGACCAAGCGCATTATAACCTATAGCAATATTTCCTATACCATCGCTATTAATAAGCAAAGCACTATTTCCAATAGCTATATTTCCACTTCCAATTGTATCAAAGTACATTGCACCAATACCAATAGCAATATTTCCGGAGCCATCATCATGTCTGTAAAGGGCTTTTTCACCAATAGCAATATTTTCATAGCTAAAACTTTCACTATTTTTAGCATTATTATATAAAGCTTTATTTCCCAATGCTATATTACTATATCCGACACATTGATTGGAATACATTGCCTGAT
>JGI24023J19991_10001605_pt1 | contig 17164 bp, 13 predicted proteins | sample Cruoilmetagenom1_FD_19991 | JGI IMG/M metagenome (IMG submission 19991) | reverse complement strand
TTCAGCAAAGAAAGTCACATCTGCATCGGCAAGGGGCTTGCCCTTATACAAAACCTTCAGCTTGTACTTTTTGAGCGCTTCCTGGCAGCCTCGCTCTCTCCAAAGCGTTTCTTCTTTCTCGTCTTGAGTGTAAACCGGGCCAATCTCAAGGGCGATCTTATCCGGATCATTAAAGAATGCGTATTGTTCGCCTGCCTGGACACCCTCCTCATTTTGGTGATATATCAGATATTTTGCATAATAATGAGTATCCTTATTTCTGCCGTCTGAATCAATTTCAACAGATTCCATAATAACATGCGCGCCTATCACATAAAGACCATTAAGCTTGGCAGGATTAAGCCTGGAGGGAAGATCCAATGCCACGGTTTCTTCCTCCTGAATCAGAGCGGCCTTTGAAACATCTCCATCCGGAGATTTGATCCACGCCTTTACGCTGTTTAGCTTAACTGTGCCGTCAACAGCGTTTTTACCCTGCCGTGCAAGCGGAAAGTTTCCCCGGCAAAGCGCCAGGTTTACGGGCTTTTTGCGAGAGAACGCGTCAGGCTTGTTCCCAGCTTTGCTTTCCCACCAGAAAAGGCCGACCCGTGCCGCGGCAAAACTTTCCGAAGGAACCAGCAAGGTCAAAAGAAGGAAGATCAGAAACCATGCTTTCCGGTTTGTAGGATCAAGCGCCTTTCCCCTCCATCTTTCAGTCATGTTAAGAGTCCCTCTACATTACCGGTTTTCAAGGCATCTTTAAGATCTTCCGCCTGATATTTTTTCCCACCTTCCTCAAACAGATCTATCGCCTTTTTAAGACATTCATTTGCTTTCTCACTCTCGCCCATGTTCCAGTAAACCAGTCCCAAATTTTTATGAGCCTCTGCACAGCCCCTGTCCTTTTTGGCATCAAAAGGGGTGTTTAAAGCCAATGCATCTTCAAAGTCCGAGATTGCCAGATCATATTGTGCAAGATCTAACCAACAGAGCCCCCGACCGGTATAACCCCCGGATGCGACCCTTTTAATTTTGGAGCCGGTCTTGTCGCCATATAACCTGATTGCTTTTTTTAATTCATTTTCCGCTTCTTGCTTTTTACCGGCTTTAAGATAGCTTTTACCCAGATACCGGTGTACTTCGGGGATGTTATACCCGTGTCCCTCATGGCTGCCGGAAGCCAACACCTTTTTGGAATCCGCTATCGCCTTGTCATAACGACCCAGCATATAGTACGCTTTTGCCCTCCCCGCGTATGATCGCCCGGTTCCGCTATAATCTTTGAATTCCGGATCATTGCTCGCGCATAAAACGACTATTCCGCTGATTTGCGGCCACATGCTGCAAATCCCCTGGCAACCGCTAACACGTCCACCTGTTACGACACTTACCGGAATACACATTTTCTTGCCTCCTCCTTGTTTGCATGAGCAACTTGCTTATCCTGATTTTTTTGAAATAAACCGCCTAAAAATTAATACTCACCCCACCGAGAACTTCACAGCCCGGCATTTCATTCCCCCCATCAACGTATTTTGTGTTAAAAATATTATCTATTGAAAAGAACGCCTTATAATGTTTAAAAAATGTTTTTGAAAAACTTATATCTACAAGGATATAGTCATCTTCTTGCTCTCTGCTTGACTGATCGGTCGATGTGTATCTTTTCCCTACATATTTACCCCTCAGGTTTATGTGTGGCAAGTATTCGGATTCCTTGTAATTTAATTCAATATACAACTCATGGTTTGGAGTATAGGCAAGATCAGTTCCCGTCTCCTCATTCTCACTGTCAACAAAGGTGTATCCCAGAGACCCTCTCAGGTCATTTGTAAAGACCATCCCCAGACTCAATTCAATACCCTGGGTATATGCCTTGGCTATATTCTGAGTCCTCCACGCACTAGTGCCGCGCCCCATGTAGTTTGGGATATAATTTCTGTCCCACTCTATCATGTCCTTGAGATCATTCCTGAATAATGAACCCTGCACCAATAAATTTTTGTAGGTATATTCAACGCCCGCCTGATACCCGATGGCCTTTTCCGGCTTCAGGTCGGGATTTCCAAACATCCATATTCTGCCTCCCATCAACCATCCGTCCTGATAGAGTTCCCTGAAAGACGGGGCTCTAAAAGACTTTCCTATGGAAACGCCGAAATTCAGATCCTCAACGACCCGATAAGACAGACCTGCTCTGGGGGAAAAGACCGTGCCCCACTGGTTATAATCATCGACACGGCCCGCCAATGTGACGGAAAATGGATCAAGATTTATTTCATCCTGGATAAAACCGGCGTTCAAGGTCTGGTCCTTATCTATTTTGTAATAGAGATACTTGTATTTTTCCTTGGAATATTGATACCCAAGTGTTATGAGGTTGTTCTCGAAAAATGGTCTGGCGTAGCTTAATTCCGCTTCATACCTATCATTATCCTGTTCATACGTTTGAGCAGGACTGCCGATTCCTCCACCATTTTTTTCCTGGTTATATTCTTCACCTGAAAGCCGAATTTTAAATCTTGACGATTCATCCGGTCTCCAATCCAAAATGGAATTGATGCCTTGCGTTTCACTCTTTTGTTTGTAATTCTCTACTCCACCTCTACCAAAAGGAGAAATATAACTAAATACATCAGATTGGTGGTAATAACGCGGTTCAATCGTCAATTTTAGCGATGGCGTAAAATCGTAACTCAGTCTTGCATATGCATTATCGGAATCGTATTCACTTCCTGGATCCAAACCGTCCACTTCCCTGTGGGTATAGTTGAGATAGTACCCGAATTTATCAATGGTTAAACCGTGACTTGCCTTATAAATTCTGGCGTCGCGGCTACCGAATTCGGCCGAGGCGAAAACGCTCGGTTTTTTGGGAGGAGATTTTGTAATAATATTGATTACCCCGCCTACAGCCTGACTTCCGTAAATACTGGACCCCGCACCCGTAATAACCTCTATCCTCTCAATTATATCCGAGGGAAACTGCTCCAGATCTACAGACTGCGGTGTAACCCCACCATCTGTTCCGCCGCCTATAACCCGCTGACCATTGACCAGCACAAGGGTATATTTAGACGGAAGACCGAGAAGGCCTGCTGTGACGCTACTCGGATTCCCCGCCCCCCTCCAACCTCCTTTTTTCAAACGCACTCCGGTAACCCACCTGAGTGCATCCGCGGCAGATTCAATGTTCGCCGCCTCGATATCTTCCTTTGTAACTACACTTACAGAGCCGGGCACGTTGCCACGCGGTTCTTCTGTCTTGGTGGCGGTTACAGCCATTTCTTCCAATTTGACCGCCTCTTTTTCGTCTTTTGTTTTTTCGTCTTCCATAATAACTTCTTTTTTTATCTCTTCTTCTTCCTTCTTAACCTCCTCCTCGTTTGAATACTCCTCATCCATACCGATTGCCGGCAATGCCGGGAATGAAACCAAAGCAAATAACGCCATCGCCGTCTTGAAAATCCTTCCCACTTTGAACCTCCTTCTTTTCACGTGTAACGTAAAGGATGTCATAATTTCTCCTCACGACTCACGCTCACTGTGTATGCCTCGCGGACACGAAACATGTTCATCTTTGACTTTCTGGAGACCCAGTGCTAACATAAAAAAATCCGGTGAAACGGCCTGCCTTAGGCAGACCGGAGCCTCTTTTTTCAGGTTCCATATGCAAAGCCGGCGGGCAGGGTGGAGTTGACTTTGGCGGGTCTTCCACCCTGCCACTACCTTTTTTTGTTTACGATCTTCTCTTTATCAATCGCCTCCTTTCATAATTGAAGCGGTTTCCTGATCCAGTTGCCGCAATGCCTTCAGCGCGGCCTTTTTTTGCCTTGAATGCCCGGCCGCATTTTTAAAAGCGCGGCGTGTTGCGCGCAGATCCTTTGCATTCCATGCGGCATACCCCGCCATGAGCCAGGCCCTGCCGGGGTTGGCCTTTTTGCGCGCTGCCGTTTCAAACGCGGCAGCGGCTTCGGGGTACCTTTTCAGTTCATAGAGCAGATTCCCTTTCATCAGCAAAAGATGCTTATGGCTCTTGTCCTTTATCAGACCCCTGTCTGCGTATTTAAGGGCCTCTTCCGGCCGATAGAGACGGATGTAACACTGGGCTATGCGATATGCCATGTCTGAACCAGGCTTCTTTCCTGCAATTCTTTCATAAAACCGAACCGCTTGAAGCGGGACATTCACACTCATATTCAAGTCCGCGATAATTCTGTTTTCCTGAATTGTGAGGGGTTCAAGGAAACCCTTTACGGTGAGGGCCACCAGAGCAGATTTGTAACGGTTCTCTTTAAGGTGAAGATGGGCCAGCCCCTTCCACCATCTGGCTTCCGTCGGGTATTCCAGGATCAAACGATTTACATATTGAAGGGCCTTTGTTTTCATATTCAGGGAAAGGTATGTATTCAGCCTGATCTCCTGCCACTGTTTACGCTTTTTCCCTTTTGTTTTCTCTGAAAGCGCCTCGATAAACGGCAGGGCCTTGCGGGGCTGATCGCAGGCAAGGTATGCCTGAACAAGTGTCTCTTTCCATTCAAGTTTAATGGCGGACGGATGCGCCTTTAACAAATTTCGGAACACTCCCAGGGCCTTTTGATTGTCCCCGGCGGTCATGAAGCAAATAGCGCCGGAGTATAGCGTGTGGGGATCCTTTTCAGGTGCCGTCTCATAGCCCCTTAAAAAGGCATGCCCGGCCTTGCCGTGCGCGTTCATGTCGTAACAGCATTTGGCCAGGTTCATCCAGCCCATGTGAAAATCGGGTTTGGAAACCACCACAGCCCGGTAACGGGCCTCTGCCGCGGCGTACTTTTTGGTCATCAGAAAACAGTTACCCAAATTAAAATTGATCAGGTAATGCCGGCATCCCTTTGAATCCGCTTCATCGGGCTTCAGTGTTTTGCTTTTTTCCTGAAACGCTTCAAGTACCCGTGCCGCATCCGTGTAGCGGTTCTTTTCCATCAGTTTCTGCGCCTTAAAGATTACCATTCGGGCGGCCAGAGGGATATCATCCGCCTGACCGCCATGGGAGATTGCAGGGACCAGCAGGGCAATGACTGCAATGGAAACCCACCCGAATAAATATTTTAAAATCAGTGCTGTCATCTGTTTTTACTCGAGATCAAAGCGAATGGTTGTTTCAACCCATGTATTGACCGGCATGCCCTCCACGGTCCCCGGTGTAAAGCGCCAGGCGGAGACACAGCGGATAACGGGCCTGTCAAAGATTTTTCGCGGATGGCTTTCGAGTACCCTGATGTCGTCCACCCGGCCTTCCCCGTTTACGATGAATCGGACCTTGACCCACCCTTCAATTCCTCTTCTTCTTGCCCGCATCGGATACATGGGCGGGACCTGAACAAGCGGCGTCAGAGGGTAATCAATTTCACCAATCCCGTAAGATCCCTTTAGATCCGGCGCGCCCAATAAAACCGTCTGCATGGCCGGGACCGCCACGGCACCTGAAATCGCTGGCAGTTTCGGGTTGATCTCAAACGGAAGATCAACCGTGTGTTTTACCGGCCTGTTGGCGTAAACCTGCTTTTTTTGGAGCAACTTCTTTGGCGTTTCCCTGGGCTTTGGTTTTTCTTTTTTCTCTTTTCTGCGGGCCGGCTCCTCGGGCCGCTTGATCCGAATGACCTCGACTTCTTCAATATACTGGGAATATTCGAGTTTTCCCGTATCCCCGGCGATCAGACGCGGCATGAGATCAAAAAAGACAAGGTTGAGTGCCAGCGAGAAGGCCACGGCGACCGTCCACAAGGTGGTGGATCGCACCGGTCTCCAGATCCCCATCTGTTTTATTAATGCGGATTTCATCACTGCTTTGCTTCCGACGGCAGCCCGGCGCCCAATGAGACGCTTTTGGCCCCCGCGAGTTTGCATTCGTCCATAACGTTGACGGCGATACCGGTCCGGCTTTCCCGGTCGGCCACGACAATGACGGCCCCTTCCGGATTCTCGGCCAGGGCCCGTTCCACGTTGGCCCTGACCGCCCGAATGTCGATCTCACGCCTGTCCATGAAGATCCGGTCATCCTTCGTGATTCCGACAAGGATATTCGCCTTTTCCTTGCTGACTGCCGTGGCCGCGGTGGGCCGGTTGATATCGACCCCTGTTTCCCTGACAAAACTGGTGGTGACCAGGAAAAAAATCAGCAGGATAAACACCATGTCGATCAGGGGCGCGATATTCAGCTCGATGCTTTTTTTTCCCGCCTTTCGCGCCGCCGTAATGTTAAGCATAATACCGGCTCCAAAAAATTAAACGGTTTCAAATGGTTATACATGCCGCCGCAAATAGATGCCCACTGCGGAAATACGCTGTTTCAGGTTCTCGGCCCGGCGGCTTAAAAAACCACTCATATAAAGCCCGGGAATTGCCACCAACAGCCCGGTCTGGGTGGTGATCAAGGCCTCTGAAATGCCGCCCGCCATGGCCTTGGCGTTTCCTGTCCCGAAAATGGAGATAATGTCAAAGGTCGCAATCATTCCGGTCACGGTTCCCAAAAGTCCCAGCAAAGGCGCCAATGCCGCAAGGACGGCGATCAGGGTCAGGTATCGATTTAATGATGAGATCAGGACAAGCGCCGTCTCATCGAGGATAAACCGGTCCACCTCGGTCAGACCGCAGCGACGGCGCAAAAACCCGTTGACCAGCATGGCCACGGCGCCCCTGTATTTTTTGGGGTCCGGCAATTTCGAGACCTTTACATGCGCCAATGCCGTCTTCCGGCTCATATTCCTGCGGTACAGCCGTCTGAAGAAAAACACCCGATTGATGATGAGCGTCCACATGAGGACCGACATGATCAGCAGGGGAATCATGACGACACCCCCGGCCGAAAAAAAAGCCTCCATGCAATGGATATGATCCTGAAAAATCGGGCTCATATTTCTTCTCTCGCCTTAAACACGGTATTCACAAATGCAACTGCCTTTTTTTCCATCTGCCCGATCATATTCTCCACCTTTCCGGACAAAAGCGTATGACACAGCATGATCGGAATGGCCACTGAAAGCCCCAGCATAGTGGTCACCAGGGCCTCGGATATCCCTCCCGACATCATCCTTGGATCCCCCGTGCCATGGCAGGTGATGACGTGAAAGGTGTTAATCATGCCGGTCACGGTTCCCAAAAGTCCCAAAAGGGGGGCGATGGCCGCCAACATACCCAGAGTGGACAAGAAGCGTTCCAGCCCCGGTATTTCATTCAGTATGGCCTCCTGGAGAACATTTTCCATGTCTTCGCGGCCCATGTCCCGGCTGTTGATCCCGGCCAGAAGTACATTGGGTATCGGCTTTGTCCCCGCCTGTTTGCAAATCTCCACGCACCGACCCCATTCGTTCCGGATCGCATGACCGCCTATCGCGTCGACAAAACGGTCCGCGTTAATGCTTTTCCGAAACAGATAGAGGGTTCTCTCTATGATGATCAGCAGAGCCAGAATTCCGAGGCCGAGGATGGGGAACACAATTGGTCCCCCTTTTGGAATCTGTTCCATGAGGCTCAGACGATGGGTCAACTGCCGCAGGGCCGCTCCCTTTGATATGTCTATGGGAACATCCTCGGATTCCCCTTGCAGATACGCCCCCAACTTCTTTGCCATGCGCGGTGGAGGAGATTTGGAAAGGGCAAAAAAACGCCTGCCGTTATCCGAGTAGAGCAAAAATCCGGTTTCTTCAGGAGACTGATAGGCCGCTGAAAAATTCCCCAACACCAGGATACTGCCGGTAACCTCCTCCCCTGATCGGTTGACAAACGACCCTTCTTCTACCCGGACCTGACCGGACAGCGCGATTTCATCAAAAAGGAGATCGACCATGGACCGGATATGATCCATTCCGGGAAATTCCGTCTGGTTCAAAATCGGTTGCAGGGCCGCTTCCCGACCGGGAACGAGGGCACTTTGGAGGCTCCGGCCCAAAAGAACGTCAACATCCCTGGCATTGACGCGGACAAATCCAACCAGTTCCTTGACATTCCCTTCCACCTCTTCCCGCTGCGCCAGCAATTCCTTCTCCCTGGATTCCAGCGCATCCAGATCCGTTTCAAGTGTCTGGTTTTCGGTTGCAAGATGTTTGTTTTTACCCTTCAGACCTGCAATGGATCGGTTAAGCGCCGATTTGTCGGCAAATATACTCTGCCTGCTCTCATCCGCCTCCTTTGCTGCGCGATCCTTTTCCCTGTTCGCCATTTCGAGCAGATTTACCCTTTTTTCCCTGGCCTCCGTTTGCATGGCCCTCATGTCCTCGGCATGAAGTCCCGCGGCCGGGAGCAGCAGAACGCCGGCGGCCACAAGCGCTGAAACAAATCCCTTTTTCATTTCATCACCAACCTTCCAAGGGGCAGGTCCAGCAGATCCACGGGCCGTCGTTTTCCCCCCATCTCTACGGCCTTCTTTATTTGACGGTTGTATCGAGGCGGGAATTTTTTCCAGGTAAAGGTTGCAGGATCAAAATAGCCGGTCGTGTTCCCGTCCAGAGTTTGAAAGAACAGTGATATCCTTCCCAATCTGAAGATGTTAACCTGAATTTTCCCGTTATCAATCGGGATCTCTTCCTGGTAGACCTCCACCGTGTTGCCGTACTCCGCCTCAATAGACAGGGCCTCCATCATCTTCCTGAACTTTTCACCGGTAGAAACCATGGCGTCATCCAGGGTTCGCCGCAAGGTCCCGAGGCGTTTTCGACGCTCCTCTGAAAGGAAGGGGACATCCTCCGTCACCAGGAGCGCCAGCCGGTCATAGGTCTGTTCAAGAAAGGGAACCAGCTCATCAGAGATGCACGCGATCTGTGCAATCTGATGTTCAAGGGCGTCAACCGAGGCCCGGCGCGCCGCCACATCCTTTTCAAACCGACTGTTCTCGGCTGTCAGCCGGTCGTTTTCACGCTCCAGTTTTTCATATCCCCCCTTGAGCCGCGACCGTTCCTCAGCCCATTTGTCCTCGGCATTCTGGGTCTTCCGACGGATAGTTATGGATTCATCCACCGGTTTTTTCACCCTTGCCGGAAGATCTTCTGAAGACACAGGTCGGCCTTCAAGAAGAGAGAAAAAGCCGACAATGCAAATAATAATGAATCCAACCTGTTTCATTTTTTCCTCCAAACAAAGAAGACAGGAGAAGACAGCCTCCTGAAAAACATTTTTTTCTTTCCGGTAGACAAAAAAAATCCCCGAATCGAAATTAATCGATCCGGGGATTTCCCTTTTTTATCCTCGAAACCGTTGGGCGACCCCTGTCCGCGAAGATCACCGCTATTTCCGTTCAAGCAGGTCTTCTGACTCTCGGATCATCCTACTTGTCGCGCCTTCCCATCATACGCTCGGGTTATCACCGAACATCCGACAGTGGCTACTTACGACTTTCGTCCCCGATCACAGCGGCGGGCCCGTCCTCGATTCTCACGAGGTTCCCTTATCAAGCCTGGTTAAAGGCACCTGAACAGATTATTTTTTTTATTGATGCGCATGTCGCTTTTTGCGTGCAACTTCTTACTGCGCACTGGAGATCTATTTAGTCAATGGTCTATCCCTTGTCAAGAGAAATTTTTCACGAGGTCTCTGCGCGGTAGCGATTTTTCACCCAAACCCCTGTTTGGTTAGGAACGTGGACGAAATAATTTTCACAAGTAGGCGCATAGATTTGGGTCAGGTTTGTTCGATCTGCCCGATCTGAAATAGGCACAAAAGTTGAAAGAATAGCAAGCTATTTTGATATTTTTGTGCCAAATATTAAATCGGGCAGATCGAGCAAAGATGGCCTGAAGCTATGATGCATAGTTGGGGAAGTTATTTTGGCCACGTTCCTCAAAATGTTTTTCCACGAATCCTCTTCGCCACCGGCCATATCATTAACGGCATGATCTCCAGCCACAATCATGAACAACCTCAACACAATTTTTCCACAAAGGTGAATTATACATCAACTTCCTCCCCATGACCAAACCCTGGAATTTTTAATGGAACCATAAATAGATGCTGTTGCAACAGTCCTTTTCCGAAGCACGTTCAAAAGCACCAGATCAAGGCTGACCTCAACCAGCATGGTCAACAACGAACCCGGCTTTGAATAACTTATTTTCTTCCAGTTCCCTAAGTCTCCGACAAATCCTTTAATTCTTCCGCAAACCCCGGTAAAAAACCTGTGACCAGCGCCGCTTCCGCGGGACCAACGATAATCTCCCATTTCGGCATGGCCTGCTCAAGCTCAGCTTTGAATTGGGCGGTTCTTCCTGAAATGACCAGCTTCCGATGCGTTACCCTATCTTCAACTTTGCATTTTTCAATGAAGCGGCTGGTACCTTTACAATCAAGATTGCCCCGGTGACTGCTGCGCAGGCAGTAATGACACCAACACATTACATCTGTTTCGTCTTCTATGCGCTCTACGCAAAGAAAGGCAGGGGTATCAGCCGCCTCGATCGCTGAAGACAACTCAAGATAGGTCAACGCCCAGCTTGAGGTCAACAGAACAGGGGCGTTTTTATCCGGTTTGCCAATCTCATAAACTCCCTCGGGGGCCATCAATGGTTGCTGAGGGTCGCTGTAGATGCTTTGCCTTAGCAGGAGCAACGGGAACAGGGTTTCTCCCTGAAAATCAGAGAGGACAATAATGCCGCCGTACTTCGCCACAAAAACAGAGGCCATCAATGTTTCCATCATGGGGTCATCGGTCATCTCACAGGGAAAAACAACCGTGGGAAAGCACAGAGGCCCGAAGTTTTTGAATATGGCGCTCCTCCTGATAAATATCTGGTCCTCAAATGCCCGGCGGAGAGTCCTTGACCCGGAATCAAGAACAATGTCTTTTACCCCGGCTTCGGTTAATTTGGTCGTTAGCGCGATAAGTTTCTCCAAACCGGNGGCCTTTGCCGTCACCGGACACGAATACCGTATAGCCAAATCGGCCACTTGTTTAACGTTGCCCGGTGTGGCGGCGTATATAAGTGGTTTCCGGTCAGCGCAGACCTCTAACCCCGCGGATAGAACATCGATGTTGCTGCTCATCAGAATAATGTTGGCGTCGCTGTTTTGCTTTACTTTATTGACCAGACCCGCATATTTTTGAGCATCTCCGGAATTGCTCCTTATTGCTATTAGTTCGGGACGAAGGAGAACCCCTATTCGTTCGTATTGAAGCGCTTGAAACCGCCTTAGCCTGGCGTCTACTTCAGCATCATCCATGCTGTCAACGATGAGGCCGGCAAATCCCGGGGGATTCTCAAACCTCTTTTCATAACGAAACATGACGGTTTCACCGCCTACCTTTAGGGCCTTATCACCAACACCTACGGCAACCCGCCTAATCGGAGATTCTTCCACCTCCGCCAGTTTGGCCTTTGCCTCCTCGGAAACATAGGGACAAGCTGAGAGTTCCATCTTCCCNACGGNNAGATTCATGGCAAAGGCAAGACAGGTAGGAACCCCGCATTCGCCGCAATTTGTTTTNGGCAGCAGCTTATATATCTCTATTCCCTTAAGCGCCATCGCTAATCTCCATTTTTTAACATTCCATAATAGGTAGGGGCACGATGCATCGNGCCCCTACGCATCCCTCTTGCCTTCAAATATGCTTATCANCCGGGTTGCNGCTGCAGTCGGGGGAAGAGAGCCGTTGAGCACCCGTTTTTCCATTTCGGGAANGGCCTCGGCCACACCGGGATGATTAAAAAAGTGCGTGCGCAAATGTTCATCTACGATTTCGTGTATCCATTCCAGGGTCTGCGATTTTCTGCGCGAATCAAAGGCGCCGGATGCGGCGGTCTGCCTGCGAAATCGTTCAATCATTGACCAGGTTTCCTTGATTCCATGCCCCAAAACGGCCGAGCAGGTGAAAACCGGAGGCTTCCATCCTTCAACAGCGGGCTGCGTATAGTGTATGGCTCTTTCATACTCTGATCCGGCGACCTCAGCCCGGGATTTGTTGTCGCCATCCGCTTTTGTAATGATGACTGCGTCGGCCAACTCGATGATCCCTTTTTTGATTCCCTGGAGTTCATCCCCGGCCCCTGCCAGCATCAACAGGAGAAAAAAATCGACCATGGAGCGGACGGTTATCTCACTCTGGCCCACTCCCACCGTTTCAATCAAAATCAAATCAAATCCCGCGGCCTCGCACACAAGCAGGGTCTCGCGGCTTTTACGGGCCACGCCGCCGAGAGCGCCCCCCGTAGGCGACGGCCTGATAAAACAGCGTTTATCCCGGCTAAGTCTCTCCATGCGGGTTTTATCGCCAAGGATGCTCCCGCCGGTAATGCTGCTGCTGGGGTCCACGGCAAGAACCGCCAATCGGAATCCCAAATCGAGGAGGCAACAGCCCAACGACTCTATAAAGGTGCTTTTCCCGACTCCGGGAACACCGGTAATCCCGATTCGTATGGATTTCCCGGTAAACGGCAGGAGTTGCCTCAACACCTCCTGAGCCAGCCCCATATGAACCCGTGCATTGCTTTCAACCAGCGTAATGGCGCGACCGAGAATGGCGCGATCGCTCTTTAGCACCCCCTCCACGTAATCATCAATGGAAAGGGAGGGACGACGATATGCAAACTCCTTTCCGCCGTCCCGGGGGACCCGTTCCGACGGTTTTTCCTTTTTTGATATGGGNTTACCCGTTTTCAACGCAAGCGATCCTCCAGATCCTCCAGAACCTTTTGCGCGGCAACGGGAATCACCGTGCCGGGGCCGAATATTGCCGCAGCGCCGTGGCGTCTTAAAAAATCATAGTCCTGAGACGGAATAACCCCACCCACCACAACCATGATATCCTTTCGGCCAAGTTTGTTTAATTCCGAAACAAGCTCGGGCAGCAAAGTTTTGTGCCCCGCCGCAAGGGAACTGAACCCCACGATATGAACGTCGTTTTCCACAGCCTGACGCGCGGTTTCCTCGGGGGTCTGAAAGAGGGGCCCGATATCCACATCAAAACCCAGGTCCGCAAACGCGGTGGAGATCACCTTTGCCCCCCGGTCATGTCCNTCCTGACCCATCTTGGCCACCATTATACGGGGGCGGCGACCTTCTCTCTTTTCAAAATCCTCCGTCATCTTTATGGTATTTTTCATCTCCTCCCTATCACCGAATTCGGAACTGTAAACCCCTGAAATAGCCCTGATTACAGCCCTGTGACGGCCAAAAACCTTTTCCATGGCAGAGGATATCTCACCAAGGCTGGCCCTGACCCTGGCCGCTTCAACAGAGAGAGCGAGAAGATTGCCCTGACCGCTCTCGGCGCTTTTCGTAAGGGCATTTAACGCCGACGTCACCTTTGCATCATCCCTTTGGGCCTTTAATGTTTTCAGGCGGTCGAGCTGTGCCTGGCGGACCGAGGCATTGTCCACCTCCAGGATCTCAATGGCCTCTTCCTTGTCCAAACGATAGGTATTGACGCCTATAATGGATTCCTTGCCCGAATCTATATTCGCCTGCCTGCGCGCAGCCGCCTCTTCTATCCGCATCTTGGGCAGCCCTGTTTCTATGGCCTTCGCCATCCCGCCAAGTTCCTCAATCTCTTCAATGTGTTTCCACGCGCGTCGCATGAGGGCGTTCGTCAAGGACTCCACATAATAAGAACCCGCCCAGGGATCGACCGGCCTGACAATATTTGTTTCTTCCTGAAGAAAGAGCTGAGTATTACGGGCGATACGCGCAGAAAAATCAGTGGGCAACGCAATGGCTTCGTCTAAGGAATTCGTATGCATGGATTGCGTGTGCCCTAATGCCGCCGCCATGGCCTCAATGCATGTTCGCGCTACATTGTTGTACGGATCGCCTTCGGTAAGGCTCCAACCGGATGTTTGGCAGTGAGTACGTAAGGCCAGCGACTTGGGGTTTTTGGGATTGAACTGCTTTATAATCTTGGCCCACAGCAGTCGGGCCGCACGCATCTTGGCCACTTCCATAAAATAGTTCATTCCGATGGCCCAAAAAAAAGACAACCGGGGGGCAAAGGCATCGATATCCATTCCCGCNCCAACACCCGCCCGCGCGTATTGCAGGCCATCCGCCAGCGTAAACCCCAATTCAATATCAGCGCCGGCGCCGGCTTCCTGCATATGATAGCCGGAGATGCTGATACTGTTGAATTTCGGCATATTTTGGGATGTGTGTTGAAAGATATCGGAAATAATTTTCATGGAGGGTTCCGGCGGATAGATATAGGTGTTTCGCACCATGTATTCCTTGAGAATATCATTCTGGATGGTCCCTGCAAGTTGCGCCTGTTTTACGCCCTGCTCTTCCGCCGCCACGATATAGAAGGCCAGGACAGGCAACACGGCCCCATTCATGGTCATGGAAACGGACATCTTGTCGAGAGGGATACCGTCAAACAGGATGTTCATATCGAGGATGGAATCAACAGCCACACCGGCTTTACCCACATCGCCGATAACCCTGGGATGGTCTGAATCATACCCACGATGGGTGGCCAGATCGAATGCAATGGAAAGCCCCTTTTGCCCGGCGGCAAGATTCCGCCTGTAAAAGGCATTGCTCTCTTCAGCAGTGGAAAAACCCGCGTACTGCCGCACGGTCCATGGCCGCTGAACATACATGGTGGGATAGGGGCCCCTGAGATAGGGCGCAATCCCTGCCGCATAACCCAAATGATCGAGACCTTTTATATCGTCGGGGGTGTAAAGCGGCTTGACGTCAATTTGTTCCATGGTCTTCCATGCAAGGTCCTCAACAGATCGGCCGGTTTCCTTTTCAACCGCTTTTCTCCACGCCTTCTCACTGCTCGGGAGGGGGCGCGCGCAATAATCAATGGTGGTAAAATCCGGCATATTCATGATGTCACACCTGCTTTTTTTTGTAATTTTTCCAACATATCCAAGACATTTGAACGAATATGTATAAAATCATCCACTCCGCATTCCTTGAATGCATCAATATAATCCTTCGGATAACCCGCCACCAGCACCGTCATGCCCGGTTTAATCTCCTTTATCCCACGGCATAGCGGGGGAACAATATCCGGATATGTTTTGTCCGTTGAGCAGATTACGGCGATATTTGCGCCCGATTTGACCGCCGCCTCAGCGGCGGCGTCAATATCCTGAAATCCATCGTTGCCAATAATCCCAAAACCGCCTGTGCTGAAAAAGTCCGTTGAAAAATCAGCCCGCGGCTTGTGTTGCGGGATAGGACCCATGTTTGCCAGAAACACCTTGGGTCTCGATCCTGTTTTTTTAACATGATCATCGGCCGCCTTGCGGAGGGACTCGAACATTGCGGCCCCTCTCTGAATCCGAAGAGGCGTTATGGTTGGTTTTGAACCTTCTTTTGAACCTCCTTTTATACTCTTTTTTGAACGTAAAGCGCCTGTAAGTTGACCGAGAGTCGCGCCTGCCGTGACCGCTGCAATCGCATTTTTAACCACACCACCCGCGGTACGATCAGCGCCTTGAATCAAGTGATCCAGAGCCTCTTTTAACTTGTCAGGATCAACCGATGCCTGATATTGAGCCACACATAAAGATCGCTCCTTGTGAAATACTTCGTAATCAGGGTCNGCTTTCTCAATCGGCTTTTCAATCAGGTTGGGATACTTGTTCGTACCCACAAACACGTCTTTACGCACAGCGATGTTTTTAGCTCGCNTTAAGGCTGTTTCCGCTGCCTGCTCTTGAGGGAACCCTTGCTGAAGCGCCTTGAGCATGCCGCCTTTTTTTTCCACCTGCTGGAAAAGCCGCCAGGCCTTTCCGGCAATGGCATCGGTAAGAACTTCAGTATACCAGGACCCCCCTCCGGGATCCACGACGCTGTTCAGATGGCTTTCATTCTTGAGTATAATCTGAACATTCCTGGCAATACGCCTTGAAAACTCGTCGGGCGGCCCGACAGGTTCATCAAAAGCGCCCACGTACAGACTGTCGCAACCGCCGCATATGGCGGCAAAAGCCTCTGTCGTAACCCTGAGCATATTAACGTAAGGGTCGGTGACCGTTTTGTTCCACCATGAGGTGCGCACATGCATAAACAGGCGTTTTGAAGCATTATTTCCACCAAAGGCGTCAACAACTCTTTCCCAAAGCAGTCTGGCCGCGCGCAATTTTGCCATTTCCATGAAAAAATCGCTCCCCACGGAAAAAGAAAAACAAACCCTCGGGGCCGCNTCATCAATGGAAATCCCCCGCGACAACATTTCACGCAAATATTCCACTCCCGTTGCCATGGCAAANGCCAGTTCCTGAACCGCACCGGCTCCGGCGTCATGATACTGATTCCCGTGAACCGCCATGGTTCGCAAGCGCGGAGCATTTTCCTTTGCCCACAGGGTTAAACCTGCCATCTCATCATAGGATTCTTTGAGCGAAAGCAGCAATTCCCCTTCAATGCCAAGCGAGGCAAGCGGGTCGGATCCAATACAGCCGCGCAACTTTTCCGTCGATTTTTTATCCCTTTGCAAAAAAGCGGCGACCAACGCAGCCACCGGCAAACCGGAAGGACCTGCATAAATGAAGAGGGGTGTTTTTTCAAGATCAATCCCGTCAAAAGTTGCGGCCACATCGTCCACGGTGGCAATGGAAAGACCTCCCCTGCCGACTTGGCCCGATTCGGCCCGGGCCGGATCCAGACCTGAAAGAACAGCGCGATCGAGAACCATATTCAAGGCGGTCTGTCCCCGTTTAAGGTCAGCCCCGGCGGCGCGGTTATGCTCCGCAGGGTCTCCATAGCCAATCTCCTGAGATATTTCCCAGGGATCAACAACGTGGCCCAGAACCTTTGTTCCCCTCACAAAGGGAGGGGTCCCCGGCAAAGACCCCATATGGGGCAGATCTTCCACATCATGGAGAAAATACATGGGTTGAATCTCTATGCCCTCATACGTACCCTTCACCAACTTCTTTTCAAAGGGTGCGCCTTTAAGCTGCTTGTCCACGGCCTCACGCCACTGATCATAGGTATGGAGCGGAAAGATATCCCGCAACATGGATTTACCGGTCATGGCATCCGTTCCAATACTCGTCATATCTCATCAACTCCGTTTCCCTCGACCTTTTTCGCTTGAACACTGTTTGCATATGCCCTTAATTCATCCGGAAACGAATCGAGCGAATCGATTTTGACAAGAGACGAAAAAGACGAAAAAGACGAAAGAACCCCTGTTTTTTTAAGATATTCCGACTTTTCAATCGTCATTATCCGAGCATCCCGCTGAAATTGACACGCCTCTTTT
>JGI24023J19991_10001603_pt1 | contig 17173 bp, 15 predicted proteins | sample Cruoilmetagenom1_FD_19991 | JGI IMG/M metagenome (IMG submission 19991) | reverse complement strand
AGGGATTTATGCCCGTTCTCGGTTGCCCAGGGTGCAATCGAGAAACAATGGAGTATGCGGAAGGTAGGTAAGCCCGCGCGTTAGCGCGCTAAGTTCATTTCCCTTTCCCGCAGTTCTTCAGTTGCGAGATTGAGGGCATGGGTGACGTTGTTCAGGTTTTCCCGGGCCTTTTCCGCTTCCGCTATTTTTGGACGAGGATCCGGGGGCGTCGCGGGCAGGCTCTGTACAAGAGCAAAGACAGCCATCAGGCAGAGGCCTAGAATGGCGATAAACCGCATCACGTCGGTTTGAAGCATCTCCGCTTCGTCAGGCCCTCCGGCCCTTCCGCGAGGGAGATATGAATTCCTGTATTGCATTGGATTCATTAGTATTTACCCTGAAAATGCCCTCACTTTCACTCAGTTTTGCCTGTGAGAGAGGCTTTTAGCCTCGACCGTCGCGGCGAGACGCCGCTCTCACAGAGGGATTTTCATCCGTGGGAGCGAGAAACACCGTGATTGTGAGGTATTCGTTTCGGTCATTCTATCATTTGATATTCGAATTTGTCCCGTATTTTGAAAAGATGCCGTTCCATTTTCTCCAGCATGTTCAGGACCTTCTCCGACTCCCTGTCCCCGAGACTTTGGTAATGAGCCTGGAGCATCGCACCCACCCACAGGGCCTTTATCAGGCGCATCATATACCCGCCCACGGCCCCGAATATGGTGGTGGAAAGGGCGAGCAGAATACCGCCGTCTACCAGGCGCTGCAAAATGGAAAACGCCCCTTCCCTGGCCGCGGTCGCGGCATCCAGACCTCCCAGCGCTTCAAGGAGAGCGCTTCGCATGCCGATGGCCGTCCATATGACCCCTATGCCGAAGAAGATGTTGATCCAGATGTCCACGAGGTGTTCCGCCTGGAACACTTTTTCAGGAAGTCCGTCATCATCCGTCAGATGCCGCCTCAACTTGAGCAGGGCATGGCAGTAAAGAGCGAGGGTCAAAGAAAAGGGGATCACCGAGAGCCTGAGATTTTCGTAGGCCCAGGCGAGGACCCCCTGGATATCCGGTGCGGATATGACGGATATGGCCACCATATTGCTCATGTTCAAAAAGTAGATCATGGCAAGGCCCGCAACCATGCCGCACAGGGTTCCGACCGTCAGGCCGCCGATAAATTTGCCCAAGGTGCTTGCTCCTTTTTCCATCTCTGTTTTTCCCTCTTTACTTTCTGCCCTGCTCGCACGCGAGACAAACGGCGTCGAGGACCAGAAGAACCGACTCAAACTGTTCATGGGCGCTGTAGTAGGTTTCCTTGTCGGCGCAAGCCTTCATCAGACCCAACTCTTTCTGCCGCAATTCCGCCTCCATTGCCTTTATGATGTCGTCTTTTTTCGGCGCCGAGGAACAGACATTGTAGTCATCGGGCAGGGCCATGAAGGTGGTGTTGAAGTACCGGTTGTAATATTCCTTTGATTGGACCATGGTCAGAATGCCTTCCGATTTCGTCCATACCAGAAAATCGCTGAACCGGCGTTTGTTTTCCGGATCCGGGTCTCCCGCAGCAATCTCCAGAAGCCGATGGAAGTATGCCTCGAATTGGGGCTGACACTCGGGATGAGTGAGGTTGTCTTTGGTCAGGGAAACGGCTTCCGTCAGGTTGACCCCCGTGGGCAATATGCACGAGGGGCCGGCGACTACAACGGGAATCTGTTTTTTGGCGCATCCGCCAAGCACAAATGCCGTCATGAGAATGGCTGAGGCGATAACCCGGGTAAAACTGAATTTCATCGTTGCTTTTGTCATGATAATAGTTCTCCTTCAGGAAAATAAGTGGGTCGTCAGTGGTTGAACGGAAAGTTCAGAATTAAAATTTTCTACATCTCCAAGGGACTCCGGTACGCCTGATTTGTACTCCCGGGCGGGGCATCGGGAATACCGTATCCACCTTCGCCTTCCCCGAAAATAATCCCTTTTACACCGGCGACCATCTCGAACATCTCCGGCGTGATGAGGCCGTATGCCTGGTTGAGTTCCACAAGGAGCTTGGAACGGCCGATTTCGTCCCTGGTAAGAGCAATGAGGTCTTTTACCCCCAGAGTATCCAGGTATATTTCGGAAGCCACCGCGGCGAGAGATCCACCGGCGGCGGGCCGGGGACCCAGCGCCACCAGTTCGTAATATTTTTTGAATTTCTCGCTCAACCTTCCGGCACGTGTTCGGCCCCGGGTTTGGCGGACCGGGGTTCCGGTTCCCGCAAGCGCCTTCTGGAGTCCCCTGGGCGTCATTTTCCTCCCCAGTTCTTGGCGAATGCGTTTCTCCAGGCTGTCGCCGGTTGCCTGCACCGACACCTCCATTTTGGGAAGTTGCTCTTCCATGCGGTTCAGCATGTCCATATACTTTTGGCCCAACTGTTTGACGATCGCGTCACATCCGGGGTCTGCCTCGGCGCCGTCGCATTTGCTCTGCCGGTAAAGGATCATTTGCTGCTCCAGATCGTTGATGATATTCTGAAGACTCTCTTCCATGGCCTTTGCCGTTTCGCCGGTCTGCTTGATGTTTTCGATCACCGTGGTGGGAAAAAGCCGGATCGCCGGCGCCCGTGAGCCGCTTGCCGCCTTGACCCAAGTGGGAAAGAGCAACCCGAGGGCAAGAGCGCAGCCCATGATCAGGAAAGCAAATGCTCCATGGCCGATTGGAATACCTCTCCCGGCAAGCGGATGCCGCTTCAGTCCGTAATTTAACGTCGATTTCATTATTCTCCTCCTTTTTTTTGGATATGGGTTTTTGTGGCCTTTGATATCTTTAGACGGTCACATTCAGGAGTTTTAATGATTTCGGAAGATATTTTTTTTGGGCGCGCTATGTGCGAAGCGAAGCGGAAAGACGGAAAGAAGAGTGATTACGGCATGGTGCGAAAAAAACAGCGCCGGTTCCCAATTGATTCGAAGAGAACCGGCGCTTTTTTGTTCAACTGGGTTGGCCTTTTAATCAAACACGAATTCCTTCTCCTTTATTTTGGCGTGTGCGGCCGCCAGTCTGGCGATGGGCACCCTCGGGGGTGAGCAGGAAACATAGGACATCTTGATATGGTGGCAGAACCGGATGGATTCGGGATGCCCGCCCTGCTCGCCGCAGATGCCCACTGTCATTCCGGGCCGGGTTTTTCTGGCCCACTTGATCGTCATCTTCATGAGTCGGCCAACCCCCTTGATATCCAGTACTTCAAACGGATTGTTTTCAAGAATGCTCAAGTCCTCATAAAGGGGCAGGAATTTGTTTTCGGCATCCTCCCTGGAAAAAGAGAAGGTGGCCTGGGTGAGGTCGTTGGTGCCGAAGGACATGAATTCGGCCAGCTCCGCGATCCGGCCCGCACGCATGCAGGCCCGGACCACCTCTATCATGGTTCCGAATTCAAGGGGGATGGAGATGTCAAATTTTTTCTCCACATCCTTCTTTATTTCAGTGACGTAGCCATGCACCCACTTGAGTTCCTGCAGGGTGCACACCTGGGGGATCATGATTTCCGGGGACACCCGGCCCCCTTCTCGAAGGTGCTCCGCAGCGGCCTCCAGCACGGCTCTTATTTGCATGGCGTAGATCTCGGGGTAGGTGATGCCCAGTCTGACGCCACGGTGACCCAGCATGGGATTGATCTCCGTCAGGTCCCTGACCTTTCTGAGCATCCGTTCTTTGTTTTCAATCATGGGCCCTTCCAGGTGTTTGGATTTCAATTCCTGCAGGCCCGCCAGCATGGCATCAAGGTTGGCCGCATAATGGCCATGGAGTTCAGGGTCAATGAGCTGAAGCGTATCCGGAAGGTCGCCCATGCCCTCAATGGTTTGTTTCAGTTCCCGAAGCTTATTAATTTCGCTGATAAGTTCATCAGCGGAAGGCAGAAATTCGTGAATGGGCGGATCCAGCAGGCGTATGGTCACCGGGTATCCGTCCATCAGGCGAAAGATTTCCTTGAAATCGTTTCGCTGAAAGGGAAGGAGTTTGTTAAGTGCCGCCTGACGTTCGGAGGTGCTTTCCGCCAGGATCATTTCCTGGACCACCGGGAGTCTTTCCTGTTGGTTGAACATTCTTTCCGTTCGACACAGACCGATCCCAACGGCGCCATATTTCCTGGCTTTGGAAACAGTGTCAGGGGTGTCGGCATTGGCCATGACTTTGAGTTCGCTGATTTCGTCCGCCCACTCCAACAGTACCAGCAGATCTTCCACAAATTCCGGTTCAATGGTGGGCACGCTGCCCCCGTAAACATTCCCGGTGGTACCGTCGATGGTGATCATTTCCCCTTCCCTGAGGGTCATTCCACCGATTACGGCTTCACGGGCGCCGTCGTCTATGGTAATGGCCTCACAGCCTGACACGCAGGGCTTTCCCATGCTTCGGGCCACCACGGCAGCGTGAGACGTTTTTCCGCCCCGGCTGGTCAGGATTCCCTGCGCTGCGAAAAAGCCGTGAATGTCTTCGGGTTTGGTTTCCTGCCTGACCAGGATCACTTTTTCTCCCAGTTTCGCTTTGCTCTCGGCCCGGTCCGCATCAAAAACCATTTTGCCCGATGCAGCCCCGGGGGATGCCGCCAGGCCCTGAGCCAGGACATCCGCTTTGGCTTCGGGATCAAGGCGAGGATGAAGAAGCTGTTCCAGCATGTCGGGCTGAATGCGCAGCAGGGCCTCTTCTTCGGAAATAAGCCCTTCATTGACCATGTCGATGGATGTTTTAATGAGGGCAACAGCGTTCATTTTGGCGCTTCGGGTTTGCAAGCAATACAGCTTCTTGTTTTCAATGGTGAATTCGAGATCCTGGACCTCGCGGTAGTGGTCCTCGAGGGTGTGCCGCAATTTCACCAGCTCCGGATAAACGTCCGGCATTTCCCTACGCAATTTACGGATGGGCAGGGGGGTCCGAATGCCGGCGACCACGTCTTCTCCCTGGGCGTTGATCATGTATTCCCCAAAAAAACGGTTTTCACCGTTGGCCGGGTCCCGAGTGAAAGCAACGCCGGTGGCGCTGTCGTTTCCCATGTTTCCGAAAACCATGGTGCAGATATTTACCGCCGTTCCGTTGGCCATCTCCTTGGTGATTTTGAACTCCCGTCTGTAATCGATGGCCCGTTTTCCCATCCAGGAACCGAATACCGCTTCCACGGCCATGTTCAGTTGAACGTAGGGGTCCTGGGGAAAGGGTTTACCCGTCTTTTTTTCAACCACATCCAGGAACGCTTCGCATGTTTTCTTGAGGGCGGCCGCATCCAGATTAACATCTTCTTCTGCTTTATTTTCTTTCTTTATCTTATCGAAAATAATGCTAAAATCTTCATCATTCATGTCCAGAGCGATGGTTCCGAAAAGTTGGATCAGCCTTCGGTATAAATCGTATACAAAGCGTTCATTCTTTGAAATTTTGATCAGCCCTTTGACCGATTCTTCATTGAGCCCCAGGTTCAAAATGGTATCCATCATGCCCGGCATGCTCATGGCGGCGCCGGATCGTACCGATACCAGAAGGGGGCCGGCCGGGTCACCGAATTTTTTCCCCGTCTCTTTTTCAAGCTCCGCCATGGCAATCCGTATCTGTTCAGACAATCCCGGGTTAAGACCGGATTTTTTCTGTTCCAGATGGTCCAGGCACGCTTCGGTGGTGATGACAAAACCCGGTGGCACGGGTAGTCCGATCTGGGTCATCTCACAAAGATTAGCCCCTTTTCCTCCCAGAAGCGTTTTGTTTTTTCCATCCCCTTTGCTAAAAGGGTACACGAATTGCCTGTTTTTCACCATAATCCTCCTTATTGATCTTTTTTTCTAATATGTTCAAATAGATAGCTAAAGCCCAGCAGCGCAGCTCCCAGGCCGGCGACCTTGATGAAGGACGTATCCTGAAAGAAAAGCCGGGAAACGATAACGGCGAAAACGGCTGCGAGAACCGCACGAAAAAGGAATATATAGAATTTGTTCATGGAATGGCTCAGGATTTCCTTTCAGGGTTTTTTGAATGGAACAACGTCGCCCCGTTTTTGAGAGGGTTTCCGTCTATTATCCTTCACAGATTGCTTTTTTACCTCTTCCAGCACGACCCTTTTGACCGCCTCCAATCTCATGGGTTTACCGTCCATGGTAAATTCTTCACCTTCAATGTAAATGTCTTTAAGTATCCATGTAACAGTCTGGGTGGGGATGGTGAGCAGCAACAGGGTGATATGGTACCAGTCTTTCTTAAAATCCGGTTTGATATCTTCCACGCGCGCAAAAACGGTTGGATTGTTCTCGTGATAAATCAGGACGACATCGCCTTTTCCGGCCATTTATGGTTCCTCTATTCGGTGCCGTCAAGCACGGAGCCCGGATTGGTCCTCAATTTTTCCACTTTGGCGTCAAAGCCGCTGCCAAGGTCAACCCCCATCTCCCGGGCGCGTTTTTTGGCATGCAGCCCGATGTTACGGGTGTCTTTCATGAAAGCATCGCTTTGTCCGGCTGAAGGATCATAGCTGTCAATCCGATCCCCTTCCGACAGGTGGTAGGCCACCCGGGACACAAGCCTTTTCAGCCGGGTATCGCCGCAATCGGGACAAACCAGGGACGACGCCTCTTCCGCTTTCATGACGAGGCGCTGGAATTGTTGCATACAGTTTTGGCATTCGTATTCGTAGATGGGCATAGTGTATTATTTCCACTTTGGAAAAGAAAGATGAATCAAGGGTAACTCTATTCTCTGATCCTTTACGTATATCAAAAACGGCGTGTTTGCTCAACAACATTCAATCGGCGATCAGTCTTTTTTTCTTTTTCAGCCCATTTTTCGAACATCCGAAGCAGGAGGCGCCCTTCTTTCAATTTTCAATCTTCAATTTCTCCATAATCCCTGCCAATTCTTCCAACGCCTTTTCGGAGTCATAATTTTCTAAACTTTGCGCCATCGCATTCAATTCATTCATGACATTTGATCCCTTCAAGACTTCTTTGAGCGGCTCCAGTTTTCTTACCGCATTCATGTCATCGGCTTCCAGAAGCGTTTTGAGTTCCTCCAGCAGGGGAACGACCATCGAGATATCAACCGGTTCACCGGCGCTTCCGGACCGTTTTTCGGTTTGACTCTCATCAAGTTGAGTCCCGTCAAGGGAGGCAATGCCGGACACAACTATCTTCAGGTTATCCGATACACGGTCGATAAGATCATTCAGCTTCTCTTTTTCGTCCGTTATGGCCGATTCCAGGTTTTTTGCGGCTTCATGGAGTTTTCGGGCGCCGATGGTTCCTGAAATGCCCTTCAGGGTATGGGCAAGGCGGATTGCTGTTTTCCTGTCGCCGGATTCCAGGGCTGTTGTGATCTCATCAACCGTGCTGCCGTGGTTGGCGCAAAACTTTGTCAGCAACTTTCTGAACAAGCTTTTGTCGCCCCCAATCCTCTCTAGGGCAGCTTTGATTTCTATCCCCGGCAGGGTATGGGGAAGGTCCGCGCCAGCTTGCCCAACCGTTGAATCAGAAACCGTTTCCCGTTTCCCCGGCCCCCGGCCCCTGACCCCCGGTTTGATCCACTTGATCAGGGTTGAAAAAAGCTGATCCGGATCAATGGGCTTGGTTACATGGTCGTTCATACCCGCTTCCATGCTCTTCTCCCGGTCTCCGGACATGGCATGGGCGGTCATGGCGATGATCGGTATAGAAGATTGGGGGTCCTGTTCCAGATCACGTATTCGGTCCGTGGCCTCAAATCCCCCCATCACCGGCATCTGGATGTCCATGAGCACTGCGTCGTATTTGTTGGCCATCCGGACCATCTCAACGGCCTCTTTCCCGTCACCGGCAATGTCCACGATCAGACCTTTTTGCGCCAGCAGCTCCTCTGCAACCTGCTGGTTGATTTCATTATCCTCCACCAGCAGTATCCGTGCTCCCCGGATCTGGTTTAATTTATCCCGATCCTTGATCTTTTTACCGGCGTCACCCGCTTCCTTTTTTGCCGAGATGTCATACCACAGCGTGAAAAAGAAGACGCTCCCTTTTCCAGGTTCGCTTTCCACTGAAATCTTGCCCCCCTGCATCTCAACCAGCCGCCTGCAAATGGTTAGACCCAGCCCGGTGCCGCCGTATTCGCGGGTGGTGGAGGCGTCTGCCTGGGTGAAGGCCTTAAATAATCCGGAAATCTGCTCTTGCGTGAGACCAATCCCGGTATCGCGGACAGAGAATTTAAGCTTGGCCCTGTTTCCCGATGTCTCCAGCTTTTCCACACCAATAACGATGGATCCTTTTTCAGTGAATTTAATGGCATTATTCGTCAGATTGGCAATAACCTGTCCGAGCCGTAAAGGATCGCCCACGAGCAAGAGCGGTACGTCGTTGTTAACGGAAAACAGGACCTCAATCCCTTTTTCCTCAGCTTCTGGAACCGTCAGACCGGCGATGTTATTCAGGACTTTCTCCAGATCGAAGTTTATGGACTCAATGGTTAGTTTTCCCGCCTCAACCTTGGAGAAATCCAGGATGTCGTTAACAATGCCCAAAAGGGAATCGGCAGATAACTGGATTTTTCTCAGATAGTCCTTCTGTTTTCCAGTGAGACCGGTCTGAAGCGCCAGATGGGTCAGGCCGATAACGGCGTTCATGGGTGTTCTTATCTCATGGCTCATGTTGGCCAGGAATTCGCTTTTCGCCAGGGTTGCCGCTTCAGCTCTTTTTTCTGTTTTTTTTCGTTCCTGAATTTCTTCCAATAGCTCGGCGGTACGTTCTACAACCAGTTCTTCCAATCGGCGCTTGTGTTTTTTCAATTCAGTTTCAGCCTGTTGACGCAGGGAAGTCTCCAAAGCCAGGGTAACCATGTCGGCGATGGAAACGAGAAAGACTTGTTCATCTTCATCCCATTCTCGAGGCGGTCCCGTATGCTCGGCGCATACGAACCCAACAATGTCGGATTGTAAGAACATGACCCCCATCAGCATTGATGTGATACCGCAGGGTTTTAAATATTCCCCGGCGAGTCCATGGGTGACCGGATCGGTTTGCGCGTCATTTGCAGCGTGGGAGCGTTTTTCTTTTAACATATGAAATACACGAAAATAATCCGGATACTCTTTGATGTTTAATATTAATTCCTGTTCATGAGAATCATGGTGAAACCGATAGAGGTCCAGTCGGATAAGTTCTGATTGCGCTTCATTAAAAAGCCAGATGCTGGCTCGTTCCACGTCCAATGTTTGAGCAACCGTCTCGGTCGCGAGTTTAATGGCCGCGTCAAGGTCGGTAAAATCCATTCTGGTCAGTTTTTGGAGCGCAAGCTTGTGCTTGTTAGCCTGCTCCGTATATCTTGAGATCTTCTCCTCCGCCTGTCTGCGTTCGGTGATATCAACCATGACGTGAGTGGCTCCGATCAAAACGCCGGCTTCGTCCAGCATCGGATTCACAACAATCTCAAGCCATCGGTTATCTATTTGCAAAGTCAGGTTTTCCCGGCAACGGGTCTCCCGCATATGCACGCAGGGACATCCCTTGATGGGTTCTTTTGTGCCGTGCATNACTTCCCAGCAGCAACGGCCGATGATTTCCTCGAACGGCTTTCCCAGAAAATTTGTTGTGGCCTTGTTGCATCGTAGTATTCTGGATTCAGCGTCCAGCAAAAAAACAACGTCGCTCATGGCATCGAAGGTGGTTCGCCATTGTTGGGCGGAGAGCTCCAGTATCTTCTCCAGCCGCTTACGTTCATTGTTCTCCACCGTCAGCGCCGCGGTTCTCTCTTCCACCTTTTTCTCTAACTGTTCGTTCAGCTCTTTTAGTTCATCCTGCGTCCCAATCAATTCCTTGTTCTTTTGTACGGCAGCCTCGTATGTGGAAAGAAGGAGGTTGAGAATCTGCATCCGGCTGGATGCAATATGACAGGTTTCACCGGCAAAGTGGATTTTGATTTCCACGTCTGTTTTTTCGCTCTCGTGCAGCCGCTTGTTAAGAATAATGTGCTGGATGCGGGAAATGAGGTATTCTGTGTTATAGGGCTTGGTGATAAAGTTATCCGCCCCACACTGCAACCCTTTGACGATGTCTTCCGAACTGGAAAGCGCGGTTAAAAGAATAAAAGGGATGTTTTTGAGGTTGTCATCCTCCTTGATGCGATGACAGAGTTCGTAACCGTCCATCTCCGGCATAACGATATCGCTTATGATAAGGACCGGTTTTAGCTTCTGCAGGAATATAAGCGCCTCATTGCCGTCAGCCGCCACAAAAACATGATATCCGTTTTTTTCAAGAAAATATTTTAGCTGCTCGGCCTGGGTGGGGCTGTCCTCCACGATCAGAATTTCGATGTTTTCGTTTATGGCCTTTTTTCTTGATTCCATCATCTGCCCCCTTTTTCAATCGACAATTCCAAAAAGGTTATTAAGCTTTTCGGCAATCCCCTCAGGCGAAAACACATGGGTCGCTGCATCAAGTTTTATGGCTTGCCCCGGCATGCCGAAAACAACGGAACTCACTTCATTCTGAACAAGGGTGACCGCGCCTTTTTCCTTTAAGCGCTTTAATTCCAAAGCGCCGTCATTCCCCATTCCGGTCAGCAGCACGCCGACCGCATTTCGCCCGTAAACATTCGCAACACTACGAAAGAGATAAGAAACCGACGGACGGAGGCCGTTTTCGGGCTCATCCCCGGCAAGCGCTATCCGACCGGCATATTTCACACCCATGTGGAATCCATTCGGGGCGACATAAACATGTTTCGGAAGAATACGCTCGCCGTCCCCGGCAACATGAACCAACAGATCGGTCTTTTGATTCAGCCATTCCACAAATCCCGGGGCAAAACCTTCCGCGATATGCTGAACGATCAACACCGGAGCCGGAAAATCCCCGGAAAGTCCGGACAGCACTGTTTGAAGCGCAAGAGGACCGCCTGTGGACGCGCCCATGGCAACAACCCGGACTTTTGCATGCCCGGAAGTTTCTTCAACCGGAGGCGAAATAGCGATATCGCTTGTTTTTCTTCGGGTGGCGGGCCGTCTTTTCACTACTTTCACTTCCGACATCAGTTTTACGGCCCGAATTAACGCCTTTAGCGTAGTTTCATGTTCGGGGTGATCGATGCCGGTGGGCCTTCGCACAATCGCTACCGCGCCTGCCTCCAACGCGCTGAAGGTTATTGCTATTTCCGTAGTATCGTAGCTGCCGGTAACAATGACTATGGGTACGGGAATGGATTCCATGATTTCACGAGTGGCCTCCAGTCCGTTCATTTTCGGCATATTGATGTCCATGGTAATGATATCGGGCTTTTTTCGCTTTACAGCCTCGATGGCTTCGATGCCGTTGTTCGCGGTCCCGATCACCTGTATTTCCGGTTCCGAGTTCAGAATATATACTAAAAAAGCGCTCACAACCGGTGAATCTTCAACAATTAGGACTTTGATCATTGGTTGCTCCATTGACGATTGAAAATTGAAAATTGAAGATTGAAGGAATTCTACCAGTTATATAAAAAAGACAGAGCGAAGCGATTTCCANAAATCTTCAATCTTCAATCTTCAATTTTCAATTCTAAACAAGTCTTTGAATNACTTCCAAAAGGTTGCTTTGATCAAAGCTGCTTTTAACAANATAAGCATCAGCGCCCACATCCATACCCCGCTCTCGATCCTCACCGGACTCAAGCGCGGTCACCAGAACAACAGGNAGTTCCGCCAACTTCTTGTCGCTGCGAATCTTTGTTGTGAGGCNGAAACCGTTCATCCTCGGCATATCAACGTCGGACACCACCAGATCAAATGTTTCAGTTCTCAGTGTTGTATACGCATCAATCCCGTCAACCGCGGTTTTCACCTGATACCCGGCGGATTCCAGGATGTTTTTTAAAAGCATCCTGGAAGTGATTGAATCTTCCACAACCAGGGCCTTTTTCTCTTTCTCAGCAAACGCTCCTTTTTTAATGATCGTTTTGGGAAGAGCAGCACTCTCTTTAACGGCCGATTTCATTAAATCAGACGCGTTCAAAACAGGGACAACCCCACCCGATCCCAAGACCGTTGCGCCGGCAACATTTCTAACGCGGGAGAGCTGATTGCCGAGATTTTTCAGGAGCGCTTCCTGTTCATTCAGCACACCATCCACTCTGAACGCAATGGGTTTTTCGCTTGAACCGAGAACCAGCGCGGGTATGAATTCCGGGTCTTGGCTGTGATTCCTGTTTGGCGGCAGTTCCAGGATTGTGTCGAGCCGCACAAGGGGAACGGCATATCCGTTGAGTTGAATGGTTTTCCGGTTCTCAACGGTCTTGATCTCGTCCCGTTTAATTCTCACCACCTGCTGCACATTGGATGTGGGTATCATAAGGAGCTGATCAGCGGTCCGGACAAGAATCCCCCTGAAGGCGGCAAGGGTCAACGGTAAAACGATCTTAAACCATGTTCCCGTATGGAGTCCGGTCTCCAGTGATATCCGGCCGCCCAATTTTTCAACATTATCCTGCACAATGGCAAGCCCGAGCCCCCTGCCCGAAATATCGGTAATCATGGGATTGGTGGAGACGTCCGATCTAAAAATGAGCGATAATATTTCTTGCTTGTGGAGTTTATCCGCTTCATCTCTTGATAGGACCCCGCGCTCAACAGCCGCTTCTTTTACCTGTACGGGATCAATTCCTCTCCCATCATCTGAAACGAGAATCTCCACCTGATGCCCGTTAATATTTGAGATGGCCATTGTTATGGTTCCACGCCGGGGTTTCCCATGATGTTCCCGCTCTTTTGGCTTTTCAATGCCGTGATCGATACAGTTTCTCACCAAATGAACGAGAGGGTCTTTCATCTCCTCCAAAATCCGCCGGTCAATTTTAGTATCGCCTCCCCGGAGCGTCAGCTCCACGTCTTTTCCCTGATCATGCGAAAGCTCACGGACAAATCGCGGAAAAATCTCCAGCATGAAGGAAAAGGGGAGCATTAACACTTCCTTGATATCCTGGTTGAGATTGTCTACCATTCCGCCAATGGAGCGGCGGCCATACTCAATCAACGCTGTCAGGTCGGCAAGTTTTCCTTCAAGGGATTGTATGTGGTCCTGATTCCGGTCAAAGACAGTCTTGATTTTGGTCCATTGTGAACGGAGTTGAACACCATCGTGTTGTTGAACCTTTATGGTTGCAGGGTAAACCTTTCGCCATTCTTTCCGCCATTGGCCCAGTATGGCTTTAGCATCCTGAATATCATCGGCATGCTGGGCCGCCGTCAGTTTCAAGGAAATCATTTCCTCGGCTTGCAAGAGAAGGGCGTCCAGCTTCGCCGTGGAGATTCTAACGGTTTCCGGCAACGCGGGTTTTTTATCGGCAAACCGGGGCTCTGAAGGGATCGCGTCATGGATCTCCGATTCAGGCATGACCGCATCTTGATTCTCAGGCTTAATTCCGTCGTCATGTTCGCCGGTTGCCAGGCGGACGAGTCGTCGGCGGAGTCCCGAGACGACATCTTTTCCGGGAACGGTTCCCTTCCCGTCAGTAGAGGCGCCGAGGTCGGCAATGGTGTCGATGGCCTTGTAAAGCGTGTCGAACAGTTCCGGCGACAGCCCTATATTTTTTCGTTTTAATGCGGAGAAAACCGTTTCTGCAGCCTGGCAAATTCTTTCGATATCCGTCAGGTTTACCGCTCGCGCCGCGCCCTTTAAGCTGTGCGCTTCACGAAAGACGGTCTCTATGATGGCGGTCTGTTTTTGACTATCCGGTTCTTTCTTTAGTTCAAGCAGCCCGGAGGAGATTGCCCTGAGGTGCTCATCCGCCTCAACCTTGAACATCCGCCTCAATTTTTTAAGGAAATTTTTTTCTTTCATGCCCATATCCAGACCTTAATGACGCTCTATCAGCCGCTTCAGGTTTTCGCCTAATTTCTGCAAATTCCGCATTGCCGTCTCCGTTTGCTTCGAACCGATGGCATTCTGGCTGCTTGCCTGCCGGATGTCTTCCATGGCCAGGGCCACCTGATCCATTCCGATCAACTGTTCTTTGCTCGATACGGCAATCTGGGTGGCTGCATCGGCTGCTTCAACAATACTACTTGCCAGCGCCGCAATAGCTTCGCCTGTCCGGGTGGATTGCTTCATGCCGGATTCCACGGCTTTGCTTCCCTGCTCTGTTACCATCACCGCCTGGCTGATCGCCCTCTGGATATCATTTAATATATTCCTTACCGCGGTTGTTGATTGCTTCGATTGTTCCGCAAGTCCCCTGATTTCCTGGGCGACCACGCCAAAACCCCTGCCATGTTCACCGGCCTTGGCCGATTCGATGGAGGCGTTAACGGCGAGAAGGTTTGACTGGTCTGAAATGTCATCAACGGTTGCAATGATTTCTCCGACGGCCTGGCTCTGTTCGCTGAGGCTCACAATGCTTTCGGCGATAGAGTCCATCTGGCCTTTAATGCGGCGCATTTCCTCGATACCGTCCTCTGTGGCCTTGCGGCCTTCCAGCGACACCTGCTCCGCTTTTCCGGCTGTTGAAACAACATTGTTTGCTTTTTGAATTGAAAGCTCGGACGTCTGTTTGACCTCTTCCACGGTCGTCGTTGTTTCTTCCACTGCCGTGGCCATCTCTTGGGAGCCGGAAGAAACCTGGGTTGTTGCAATCAGAATCTCGGCTGATGAAGAAGAGATCCGAGCAATACTTTCACGTAGTTGGCGGGTGAGAGTCCGGGTGATATGGAAGGCAACCGCTATACTGGATATAACGGCAAGGGCTGAAATCACCATCATTATGGTAAAAAGGAGATTCGCTGTCGTGGTCACCTCCGCACGTCGTTCACTTGCCAACCGAACCTGCCTTGCGCGGAATTGCTCAACTTTTTTTGTGAGTTCATCACCAACCGGGCGTGTTTCCTTGATTCCCAGCGCGAGTGCCCCCTCAATCCGCCCCTCTTGCGCTATTGCGATAACCTTCTCCTGCCCGTCCTTGTATTTTTCATGGAGGTCCGCCAGCTCACGCACCATGCCGAGACCCACGTCGGTAAGGGCGCGTTTTTGCATGCTCCCAACAATGGCTTCGAATTGCCGATAGTCTTCTCGCAAGTCATCCAGCAGGCTTTGCGTATCAGGAGAGAGAAACCAGCCGCGAACATGGGAGGTTTCCTTGTTCAGTGTCAATCCGAGTTCGTCAGCCCCGAAAATTTGGTTTACCCTCACGTCGATGTATTCGTTATAGCCGTTCTGAATGGTTTTAAGGGAATAGAATGCGCATATGATTACAATTATCAGCATCACCAACGCAATCCCGTATCCACCGACGATTTTCTTGCTTATGGTCATGGTTCGTCCTCCCTCTTATATTATCTAATCGGTTTCCCCTCTGCTTTACGGCAATACTTCTTCGTACACTACAATTTTTTCAGCGGAAAGAATCTTTTCCGCATCGAGAATCACAAGCCGTTCTTTTGTCACACCCTTCAAATATTCCGCCCGGATACCTGTCAGGGTGGGGAGCGATGGTTGAATATCGCTGAAGGGAATGGATTGCGTGCCGACAATACTATCCGCAAGGATGCCGAACTCCATTTCATCCTTGCGCATAATAATAATCTTGTTAAGATCTCCAAGCCCCTTTTCCGGCAGGTCAAAAAACTTCTTGATATTAATAACGGAGAGAATCCGCCCGCGTACGTTAACCATGCCGAACACAAAAGGAGGCGTACAGGGCACGGGTGTAAATTCTTTCAGCGGATAAACCTCACGGACACGGGCCGACTCGATGGCATACCTTTCATGCGCCAAAGAAAATTCAACGACCTGAAGCGTTCCTTCCGCTTTTTTTTCGCTCGCAGGTTCCCGTGAAAGCGCCTTTGCCCTTGCTGTGAGGATTTTTCTTCGTTGTTCGGGAGCAAGCTGAAACCCTTGCTCAGCGGACTTTCGGGCCGTTTCCAGGCGGCGGAGGATATTGCCCCATTCGATTACGCCTGTTTGCTTTTCATCCGAGGTTATCATTTGTTTTCCCCAAACCCGGACAAGCCGGAACCAATGATTGCATCGTCAAGCTTTTTTTCTTCCTCAAGGGAAAGAAACTTGTCGAGGTTATGAACAAACACAATGCCGCCCTCGAGTTTTACCACGCCTTCAACATGCGCCATGCCCGGCACAATCTTCTCCGCGGTAACCATTTCCCGTCCCCGGCTTTCAATGACTCCTTTGACCTCATCCACCATAAGCGCTACCAGCCGTTTTGATGTGTCGGCAATGATAAAATAGTCGCCCGGAGCGATTTTTTTCTCCGGCAGGCGGAATCTTTTGCGTATATTTATGACGGGAGTGATCCGGCCCTGGATATTAATCAAGCCGAGAACAATCTCCGGGGCCTTGGGAAAAAGCGTTATTTCAACCGCCTGAACAACCCGCTCTACATGGGAAAGGGGAAGGGCGTATTGCTGTTCATCCAGGCCGAATACTACAAGATAATCTGATTTATTCATGGGAAATCACCTCTCCGCACCCCTACCAATGTTTCTATCATGGAAATGATTTCAGGCGTTTTTTCAATCTTCAATCTTCAATTTTCAATTTCTCCACAATCCCGGCCAATTCCGCCAGCGCCTTTTCGGAGTCATAATTTCCTAAACTTTTCGCCATCGCATTCAATTCATCCACTACATTTGATCCCCTTAAAACTTTTTTGAGCTGATCCAGTTTTTTTACCGCATCCATGTCATCGGCTTCCAGAAGCGTTTTGAGTTCGTTCAGCAGGGGAACGACCATCGAGATATCAACCGGTTCACCGGTGCTCTCCGGCCGTTTTTCAGTTTGACTCTCATCAAGGGAGGCAATGCTGCTAATGACTATTTTCAGGTCGTCCGATATATGGCCGATAAGATCGTTTAGTTCCTCTTTCTCTTCAATTATGGCCGATTCCAGGTTTTTTGCAGCTTCATGGAGTTTATGAGCGCCGATTGTTCCTGAAACACCCTTCAGGGTATGGACAAACCGGATCGCTGTTTTCCTGTCGCCGGATTCCAGGGCTGTTGTGATCTCTTTAACCGTGCTGCCGTGGTTGGCGCAAAACTTTGCCAGCAGTTTCCTGAACAGGCTTTTGTCACCCCCGACCCTGTCCAGGGCCGTTTTAATCATTATCCCCGGCAGGGTGTCGGGGAGGTCCACTCCGGCTTGTTCAACCGTTGATCCAAAAACCGTTTTCTGTTTCCCCGGCGCCTGATCCCTGTCCCCCGGCTTGATCCACTTGACCAACGCACT